>Ga0256843_1000728_pt1 | contig 27587 bp, 29 predicted proteins | sample AlvinellametaG_FD_191572 | JGI IMG/M metagenome (GOLD analysis project Ga0256843, IMG submission 191572) | Pompeii worm associated microbial communities from hydrothermal vent at the East Pacific Rise, Pacific Ocean - Alvinella | ecosystem: Host-associated > Annelida > Integument > Unclassified ... | reverse complement strand
TGTCAATGCATTGGACGGGTGGTTACTGCGCTTTTTCGGCTACCCGCAAAAAGGGTGGATTGACATGGGAAAGAGCCGGATGAAAAAGGGGGATTTTCTCTACAAACTCACCCATGCCAAAGCGGCGTTGGAGAGTGTGACGCTTATTCCCGGCGAGACCCGCGAGATCTTTTTCGAGCAGTTGAGCAAGCGTTTCGGCTATGATCCCAAACGTTTACAAAAAGCCTATGAACGCTACGCTCCCTATCCTGACGGGGTGATTTTCCCTGATACCTACCGTGTGCCCAAAGGCATAGGCGAGAGCCACCTTCTCTACTACCTTGTCAGCCGTTCCATGGCCCGTCACCGTCGGCTGGCGGAGAAGTTTTTCGGCAAATATGATCCCAAACAGTGGTTTCGTTACGTCACCATCGCCTCCATCATCCAAAAGGAGGCGGCGGATGAGGAGGAGATGCCGCTGGTGGCCAGTGTGATCTACAACCGTCTTAAAAAAGGGATGCCTCTGCAGATGGACGGTTCCCTTAATTACGGCCGCTTTTCGCACATCAAAGTCACCGCCGGCCGCATTCGTCAGGACACATCGCTTTTTAATACCTACAAGCACAAAGGGTTGCCCCCCCGGCCCGTGGGCAGCGTCTCTTTGGAAGCGATCAAGGCGGCGATCAAGCCGGCCCAAACCGATTTTCTTTACTTTGTCAAAGGCAAAAACGGTCGGCATGTGTTTACCAACCGTTACAGTGATCACCTGCGAGTGCTTAGAAGTGTGAACAAATGAAACAGTAAGCGTCTCATCTTTGGGCGTTGGGGGCTATTTAGGATGGGCTAAATCTTTGGATTGCTACTATAAAAGCTATAAACCCCAACTTCATCAAGGAGAGACAATGGCATCCAACCCCACGATCATCTGGTCGAAGATCGACGAGGCGCCCGCGCTGGCGACCTATTCGCTTTTTCCCGTTGTGAAAAACTTTATCAAAGCGGCCGGCGTAGACGTTGTGCAAAGCGACATCTCCCTGGCCGGACGCGTTTTGGCCACTTTCGGTTACGCCGATGACGAGCTGGCCAAACTGGGCGAGCTGGTACACAAACCCGAGGCCAACATCATCAAGCTTCCCAACATCTCCGCTTCCGTTACCCAGCTCAAAGAGTGTATCGCGGAGCTGAAAGAGAAGGGGTACGATCTGCCTGATTATCCCGAGAATCCCCAAAACGAGGAAGAGGCAAAAATCAAAGAGAAGTATTCTGTCTGTCTCGGTTCCGCCGTCAACCCGGTTCTGCGTGAGGGTAACTCCGACCGCCGTGCCGCCAAAGCGGTTAAAAAGTATGCCCAAGAGCACCCCCACCGTCTCAAGCCGGTGGCGCCTGACTGCAAAGCCCGCGTGGCGCATATGGGCGGCGACGGTGACTTCTACGGCAACGAGAAGTCGGTCATTGTGGACAAGGCCCAGAAAGTGACCATTGAGCTCAACGGCAAAGTGCTCAAAGAGATCGAGGCGCAAGACGGCGAGGTGCTGGACGCGACTTTCATGTCCGCCAAGAAACTGCGCGATTTTTATGCCAAAACCATTGAAGAGGCCAAAGAGAAAGACCTGATCTGGTCACTCCACCTCAAAGCCACCATGATGAAAATCTCCGACCCCATCATGTTCGGCCACGCCGTGGAGATCTTTTTCAAAGATGTCTTTGAAAAGTATGCCGACGAGTTTGAGAAAATCGGCGTCAACCCCAACCTGGGTCTGGGTGACCTGTATGACAAACTCAAAAAGTCCGACAAAGGCGAGGAGATCGAAAAAGCGATCAAGGATGTCATTCTCAATCGCAAGCCCGACCTGGCCATGAGCGACAGCGACAATCTCATTACCAACCTGGACGCTTCCAACCTCATTATCATCGACGCCTCCATGCCCGTCGTGGTACGCGAAGGCGGCAAACAGTGGGACAAAAACGGCGAAGCGCGCGAAACCCTGGCGGTCATTCCCGACTCTACCTACGCCATGTTCCACGAAGAGATGCTTGAAGACGTCAAAAAACACGGTCAGTTTGACGTCACCACCATGGGCAGTATGCAAAACGTGGGCCTGATGGCGATGAAAGCGGAAGAGTACGGCTCTCACCCCACTACCTTTGAGGTCGCCGAAGACGGCGTGATGGAGGTCAAAGACGCAAGCGGCAACGTGCTGATGAGCCACAATGTCGAGAAGGGTGATATCTGGCGGCTGGTGCGCACCAAAGATATCGCCATCCGCGACTGGGTGCGCCTGGCGGTAGAGCGCGGACAGATCGAGAAGATCCCCGTCGTCTTCTGGCTGGATGAGAATCGCGCCCATGACGCCAACCTTATTAAACTGGTTAAAGAGTACCTCAAAGAGCACAACACCGACGGCCTTGAGATCCACTTCATGAACGTTACCGACGCCACGCGCTTTACCAACACCCGCATCCGCGAAGGCAAAGATACCATCGCCGTCACCGGTAACGTGCTTCGCGACCACCTGACCGATATGTATCCCATTCTTGAGCTGGGTACCTCGGCCAAAATGCTCTCTATCGTGCCCCTGCTGGCAGGCGGCGGACTCTTTGAGACCGGTGCGGGCGGTTCGGCACCCAAGCACGTCGAGCAGTTTCTTAAAGAGAGCCACCTGCGCTGGGACAGCCTGGGCGAGTTTTTGGCCCTGGCCGAGTCACTGCGCATGGAGGCGCGCAAACATAACGACACCAAGATTGAAGAGATGGCCAAGGCGTTGGATAAAGCCAACGAAGGGTATCTGGATAACGACAAGGCGCCCGGCAGAAAATGCGGTCAGCCCGACAACAAAGCGAGCCACTACTGGCTGGCGCGCTACTGGGCCGAAGCGCTGGCTAACAGCGACGACAAAGCCTATGCCGAAAAATTCGCGCCGGTGGCCAAAGCGCTGGCGGAGAATGAAGAGAAGATTCTTGAAGAACTGCTGGCGGTAGAGGGCAACCCTGCCGATGTCGGCGGTTACTATATGTTTGACGACGCCAAAGCCGAAAAGGCGATGCGTCCGAGCGAAACCTTCAACAAAATCGTTGACAGTCTCTAAGTTAACTGCCCCCTTCGGGGGGCTTAAGGTAGGTGGATAAAGCTTTGGCTTGCAAAGTTTTATTCGTTTATCTTCAAACAAACGGGTGTTGATGAATAGAAAAAAAGATTCTCATGTCTATACCTCTTTATTAAAAGAGGTACAAAAGAAAGGAATGCCCATGGGTAAAGGAAAACGTGTCGGCATTGTCGGTGCCGGCAACGTCGGATCGACGGCCGCGTTTATTTTGGCGATGAACGGGTCGTGTCACGAGATTATTTTGCGTGACAATAAAATAGATATCGCCAAAGGCAAGGCGCTGGATATGAGCCAGGCCGCCGCGGCGGCCAGAAGCCACACCATTGTCTCCGTGGCTGAAGAGCCCGAGCAACTAAAAGATTGCGATGTGGTGGTCGTAACCGCCGGCAGTCCCCGCCTGCCCGGCATGAGCCGGGACGACCTGCTCTTGACCAATGCCAAAATCACCCGGGAGGTGGTGCGCGATATTAAAACCTACTCCCCTAACGCCATCATCATCATGGTCTCCAACCCCCTGGATGCCATGACCTACGTGGCGCTCAAAGAGAGCGGGTTTGAACGCAACCGCGTTTTGGGGATGGCCGGTATTCTGGACAGCTCCAGAATGGCCTACTTCATTCAGGAGAAACTGGGCTACGGCGCGGGCCAGATCCGCGCCTCTGTTATCGGCGGTCACGGGGATGACATGGTGCCGCTTCCGCGCTACTCTACCGTGGCGGGCGTACCGCTCAATGACCTGTTGACCGATGAGGAGATCGACGAGATTGTCGAGCGCACCAAGCACGGCGGTGCGGAGATTGTGGGCTATCTTAAAACCGGCTCCGCCTACTATGCGCCGGCCAAGTCCACCACCATTATGGTTGAAGCGATTCTCAAAGATACCAAGCAGATCTACCCCTGTGCCGTCTATCTTGACGGCGAATACGGTTATAGCGGTATTGTCAGCGGCGTGCCGGTCTCCATTGGGGCCAACGGTGCCGAGGATATCATTAACGTGTCGCTTAACGCCTGCGAGCGCAAAATGTTCAAAAAATCGGTCGATTCGGTTCGCAAACTGGTCGAAACGCTGGAAGCGCACAACTTTTTTGACGAGGAGAACGCATGAGAGAGATTGCCTACGAGGATATTGTCAAAGCGGTCAAGAACCTGGTGATGCACACCGCCACCCATCTGCCCGAAGACGCCCTGAAAAAGCTCAAGGAAGCGCACGAAAAAGAGAAAAGCCCGGTGGCCAAGAAGGTGCTGGAACAACTGCTTGAAAACGCCGAGATCGCCCGCAGTGAGGAACGCCCTTTGTGCCAGGATACCGGGCTGGCGGTCTACTTCATCAAAGTGGGGCAGGATGTCCGCATTACCGGCGGCCTGCTCAAAGATGCCGTCAACGAAGGGACCGAGCAAGGATACAAAGAGGGGTATCTTCGCGCCTCCACCTGCGAGTGCTTCAGCCGGCGCAACCTCAAAGAGGAGGTGGGCTACAACCTGCCCGCCGTTATCCATATTGATATTGTCGAAGGCGACAAAATCGAGATCGAGTACGCGGCCAAAGGCGGCGGAAGCGAAAACGTCAGCCGCGCCCGCGTCCTGGCGCCCGCCCAGGGAGCCGAAGGGGTCAAGGCCTTTGTCAAAGAGGTCATCTCCGAAGCCGGCCCCAACCCCTGCCCCCCCATTATCGTAGGCGTGGGTATCGGCGGCACTTTTGAAAAGGCGGCCATTTCCAGTAAATACGCGCTCTTTCGTGAGGCGGGTACCCCCAACCCCGATCCCGAAATCGCCGCCTTTGAGCAGGAGCTTCTTGAAGAGCTCAACAAACTGGGTATCGGCGCCATGGGTATGGGCGGCACCCAGACGGTTCTGGCCGTGCATGTCGAGAAAAACCCCTGCCATATCGCCAGTCTGCCGGTGAGCGTCAACGTGCAGTGCCACAGCAGTCGCCACGGCCACGTTACCCTGTAAGGAGGATTGTATGAGTGAAGTCTACCATCTGACCACGCCGCTTAGCGACGAAGATATCGAAAAACTCAAGGCCGGAGATATCGTCTACCTCTCCGGCACCATCTATACCGCCCGCGACGCCGCCCACAAACGGCTGGTGGATTTGATTGCCAAAGGCGAACCCCTGCCTTTTGAGCTCAAAGGGGCGGTGATCTACTTTGTCGGGCCCACCCCGCCCAAGCCGGGCGAGCCGATCGGTAGCGCGGGGCCGACCACCAGCTACCGGATGGACAGCTATTCGCCCACGCTCATCGAGCACGGTCTTAAAGGGATGATCGGCAAGGGCAAACGCAACCAGGCGGTCAAAGACGCCTGCCAAAAGCACAAGGCGGTCTATTTTGGCGCCACCGGCGGCGCGGGGGCATTGCTTGGCAAGCTGATCAAAGAGGCCAAGGTGATCGCCTATGAAGAGCTTGGGCCCGAAGCGGTACGGGAGCTGAAGGTCGAGGAGTTTCCGGTGACGGTCATCAACGACGCGTACGGCAACGACCTTTACGAAGAGGGTCGTAAGCAGTACGAAGTAAAAGATTAAACCCAACATCAAAAAGGACGACGCATGAACATACATGAATATCAAGCCAAAGAGATCTTCCGCAAGTACGGCGTGCCCGTTCCCCGCGGACAGGTAGCCTTTACCGTGGATGAAGCGGTGGAAGCGGCCAAAAACCTGGGCGGCAACCTCTGGGTGGTCAAAGCCCAGATCCACGCCGGCGGCCGGGGACTGGGCGGCGGTGTCAAGCTGGCCAAAAGCCTGGATGAGGTTCGCGATTGGGCCGACAAGATTTTGGGTATGACGCTGGTAACCCACCAGACCGGCCCCGAAGGAAAGCTGGTTCAGAAGGTCTACATTGAAGAGGGCGCCGACATCAAAGCGGAGTTCTACCTGGGTATGTTGCTTGACCGCGCGGCGGAGATGCCGGTGATGATGGCCTCTACCGAGGGCGGTATGGAGATTGAGAAGGTGGCTGAAGAGAGCCCCGAGAAGATCGTCAAAGTCCATATCGATCCCGCCATCGGCTTCCAGGGTTTCCACGGCCGGCAACTGGCGTTCGGTCTGGGTCTGCCCAAAGAGGAGGTCGGCACCTTCATCAAATTCGCCAAGGCGCTCTATGATGTCTACATGGACAATGATGCCGAGATGATCGAGATCAACCCCCTCATCAAAACCGGCGACGGCAAATTTCTGGCGCTGGATGCCAAGATGGGCTTTGACGACAACGCCCTGGGACGCCACCCCGACATCGCCGAGATGCGGGACTTGAGCGAAGAGGAGCCCACCGAGGTAGAGGCCAAGCAACACGGCCTTAGCTATATTAAACTTGACGGCAACGTGGGTTGTATGGTTAACGGCGCGGGTTTGGCCATGGCCACCATGGATATCATCAAGCACGAAGGGGGCGAGCCGGCCAACTTCCTGGATGTTGGCGGCGGGGCCAACCCCGAAACGGTTGCCAAAGGGTTTGAGATTATTCTCAAAGATCCCAATGTCAAAGCGATTTTTGTCAATATCTTCGGCGGTATCGTACGCTGTGATAGGGTTGCCAACGGTATTTTGGAAGCGACCAAGCTGACCGACGTCAACGTCCCCGTCGTGGTACGCCTGGACGGCACCAACGCGGAAGAGGCGGCGGAGATTCTCAAAAACGCCGGCATCAAGAACATCATTTCGGCCACCGACCTGGCCGACGGCGCGAAAAAAGCGGTGGAAGCCGCGAAGTAAGGGAGGAGAGAGACAATGAGTATTCTGGTAAACAAAGACACCAAGGTTATCGTACAGGGCTTCACCGGTAAAGAGGGAACGTTCCACGCCTCCCAGTGTATGGATTACGGCACCAAGATTGTCGGCGGCGTTACGCCGGGCAAGGGCGGTCAGGAGCATCTGGGTCAGCCGGTTTTTAACACCGTAGACGAAGCGGTCAAAGCCACGGGCGCGACCGTCTCCATGATCTTCGTACCGCCGGCCTTCGTGGCTGACGCCGTGATGGAAGCGGCGGACGCGGGCATTGAGTTGGCGGTTATCATCACCGAGGGCGCGCCCGTGAAAGATATGATGTACGCCAAAGCCTACGCCACCAAAAAAGGCATGAACACCATTGGGCCCAACTGCCCCGGCATCATCACCGCCGAAGAGTGCAAAATCGGCATCATGCCCGGCTTTATCTTCAAAAAAGGTCCCGTCGGGCTCATCTCCAAGTCCGGTACGCTCACCTATGAGGCGAGTAACCAGGTGGTTAAAGAGGGGCTGGGTATCACCACGGCCGTGGGTATCGGCGGCGACCCGATCATTGGCCTTAGCTACAAACAACTCCTGCCGATGTTTGAGGCCGATCCCGAAACCGAGGCCATTGTGATGATCGGTGAGATCGGCGGTGACCTGGAGATCCAGGCGGCCAAGTTCATCAAAGAGAACATCACCAAGCCTGTCGTCGCCTTCATCGCCGGTCAGACCGCGCCCAAAGGCAAACGGATGGGACACGCCGGCGCCATTATCAGCGGCGGTAGCGGTACGGCGGCCGAGAAGATGGCGGCCCTGGAAGCGGCCGGCGTCAAAGTGGTGGTCTCTCCCGCGGATATCGGCAAGGCGGTAAAAGAGGTGATGGGCCGCTAAGCGCCCAAAAGCGTGGCACGAATGGTAACAGTGTATCGTGCCGGCGGGTGTGGGGAGAAACTTTAATTTCTTCCTTACACCCGTTGGGATATGCTGAAAAGTGATCCGTTATATGACTGAGACGGTTGTCTACAATTTAACGAAGGAGAAGTGATGAGTCTGATGAAAGCGCCGGAAAATACACCGGTTTGGACCGATGAGAATCGCTGTAAGGCGTGCGACATCTGTGTAGACGCCTGCCCCGCCGGGGTTTTGGCCATGCGTTACGAGCCCCATTCGGTTCTGGGTGCCATGATCACCGTCGAAGCCCCCGAAATGTGTATCGGGTGTAATGACTGCGAGTTGAGCTGTCCCGATTTCGCGATTTTCGTGGCCGACCGCAAAGAGTATAAATTCGCCAAACTGACCGATGCGGCCAAAGAGCGCGCCGAGGCGATCAAGAATAACAACTACATGACGCTGAGTGCATAAGGAGATTTGAATGGCAAGAGAAGTAATTTCAAGCGGTAACGACCTGGCCGCCAAGGCGGCGGTAGACGCGGGATGCCGGTTCTTCGGAGGCTATCCCATTACCCCCTCCAGTGAGATCATGCACACCATCTCCGACCTGCTTCCCAAAGTGGGCGGCGCGTCCATTCAGATGGAAGATGAGATCGCCGGTATCTGCGCGGCCATCGGCGCGGCCATGAGCGGCGTGCGCGCCATGACGGCCACTTCCGGCCCCGGCATCAGCCTTAAAGCCGAAAACCTGGGATTGGCCCAGATGGCGGAAGTGCCGCTGGTTGTGGTCAACGTTATGCGCGGCGGCCCCTCTACCGGTCTGCCTACCCGTGTCAGCCAGGGTGACGTCGCCCAGGCCAAAAACCCCAGCCACGGTGACTACAAGTCTATTACTCTGTGTGCGGGTAACCTGCAGGAGTGCTATACCGAAGTGGTTCGCGCTTTCAACCTGGCCGACCGCTTCATGCAACCGGTGATCGTTCTGCTGGACGAGACTATCGGCCACATGCACGGCAAGGCGATCCTGCCCGATCTGGAAGAGGTTCAAGCCGGCATCAAGCCCCGCAAAACCTTTGACGGTCCGCCGGAAGAGTACCGCCCCTACGACGTGCCCCAGGATCAGCCCGCGGTACTTAACCCAATGTTCAAGGGCTATCGCTACCATTTCACCGGTCTGCACCATGACGCCATGGGCTTCCCGACCGAAGAGATCGAAACCTGCCGTAAGCTCATTGACCGCCTCTTCCGCAAAGTCGACGAGCATACCGACGAGCTGGAGTACAACGAAGAGTATATGCTTGATGACGCCGATATTCTGCTCATCGGTTACGGTTCCGCGTCGCTGGCCATTAAAGAGGCGATCAACCGCTTGCGCGAAGAGGGCATCAAAGCGGGTATGTTCCGCCCCATTACCCTGTGGCCCAGCCCCGAAAAACGGCTCTACGAGCTGGGACAGAAGTTTGACAAAGTTCTCTCCGTAGAGCTCAACCAGGGACAATACCTCGAAGAGATTCAGCGCGCCATGGGCCGCAAGGATATTCAAAAACTGACCAAAACCAACGGACGGCCCTTCTCGCCGCAGGATATCATTGACAAAGTGAAGGAGGTCTTCTAATATGGCTTTTAACTACGACAACTATTTGCGACTCCAGAAAATGCCCACCCTCTGGTGCTGGGGATGCGGCGACGGCGTTATTCTCAAAGCGTTTATCCGCGCGGTAGACAAACTTGGCATCAGCAAGGACGATATGTGCGTGGTTTCCGGTATCGGCTGTTCCGGACGTTTCAGCTCCTATGTTGACTTCAACACCGTCCACACTACCCACGGCCGTACCGTCGCGTATGCCACGGGTATCAAACTGGCCAACCCCGACAAACACGTCGTCTGCGTGGCCGGTGACGGTGACGCCCTGGCTATCGGCGGTAACCACACCATTCACGGATGTCGCCGCAATATCGACATCACGCTTATCGTTATCAACAACTTCATCTACGGTCTGACCAACTCCCAGACCTCACCCACCACGCCCCGCGGTTTCTGGTCGGTGACGATGAAACAGGGTAACATCGACCCCACCTTTGACGGTTGTAAACTGGCCGAAGCCGCCGGCGCCTCCTTCGTCGCCCGCGAAAAGGTGAGCGAGCCTAAAAAAATGGAAAAAGTGATCACCGCCGCGCTTCAGCACAAGGGATTCAGTTATGTAGAGATTCTCTCCAACTGTCACATCAACCTGGGACGTAAAAACAAGATGGCCAACGCCATGGAGAACCTCGACTGGATCGACTCCATCACCGTCAGCAAGAAAAAGTATGACGCCATGAGCGAGGAGGAGCGCCTCAACCTTCTGCCCACCGGTATTCTCAAGCAGGATACCGAAGCCGAAGAGTACTGCGAGATGTACGGCAAGCTCCAGGAAGTCTATCAGGGCAAGCGCGACAAGATCACGCCGGCCGATTTCAAAAAAGTGATTTAAGGGGTTGTCATGAGCAGAATTGTAATGCGTTTTACCGGGGTCGGCGGACAGGGTGTTCTGCTGGCCGGAGAGATTTTCGCGGCAGCCAAGATCAAGATGGGCGGTTACGGTGTCAAAACCGCGACCTACACCTCCCAGGTGCGGGGCGGCCCGACCGTCGTTGACATTCAGCTGGATGACAACGAGATCTGGTACCCCTACGCCATCGATGGCCAGATCGACTTTATGCTCTCTGTCGCCGATAAGAGTTATCAGCTCTTTAAAGACGGTGTGCGCGAAGGCGGTACCATCGTGATTGACCCCAACCTGGTCTATCCTTCCGACGAAGACCGCAAAAAGTGGAATATTGTCGAGATTCCCATCATCACCATCGCCAAAGAGGAGGTGGGCAACGTTATTACCCAAAGCGTCGTGGCGCTGGCTATTGCCAACACCTTTGAAAACGCTATTCCCGAAGAAGTGTTGATTGAAACCATGCTCTCCAAAGTACCCAAGAAGGTGCATGAGGCCAACCTTAAAGCCTATGAGCTTGGTAAAAAATACGCCCTTGAGGCGATGAACAAGTAAACCCTCCTTTCCCCCGCCTTCGGGCGGGTCCTCTTTTTTCTCTCCCAAAACATTGTGTTACAATTACGCCGACGGCACGGCAGGCGCTTGCTTGGTTTGGCCAAGAGGAAAGTCCGGGCTGCAGTGAAGCAGGGTTCCGTCTAACGGACGGCCACCGCAAGGTGAGGGACAGTGCAACAGAAAGCAAACCGCCACTTCATGGCGTTGACGCGGGAAATCTCCCCGGCGGACTTGTCCGCCGAAAAGCGGCACCAGTGCCGCGGGCCCGCTGCCGAAGCGGACTCAGCGTCAGCGTAGGGAGCGGGGGCTTCGCTCCCGCCCCGTGTTATTGGAGTGGTAAGGGTGAAACGGTGGGGTAAGAGCCCACCAGCGCCCCGGGTAACCGGGGCGGCTATGTAAACCCAACCCGCAGCAAGAAGGGATGGTAAAAGCTTCACACTCTTCCCCTTCGCTGGAGCGCCATGGCGACATGGCGCCTAGATAAATAAGCGCCCACGACATAACCCGGCTTACCGCCGTGCCGTCGCTTTGTTACCCCTTTTCCCAGTTGATTGCATGATCCGAAGAATCTTTTGCTTTTCATAGATGGTTAAAAAAATATCCCATATAATCGTCACTATAATCTACAAAAATAAAGGATCTCCTATGAAAAAGTTGCTCTCTTTGGCTACGGCTCTGGTACTTGGCGGCTCACTCCTTTATGGCGGCGGTCACGGTGCCCATTGGGGGTATACCGGCCAAACCGGCCCGGAGCATTGGGGCGATTTGTCCAAAGATTTTGAGATGTGCAAACTGGGCAAAAACCAATCTCCCGTCGATCTGCGCACCGACACGGCGTATAAGACCGACAAGGCGCCCATTATCTTCTCCTACACCGCCTCAACCGATAACGAGGTGAACAACGGCCACTCTATTCAGGTCAATATCAAACACGGCAGTTTCATTCAGATTGACGGCATGAAGTTCAACCTCAAGCAGTTTCACTTTCATACACCCAGTGAAAACACCATTGACGGCCGCTATTTCCCCATGGAGGCGCACTTTGTCCATGTGGATGAGGCCGGCAATATCGCCGTGGTGGCGGTGATGTTTAAATACGGCAAAACCAACGAGGCCCTGCAACGCTTCTGGGACAAAATGCCCGCCGACGAAGGCGCCAAGCGCTACATTAACGAGAGCGCCAAGGTGGTCACGGCGCTTCTGCCCAAAAAACGGGACTACTACCGCTTCAACGGCTCGCTCACCACGCCGCCCTGTAGCGAAGGGGTACGCTGGTTCGTGATGAAAGAGCCCCTGGAGGTCTCCAAAGAGCAGGTAGCGCAGTTTGAGAAGGTGATGGGCGGGCCCAACAACCGGCCGGTACAGCCCTTCAACGCCCGTATGCTTTTGAAATAATGCAAGACCCTTTTGACGTGCTGTCCCGCCGGGCGACTCGTCAAAAACCCTTTCGCCCCCGGTGTAAAGCGTGCCGTACCAACCGGCACGTCATTCCCGTCGTCTACAGCCGGGAGATTGACGAGGCGCTTTTGGCCGGCGAGAGGGCGGGGGAGCTTCGTATCGGCGGCTCGGCCCGCGGTGTGGACGCCCCCAACTGGTACTGCCGTCACTGCGGCGCTCTTTTTCAGCGCTAAATTTAAACCCCTCCTCAACTTCCTGCGAAAAGCCTCTTTTTATGGCAACCGTTGTACAATCAGACAAAATTTTGGGAAAGTGGGAGCATGGTAAGAGTCGCGCTGTGCTGTTTATTGGCCGTAGCGGGATGGGCCCAGACGCACCGGGCCCAACTGCAACCGTATGAACGCTATCTCATTCGGGCCGCCGTGGCGGGCCAGGTGGTAGCGGCCGATGAGTCCATGGAGGGCAAGCGGGCCGACGGCCGGGCGGTGGTACGGTTGGATGATAGGGTGGACAGGGCCCAGTTGGTCTCGCTGGAAAGTACCCTCAAATCCTTGCGCAAAAGCCTGGAACTGACCGAAGAGATGGCCAAAAACCAGCAGGGCGTCTATCGGCGTCAGAAACGCTATTATGAGCGGATCAAAGGGCTTAAAACCAAGTCCAAGACGGAAAAGGACAAGGTCTTCGCCGCCCAGGCGTCGGCGCTGAACCAGTGGCTGAGCCTGGATGACAAAGCCGCCGCCCTGCGCCGGCAGATCGCCGATACCCGCTACAGGATCGCCCTGCTTAAAGATCGCATCGACAAAAAGCGTATCTGCCCGATTGATGGGGCGGTGATTTACAAGGTGGCGGTGCGCCGGGGCGATTATGTCAACCCCGGCACACTGCTCATGACCGCGGTCGATCTTTCCAAAGGGCGCCTGGTGCTCTATCTGGACTCAACGGAGGCCCGCCGGGCCAAAGAGGCGACCGTCTATATCGACGGCAAAGCGACAAACCTGAAAGTTTCCAAACTGATCCCCGTGGCCGATGAGACCCATCTGGCCTCCTACCGGGCCGAGATCGTGGTGCCGCGCCCCCCCGGGGGGCTCTTTTCCAAACTGGTCACGGTTGAACTGAAATAAGGAGTCATATGAAAACGACCGCCTGCCCCCTGGACTGTTATGACGCCTGCGCCGTGGTGGTGGACAGGGAGAGCCTGAAGATGACGGGCGTGCCCGACCACCCCTATACCCGCGGGGCGCTCTGCCCCCACCTAAACCGCCATTTCTCCGAAGCCGAGCGGATTCTTACGCCGCGGGTGGACGGCAAAGAGGTTACCATGCAAGCGGCGCTGGAGGCGGTGGCGGACGCGATCAAAGAGGCGGGCCCCGAGAAGTTCCTGCTCTATCGCGGTAGCGGTAACGTGGGGCTGATGCAACGCGTGACCGAAACCTTTACCGCCCTTTACGGCGGATGGACCACCGACGGCTCTCTTTGCGACGGTTCGGGCCAGGCCGGCGTGGAGGCGGGCCGGGGCGTGAGCCTGCCGGTGGCCCACGAAGCGCTTGAGAAGGCCCAAACCGTTATTGTCTGGGGGCGCAACGCCTCGGTGACCAACCGCCATATTCTGCCCATGCTGGCGGGCAAAAAGGTGGTGGTGATCGACCCGGTGCGCACCGAGCTGGCCAAACAGGCTGACCTCTTTTTGCAGATCCGCCCCCGAAGCGATTTTTATCTGGCGACACTCATCTCCCGCTTTCTCTATATGGAGGAGATGGTAGATGAAGCGTACCTTGAGAATCGTTGCGAGGACGGGGAGTGGTATGAGGGCTTTTTGCGCAAGTTCATGGTGAACGCCGGGCTCAAAAAGTGCGGCATCACCCTGGACGACCTGGGCGATCTGCTCTATGCCATCAAGGATCGGCGCACGGTGATTCTGGTGGGCACGGGGGTGCAAAAATACTCCATCGGCGACCAGGTTTTGCAGGCCATTGACGGCATCGGGGCGTTGATGGGGTGGTTTGGCAAAGAGGGATGCGGTATCGATTTTCTGGGTGACTCCATGGCCGGTCTGAAAGAGCCCTTTGCCTACTCCCCCAAAAAGGTGGCCAAGCCCGACGCCCCCTTTGGCCGTTTCACGACGGTTTTGGTGCAGGGCGCCAACCCCCTGGCCCAGATGCCGGGAGGCGCGCGGGTGCGCAAAGAGATGGAACAGGTCAAAAACCTGATTTATTTCGGTCTTTACGAGAACGAGACGAGTGAGCGGGCGCGCATTGTGCTTCCGGCCAAAACCTTCTTGGAAAAAGAGGACCTGCGTCTTAGCTACGCCCACCCCTGGATCCAGCCCATGCCCACGGTCAAGGCGTCGGAGATCGGCATCAGCGAGTACGGGTTGACACGCTACCTTTGTGAGGCTTTCGGCCTGACGGGCCTGAAAGGCGAGAGCGATTACATCAGCGCCGTCACCGCCCAGTGCGACGCCGTGGAGGGGCGCTACCGCTCACCCGCTTATCGCCAGACCCCTTACACCGAGGGCTTTGAGACCGACAGCGGCCGTTTTGAGTTTCTGGAAGAGTTTGAGGATGATTTTGATGACGAGATCGAGGGGCTGTGGCTCATTACCCCCAAAAGTCCCAGATCGCTCAACTCCCAGTTCCGGCGCGAATCCCACGTTTATGTGCATCCCGCCCACGGCTTCAAGGAGAATGAGCGGGTAAGGGTGGTAAACGAGTACGGCGAAGTGACCCTGCCGATCGGTTTGCATGAGGGGCTTCGTGAAGATTGCGTGCTCATCTACAGCGGCACGCCGGGGGTGAACGACCTCACCCCGCCCATCAAAAGCCTCTTTGGCAAGAGCGCCTGCTATCAGGAGGTCAAAGTTACATTGGAGAGAGTCTCATGAATATCAAAGAACTGGATCAAACCTACGTTTTGCCCACCTACGCCCGCAACTACGACGCCCAATTCGTGCGGGGCGACAACGCCATGCTCTATGACGTCAACGGGCGCGATTATGTCGATTTCGGTAGCGGTATCGCCGTCTGTAGTGTCGGCCACGCCAACCCCAGGCTGGCGCGGGCGCTTTGCGAGCAGGCCCAGACACTTATTCACACCTCCAACCTCTATCCCATCGCCCCCCAGGCACAGCTGGCCGAGCGGTTGGCGAAACTGACGGGTTTGGACGCGCGGACCTTTTTCGCCAATAGCGGGGCCGAGGCCAACGAGGGGGCCATCAAGATCGCCCGCCGATACGGCACCGACGAGAAGGGCAACGTCAAACGCTACAAGATCATCACCCTGGAGCACTCCTTCCACGGCCGTACCATCACGGCGCTCAAAGCGACGGGCCAGGAGGCCATGCACACCTATTTCGGCCCCTTTCCCGACGGCTTTGTCTACGCCAAAGACCTGGCGCAGATCTATGAGCTGATTGACGAGCATACCGTGGGGGTGATGATTGAGCTGGTGCAGGGCGAGGGGGGCGTGCAACCCATGCCCAAAACGGCGGTGCAAGAGCTGGCGCGGGAGCTGAAAGCGCGCGATATTTTGCTGATTGTCGATGAGGTGCAAACCGGCATCTATCGTACCGGCGAGGTGCTGGCGAGCAACTACTACAACATTACGCCCGACATTGTCACCCTTGCCAAGGGGCTGGGCGGCGGCGTGCCCATCGGCGCGGTGATGACCACCCATAAAGATATTCTCAAACCCGGTGATCACGGCTCAACCTTTGGCGGCAACTTCCTTTCGACCCGCGCGGCGCTGGAGGTGCTGGATATTTTGCAAGAGCACAAAGAAAAGGGCGCGTTGCAAAAGCTCATAGAGAGCTTCCGCGCCAGGCTTCAAAGCTATGTGACCCGCTACCCCGAATGGTTTGAGAAAGAGGTGGGCGTGGGGCTGATGCGGGGTCTGCGCGTCAAAGAGGGCAAGTCTGCCGGCGCCGTGGTGAACGCGGCTTTCAAAGAGGGGCTGGTACTGCTTAAAGCCGGCCGAAACACCGTGCGGTTTTTGCCCGTTTTGACCATGACAGAGGAGGAGACGGCCCTTGGCTTTGAACGCCTTGACGCGGCCATGGCTGCTTTGTAGTCTGCTTCTTCTGCCTTTGTGGGCACAAAAAGGAGAAGAGCGACTGCTCTCATCACTCAAAGAGAAGTCGTTACAGCTTCAATCGGTCAAAAACGCCGCCGACAGTACCCAGTTGGCGTTGAGCTGGATATCTCCCGTGTCGCTGGGGTATGTAGACAGCAGAAACAATCAGTACGACACCACCCAACGCAGGCGGGAGCTGACGGTAACGGTTGATCAGCCCATCTTCAAAAGCGGCGGTATCTGGGAAGCGATCCAATACGCCAAAGCGAGTCGAAAGGTGGGAGAGCTTGGCATTGAACAGCAAAGAAGAGCGCTCATCAAAGAGGTGATCGCCACCCTTTTTAACTTCAGGAAAAACCGCCTACAGATTCAAAAACAGAGGCTTCTAATCGCCAATGACCGGATCGATATTCTGCGCAAAAAAGAGCAGTATTTAAGCGGTGACCTGGACAGCGGTTTTCTGGATCAGGCCATTTTGCAAAAAAACCGCGACAGCCTGACGCTCTATACACTACAGGATACCTCCGCCCAGCTTGAGAAGAGTTTTAAAGATCTCAGCGACGCCGACCCCTCCTCGGTGAAACTGCCGCATTTTACCCTGATGCCCAAAGCGCGGTTTTTAAAACACCACATCGACCTGGCCCTGCAAAAGGAGCGCATCTCGCAGGCTTCCCGCTACGCCGCCATGACCCTTTCGCGCTACCTGCCCACCCTTTCGGTTCAGGCAAGCTATATCAAACCGTATGAGAACAACTATCTTTTCAGCGGCGGTTCTTTGCCTGAGGGGGGCGATGATTACTATACCTACGGGTTTCGGATCTCAATGCCGCTGGATGTTACCGCGCCCTTTACGGTCGAGTCGGCCCGGGCGCAGGCGTTGGCGGAGCGCAACGCCCTGCTGGACAAACGGCGGGAAGCCGATAACGCCTATGAGGCCGCCATGCGCCGGATTGAGGCGATCGATCGGATGATCGCCCTTGCCAGGGAGGACGCGAAGCTCTACGCTTCATTGTTAAAGAGCACCAGGGAGCAGGTCGAGGCGGGGGAGAAGACCGACTATGATCTTCAAACCATGGCAAACTCCCTGAAGATCCGCCGGCTGGATCAGGAGATTTACGAGATACAAAAGCAGTTGGTACTGCTGGAGCTCTACGCCAAAAGCTATGAGGATAGGAAGTGATGGAAAGAATCGCCTTTAGCGAGTATATGCGCCGCTGGCTTTACGGACCGGGCGGGTACTACAGCCGTTTCAAGGCCATCGGCAAAGAGGGGGACTTTTACACGGCGGTGAGTACCAGCCGGTTTTTCGGGGCGACCATCGCCCACGCCATGATTGACAAGATTCGCCGGGGGGAACTGCCCGCCGATCTTTTACTGCTGGAGATCGGGGCGCACCAGGGGTATCTTTTGGGGGATATGATCGAGTGGATCGCCCAGGAGGCGCCCGCTTTTTTGCCGACCATGCGTTTTGGCATCGTGGAGCGGTTTGAGAGCCTAAGAAAGAGCCAGCGTGACTACTTCGCCCGGCGTTTCGGCGAAGATGTGAAACTGGAGCATTTTGGCGCGCTCGAAGAGGTTGAGGCCGAGGCGGTCTATGCCGTGGCCAACGAGATTTTCGACGCTTTCCCCTGCGACCTGCACTACCGGGGCAAGACCGCCCTGGTGGATTTGCAGACCCATGAGGTCTTTTTTGAAGGGGAAGATGAAGAGGTGTTGGCGCTGGCCAAGCGATACGGCCAGCCCAAGGGGGAGGTGGCCAGGGGCTATGAGGCGTTCGCGCTTGCCATGGCGAAGATGCGAACGAAAAAGCTCTGTTTTATCACCTTTGACTACGGCGAAAAGGAGGCCCGTACCGACTTTTCACTGCGTATCTACCACAAGCATCAGGTCTATCCCTTTTTTGAGGAGGGGTTGGATAGGTCAAAGCTTTTCGGGGTGTCGGATTTGACGTATGATGTCAATTTTTCCCATCTTTTCGACGCTTTTGAGGGCGCCGGTTTTAAATGGACGGGGTATGCCACCCAACTGCGGGCGCTGACGGAGATGGGCCTGCCCGAACTGCTTGAGATGCTGGCCAAACTGGGGGATAGAACCCTCTATATGCGGGAGTTGAACAAAATCAAGACCCTCATCGACCCGCAGTTGATGGGCGAGCGGTTCAAGATGGCCGCCTTTGAACGGGAGGAGAGGTGAGGATCGTTTTGGGTGTGTGGCTCCTGGCGCTTGGGCTTTTGGCCGACGGCGTCAACGGCTGGGGGCCTTTGCATGAGGCGGTGTATGAGCAGAACCTAAGCGAAGTAGCAAAGCTCATCCGACATGGAGCCGGGGTAGAGACAGCCTCCAAGGCGGGCATAACCCCCTTGCATATGGCCGTTAAGCTCAGAAACCCCCGCATCACAGCCTACCTGCTTGAACACGGGGCCGACGTGGACGCCCAGGACGGGCGGGGCAATACCCCTCTGCTCTATGCCGTAGCCCAGCGGCGGGAGGGGCTGGTGCGATTACTGCTTGGACACGGTGCCGACATCAACCTGCCCAACGACGCCGGCATTACGCCCCTGCACCAGGCGGCTTACGCCAACGCCTACCGCATTGTGGAGCTACTGCTTAAAAACGGGGCCGATCCCAACGCGTTGGATCGCAACGGTTTGAGTCCCTGTCGCCTGGCCTACCTCAAAGGGCGCTACGCCATGGCCGACTATCTAAAGAGCTGGACGCGCCAAACCTGCGCGCCCGCCATAGAGAACCCGAAAAATAAGGAGATGCGATGAGAGTGACGGTAAACGGGGAAAAAAAAGAGTTTCAAGAGGGCGTGAGCCTGGCGCAGATCATGAGAGAACTCGGGATTTTGGAAAAGGTGATGGCCGCCGCCGTCAATATGGAGGTGGTGAAAAAGGAGGCGTGGGAGAGTTTTCAACCCAAAGAGGGGGATAAGATCGAACTGCTTCACTTTGTGGGGGGCGGATAAAAATCAGTGAAAAGTGAAAAATTGGGGATGTGTCTGCGCCGCTTCTGTTTATTAGAGTGATTTCAATGAGTAGATGCCGGCTTCCTTGGCACTCAACACCAAGCACGCCGTATTTCCCGCTACTTGCTTGCTACTTCAATGGCCGCCACGGCAACGGCGAACCCGCCGTCGTGGGCGATGGAGAGAGAGGTGTCAGAAATATTAAAACGGCGCATGATAGAGGGAGGCAGGGTAAAGTAGGGGGCGCCGCCGGGCCGTTTGCCCAGGCGGATGTCATGAAAACCAAGCTCTTTGCCGATACCCGTACCCAGGGCCTTGGCCACCGCCTCCTTGGCGGCCCAGAAGCCCGCCGCCGTCTCGCTCCGGTGAACAAGGGCGATCTCCTCGTCACTCAGGTAGCGGCGCAAAAAAGCGTCGCCAAAGCGTGCCGTCGCCTTCTCAATGCGGGCAACGGCCACCATATCCACCCCGATCACTGAATCACAAACTCCGTAAAATAGACGTGGCGGATCTCCCCGTCGTCGAGGTGTTTGTTGATCTCGTTCATGATCTCCTCTTTGAGCTTCTCTTTGCCCTTGGCGGTGGTGATCTCTTCGACCGTTTTGGAAGAGAGGATGGTGATGATGATATCCCGGATCATCGGGGTCTTCTTATCCAGCTCCGGGGTAAGCTCCTCACCGTCCTCTTCCAGGTTCATCTTCACCACAAGAAAGCGCCGTCCGTTGTCGCTCATGAGGTTGACGGTAAATTTGTCCAGCGGGTACATGGGGCCTACGCCCAGCTCTTCGCTTTTGCGCCGGTGCTTTTTCTCTACCTTCTCCTGTTTTTCCACCACGGCGCCGTTCTCGTCGTCGCCCGAGAGCATCAAATAGGCGACCACTCCGCCGATCGCCAGTACCAGCACCAGCAAAACGACAATAATAATAAGAACCAGGTTGTTCCCGCCGCCTGACTCTTTGCTCTTCTCTTCCGATTCGGTGGACTCTTCTTTCTCTTCTTCGGCCATGTTCTCTCCTGCGTAGGGTTGCTATGGGTAAATCGACATTTTCAGAGTGTCTGTTTAATGCAAAACGGTATTCAGTTAGGATAAAATAGCGTTAAAAAGCTGAAAGAATCCAATGGTAGCAGTAATCGAGAATCTTTTTGGGTGGCTGGGCGCCCCTTTTGTACGGCTCTACCGTTCCATGGAGGGGTTTGGGGCCTTTTTACTCTTTCAAATGAGGCTACTGCCTCTTTTTTTCATGCCTCCCTTTCGGATAGGGGAGTTTTTCAGGCAGGTCAGCGTTATTGGGATCGGGACCTTTGGGGTGATCTTTTTGACAGGCCTTTTTACCGGCATGGTGGAAGCCATTCAGCTCTATCACGGCTTTCACCGATTCAACGCCGAGAATTTCATGGGCTATACCATCTTTGTCTCCATTTCACGGGAGCTTGGGCCGGTCTTTGCGTCGCTGATGCTCATCTCCAGAGCCGTCAGCGCCATGGCGGCGGAGCTGGGTACCATGCGCGTTACCGAGCAGATCGACGCCATCGAGACCCTGGCGGTCGATTCCAAAAAGTACCTTATCATTCCCCGCATACTGGCCGCTACCATCTCACTGCCCATTCTGGTGGTCATTTTCGATTTTGTCGGTAACATGAGCGCCTATCTCATCTCCACCCAGGCGCTTGGGGTCAACCCGGTGGCCTACCAGAACACCATTACCCAGCATCTACAGTTCTCAGATATCGGCACGGGTATTTTGAAGGCGGCGGTTTTCGGGTTTTTGGTCAGCTCTATCGGTACCTATGTGGGGTATATGACCCGCGGCGGGGCCAGAGGGGTAGGGCGGGCCACGACAGTGGCGGTGGTGTATGCCGCCATTACCATCTTCGCGGCCAACTACTTTCTATCGTCGCTCTTTCTCTTTCTGGATTGGTAATCAGGAAAGGTTTTTTAAAAGCTTCTCAAACAGGGGGGCGGGGTCTTGGCCGCCCAGGGCGTAGACAACCGTGATGACGCCCGAATCGTTACCGTGGTAACGGGTCTCTATCTCCAGGCGCTTGGCCTCATACCAGGGAATCTCGCCTATCTGGTCCAAAATCTCCTGTTTCTCATCACGGTTTTGAAAAGGAATCTCCAGACTTTCGCTTTGGGTTGTACGGATGCGGTTGATTTTCAAAATGGCCCTCTTTTAATGAACGTTGGTGTAGAATTTTGTACGTAATGATACCATGAGATGAGGAAAAAATGTTTCTATATAACGGAAAATCCCATTTTAATATGGCCAATCTTCTGACCATGGCCAACATAACCTGCGGGTTGATCGCCGCCTATTTGGTGGTGCGCCACCAGTTTGCTTTCGCGGCGCTCTTTGCGTGGCTGGGCGGGGCTTTTGATATTGCCGACGGAAAGATTGCCCGAAAATACGGCCTTTCCAACGAGTTTGGAGTCCAGCTGGACTCGTTTGCCGATTTTCTCTCTTTTGTGCTGGTGCCGGTCTTTTTTATTTTTGTGGGCGTGTATGAAAAGTTGCAGGGTCCCGCTTTCGCGCTGGCTTCCGCGGTGAGTGTTTACTACGTTATCAGCGGATTGCGGCGTCTTATTCAATTTAATCTCAACACCGATCCCGGCGAGGTAGGGAAGTTTTTTGTCGGCGTGCCCACGCCTTTGGGCGCCATTTTGCTCTGGCTTGCCTGGCTGGGACACCTCTACGGCCTTCTGCCCGCCTGGTTGGTGGTGGGACTGATGGCGCTGATAGGCTGGCTTTTGAACTCCAAAGTCAAAGTCCCCCACCCGTAGGGGTGGTTAGACGGTACCTTTGAGTTTATCTGGCGTGAGGCCAAAGTCTTCCAGAATGTGACGCAACTGCACCACCTCCTCTTTGGTGAAATGGTCACCGTGGGGAAGGGGTAGAATGTGCTCCTTGCTATTATATAAGAGCTTGGCCGAATGCTTTTTGGTCAGGTCAACCTCTACCCCAAAGTGTTCCAACGCCGATAGTGTCTTTTTAACGTCAATGTTCGCCGGCGTGGGATGGGTGAAGATCTTTTCGATTTTATGCAGGTGTTTACTCATGCTTGCTCCTTTTTTGGCGGATTATAACGTTTTTTTTAAAAAAATTTTGCAACTTTAGGTACAGCACTTTTTGAAAGTTTGAGGCATATAAAAATGATGAGAGATCAAATAATTAAAAATAGCCGAAGCCCGTTGGCATTTTGTGGAAAGAGGATTGAGTATACCGCTATCAATGGGATGGTACTTACATCCACTCCACCACTTTGGCCACCTCTTCGGCCATGAAACATTTGACGGGGGTTTGGAAGGTCGGTTTTTTGGGTACGACGGCTTTGGTGAAGCCAAGTGTGTGGGCCTCTTTGAGGCGCTGTTCAAGCTGGGAGACCTCCCTGATGTCGCCAATCAGGCTCACTTCACCCAAAAAGAGGCTCTCATCACTCAGCGGGCGGTTGCGAAAAGAGCTGATGATGGCGGCAATAATGGCCAGGTCGGCGGCGGGCTCTACGATGCGGATGCCCCCGGCAATGTTGACGAAGACATCGTACTGGGCAAAGGGAAGATCGAGCTTTTTTTCCAGCAGTGCCAACAGCATGGTCAGGCGGTTGGCGTCAAAGCCGGTGGCGGAGCGTTTGGGGTGGCCGTAGCCGCTTTCGCTCACTAACGCCTGCACTTCAATCACCAGCGGGCGGGAGCCCTCCATGATGACGGTGACGGCACTGCCGGCCTTGGGTCTGCCCCGGCTGAAGAATTTGGCGGCGATGTTCTTGGCGCTGGCAAGCCCCTGGGGCGTCATCTCGAAAATCCCCACCTCGCTGGTGGAGCCGAAGCGGTTTTTAAAAGCCCTCAGCATTCGGATCTCCCGTGAGGCGTCCCCTTCAAAATAGAGCACGGTATCGACCATGTGCTCCAGCACCCGCGGGCCGGCAATAGCGCCCTCCTTGGTGATATGGCCGATAATAAAGACGGGAATCTGCCTCTCCTTGGCCAGGCGCATCAGCTCAAAGGTAATGGCCCGCACCTGCGTCACACTGCCGGGAGCGGAGGGGATCTCTTCAGAGTAGAGTGTCTGGATGGAGTCGATAATGAGCAGGTCGTAACGGCCCGCTTCTACTTCGCTCTTGATAGCTTCCAGGCGAATCTCTCCCAGCAGGTAGAGGTTTTCGTTACCGGCGCCGAGACGGTCGGCCCGCATCTTGATCTGGCCGTCTGACTCTTCGCCGCTGACATAGAGCACCCGTTTGCCCGCGTGGGCCAGGTTGCCGCCGATTTTGAGCAGAAGCGTCGATTTGCCGATACCCGGGCTTCCGCCTATAAGCACCAAAGAGCCCGGCACAATGCCGCCGCCAAGCACCAGGTCCAGCTCCCTGTCGCCGCTGGAAAAGCGGGTGACTTTGTCGGCCTCGACCTCCGTGATGGGGCGGGCCTTGGCCCGGGCGGGCACAGCGGTTTTGGCCAGCGCCTTTTGTTGCTCGGCGCTTAGCTCTACAAAACTCTCCCACGCCCCGCAGTTGGGGCATTTGCCCATCCAGCGGGGGCTTTGCATACCGCAGGCCTGACACTCAAAAAGGCTCTTTTTTTTGGCCATGCGCTACTCCGCCAGCAGGCGGGTGTCGTAGCTTTTGAGTACGTGACCCTCCTTGGCCAGTATCTCAAACCTGTCGCCCAGGGTATTGACCTGAATACGGTAGGTTTCGCCCGTGCTCCGCTCGGTGACAAAGTGTTTGGAGAGCAGGTCAAACCCGTCGGCGTCCAGCAGGGCTTCGAGTTTGGCGCGCTGGGCGTCGGTGAGATTGTGGGCGTCGACGCCGTGGGGCGCCTCCTGGGTCTGCTCCACGTAGATGGCGTCCAAGATGGTGTTGACAAAGGCGGACGCGTCAAAGGGAATGAGGTCTTCGGCCTTTTCGCCCACGCCCACGTAGTAGATGGGCAGTTTCAGCTCGTCGGCGATGCTAAAGAGCGCGCCCCCCTTGGCGGTGCCGTCAAGCTTGGTGATGATGATGCCGTCAATATCGATCATCTCTTTAAAGGCCTTGGCCTGGTTGACGGCGCTGGTGCCCTGGGTGCCGTCAAGAATGAGGATTTTGCGATGCGGCGCGCCTTCGTAGGCTTTGTGGCAGACCCGCACGATCTTCTTGAGCTCTTCGGAGAGGTTCTTTTGGGTGTGCAGGCGACCGGCGGTATCAATAATGACCCGCTCAAACCCTTTGGCTTTGGCGGAGCTGATGGCGTCAAACGCCACCGCCGAGGGGTCGTGGCCCTGCTTGGTGTAGACAATGGGCACATCCAGCCGCTCGGCCCAGCTTTTGAGCTGTTCGATGGCGGCGGCCCGGAAGGTGTCGGAAGCACCCAGCAAGACTCTTAGGCCCTCTTTTTTATAGCGTTGGGCTAGCTTGGCGATGGTGGTGGTCTTGCCCGCGCCGTTGACCCCTACAATCAGCTCCACAAAGGGCCTCTCGTCTGCCGGCTCAATGCGGGGGACGTCGTAGGTGAAGGTGGAAACCAGCGTGTTGTAAAGCTGGAGCCGGGTCACCTGTTCGGGCAGGGAGTCGATGACGCGTTCAACCAGCTCATAGGCCACGTCGGCTTCAAGCAGAAGGTCTTCAAGCTCCTCTTTGCTCACCTTCTCCCGTTTGACGGGGGCGCTCTCCTCAATACGTTCGACTGTTTTTTTCAACCCCTTTTTAAAAAAGGAGAACATCACTTCACCTCCCTAAGCGCCTCTTTGATGTCGCTTTCAATCATCTCTTCGGGCACCAGCCCTACGTAGTGGCGAAAATATTTGCCTTTGACAAAGAGCACCATAAACGGAATGGTGAAGTTTTTGGGCTGGTGCAACAGCTCCATCACCCGGTTGGCAAAAAGCATATTGTCAGGGGCGTTGGAGACAAAGTAGTTGATGCCGTGGCCCTCGATAAAGCGTTTGAGTTCGGCCGGGTGTTTGCTCTCTACCAGTACCCCCATAATCATGAGTTTTTTAGGATATTTTTTTTGAAGGTCGGCCAGGTGGGGAATCTCGGCCCGGCAGGGAGGGCACCAGGTGGCGAAAAAGTCAATCAGCACCGCCGGTTCGCTGACGTTGAAGTCGACCCCCTCATCCGTCACCTCGGCCGTGACGGCCTGGGTGTCGCTTTTGAGCGTAAAACGGCTGGGAAGAACAGCGGTAGCCGGTTTTTCGGCGGTTTTGGCGCCGTTTTGGGGGCGTTCTTTGTCGCCGCAACCGATAAAAAGGGCACCGCAAACCATGAGCGGGACAAAAAGCTTGGGTAGGACGCGCATGAAAAAACCTTTTGTTAAAATAGGGGCATTATAAAGAAACGGGGCTTAAAAGTTGGACAAAAAGAGCTTTAGGAAAATGTGTCGCCAAAAGGTTGAGAAAGCGCTCAAAACCGGTCGGCTGACACGGCGGGCGAAAGTGGTTGCGAAACTTTGTTATTTTATAAAAAAAAATAATCCAAAATCCATTTTGCTCTATATGCCGATGGGCCATGAACCCGACATCCGACGGCTATTTCAGACGTTGCGTAAACGTGTGAAAGTGTATGTGCCGTTTATGGAAGGAGAAAGTTTCCGGCTGGTACAATACAGATTGCCGTTACAGAAAAAAAAGTACGGCATTTTGGAACCGAACGTATCACATTTTTATCTGCCGAAAATTGAGATGGCGGTGGTGCCCGTTCTGGGGGTGGACGGGCGTTTTCGCCGCGTGGGATTCGGAAAAGGTATGTATGACAGATTTTTCGCCACCCTGCCCAAAAGACCCGTTACCGTTTTTGTCGAGGCCGTCAGGTGCCTGAGCAGAGAGAAATTAACCGACGATTACGACATTGAGGCAGATATATACATCACCCCCGAAGAGATCAGAGTAAGAGGAAAACGGTATGTTGTCAGAACTCGTTACGGGAGGTGCGGCGGCCGTCGTTAGCGCGGCGGCGGCGTTTTTTGTGACCCGCAAAATCGACGCCTCCAAATATGATATTTATGTCGAGCAGGCCAAAGCCAAGGCCCGGGCCATTGAGCATGAGGCGGAAGTGACCCTGCAAAACGCCCGGCTGAAGGTCAAGGAGGCGGAGCTTGAGGCCAAGCGCAAGTATGAGGAGGAGCTGGAGAAGCTCAACGCCGAGTTTGACACCCGGCTTTCCCAGCTGGAGAAGCGCGAGGAGCAGTTGGCCCGTCGCCTGGAAGAAGAGTTGGCCGACGTGGCCTCCGAAAAGGAGGCGCTTAAAAAAGAGAAAGAGGCCATTGCCCTGGCCCAGGCCCGCCTGGAAGAGCTGAAAGAGCGCTACGAAGCCAAGCGGGAAGAGGCGCTGAAAGTGTTAGAGAGAGCTTCGGGCCTGACCGAAGCGGAGGCCAGGGAGCTGGTGCTAAAACAGGTGGAAGAGGACGCGCGGGCCGAGATTGCCCACATTGTGCGCCGTTACGAGACCGAGGCCAAAAACGAGGCCAAACGGCGGGCCAACTACATTCTGGCCCAGGCGACAACCCGCTACGCCGGGGAGTTTGCCGCCGAACGGCTTATTAACGTGGTGCATCTGCCCGATGACGAGCTCAAAGGGCGCATCATCGGCAAAGAGGGGCGCAATATCAAGACCCTGGAGATGTTGTTGGGCGTCGATATCATCATCGACGACACGCCGGGGGCTATTATTCTGAGCAGTTTCAACCTCTACCGCCGGGCCATCGCTACCCGCACCATTGAGCTGTTGATCGAGGATGGGCGCATTCAGCCCGCGCGCATCGAGGAGATTTACGAAAAGGTCAGCGAAGAGTTTGAGCAGATGGTGCAGGAAGAGGGCGAGCGCATTGTGACAGACCTGGGTCTTTCGCCCATGCACCCGGAGCTGATGAAGCTCATTGGCCGCCTGCGCTACAGGGCAAGCTACGGACAAAACGCCCTGGGGCACTCCCTGGAAGTTGCCCACCTGGCCGGCATTATGGCGGTGGAGATGGGCGGCGACGAGACCCTGGCCAAACGGGCGGGTATTTTGCACGACATCGGCAAGGCGCTGACGCATGAGTACCAGGGAAGCCATGTGGACCTGGGGGCGGAGGTGTGCCGGCGTTATAAGGAAGATCCGGTGGTTATCAACGCCATCTTCGCCCACCACGGCCACGAGGAGCCCGAAACGGTGGAAGCGGCCGCCGTCTGCGCCGCCGACACGCTTTCCGCCGCCCGCCCCGGCGCGAGGCGGGAGGTGCTGGAGAGCTTTCTTAAGCGGGTCAAGGCCGTCGAGGAGATCGCCGAGGCCAAGCCGGGCGTTCACCACGCCTACGCCATCAACGCCGGGCGGGAGGTGCGCGTCATTGTCAACGCCGACCTGGTCAACGACGACGAAGCCGTCCTGCTGTCCAAAGAGATTGCCGAAGAGATCGAAAAGGCGGTGCAATACCCGGGAGAGATCAAGGTAAATGTCATCCGTGAGACCCGGGCGAT
>Ga0256843_1000727_pt1 | contig 27594 bp, 31 predicted proteins | sample AlvinellametaG_FD_191572 | JGI IMG/M metagenome (GOLD analysis project Ga0256843, IMG submission 191572) | Pompeii worm associated microbial communities from hydrothermal vent at the East Pacific Rise, Pacific Ocean - Alvinella | ecosystem: Host-associated > Annelida > Integument > Unclassified ... | reverse complement strand
TTGATTGACATCGACTAAGGTTTTATGATATAATGCCCATAAAAATTTTACGGGGAGTAGAAAGTTGAGTAAAAGTTTATATGAAACATTAGGTGTCTCGGAGAATGCCTCCGCCGACGAGATCAAAAAAGCGTACAGAAAGTTAGCCAGAAAATATCATCCCGATATCAATAAATCTCCCGAAGCGGAAGAGAAGTTCAAAGAGATCAACGCCGCTTACGAAATATTGAGCGATCCTGAAAAGAAAAGACAATATGACCAGGTCGGTGACAATATGTTCGGAGGACAAAGTTTTCATGACTTCGCCGGTGCACAGGGCGGTGCCGATCTGGATGAGATTTTACGTTCCATTTTCGGCGGCGGTGGTTTCGGCGGTTTTAGCAGTGGCGGTTTCGGAGGCAGCAGCCGAGGCGGGTTCAGCGGTGGATTCGGTGGTTTCGGCGGTGCCGGATACAGCGAACCGAATCTCGACCTTGAAACGAGTATCACCATTCCGTTCAACACGGCAGCCCTTGGCGGTAAACACTCCGTCACTGTAAACGGTGAGAGTTTCGACATCAAGATCCCTGCCGGTATCAAAAGCGGGGAGAAGCTGCGTGTCAAGGGAAAAGGGCAAAAAGCCAACGGTCGCGCGGGCGATTTGTACATCAAAGTCAATGTCGCACCGAGTCCCGAATATACACGCGACGGTAACAATTTGACCAAAGAGGTGGATATTCCTTTGAAAATCGCACTCTTTGGCGGTAAAATACCAGTGAAGACATTGCATAAAGAGATCACGGTCAAGATCCCTAAAGGTATCAAGTGCGGTCAGAAACTGCGTGTCAAAGAGCAGGGTATCATGGATCGTAAAACCAAACAGATGGGTGATCTCTATCTGAAACTAAACGTCATTTTGCCGAAGGTGGAAGAGCTTGATCCTGAGTTGGCGAAAATGATGGAAGAAAAATTACCAGGTTAAGGAGTAGAAGATGCACGGATATGATGAACCGGTATACTTGATCAGCGTCGTAGCGAAGGCGCTTAACATACATCCGCAAACGCTAAGACAGTATGAAAGAGAAGGGCTTGTTACCCCTTCACGTACCAGTGGAAAGATGCGTCTGTATTCGCAGCGCGATATAGACAGAATCAACATGATCTTACGTTTGACAAGAGATCTTGGCGTAAACCTCGCGGGTGTGGATATCATCCTGCAGTTTAAAGATCAGATCGATCAGATGGAGCAGGAGATCGAAGATCTCAAACTCAAACTCGAAAAATACGAGAAAAACGGCAAAAGCAACTCTCTTGTCAAAAAACGCAATATCTACGAAATCATCATTTTTGGAGAGTGATTACCCTTAGGTAATACGCTTTCCAAAAGCCAAAGCGGGCATATACTTCACTGCCCACCCTCCAAACAGTACCAGCCACAACAAAACGGCGATATCAAATAGAAACGATGTACCCGTTAGGGCGTAGAGTGCGCGCATATAGACAACTGCCTGTGTCATGTAAAAAAGCATTTTGGTTTTATTGTCCGTGACCATCATATTGCCGGAGTGTCCAAGCGTCACTCTGGTTCCAAAGCCTATGAGTACGGTTGTAACAAAGCCGATAGCTACCAGATGTAAGCCCAGAAAAAGCACCTCTTTCTCAAATGCCCATCCTGCAATCTCTCCTATACTTCCTAGCACAAGTCCCACGGGAAGCCAGAAAATAGCCAAATGCAATATCCATAAAATCGGTTCCGCCTCTTTAAAAGGAAGCTTCCAGCGATAGACTTCTTTCCCTATCAACACACCGGCAGCAAGAAATATAAATGCTCCAAACGGCGGAAAGAAGAGGTTTGTTAAAATCCCCACACTAAAAAGCACAAAACTTTGCTTGAGGGTTTTTTTGTTTTTGGCGATCATGACATGAGAGAAAAAAGGGATCATCCTCTGTCCCACGGAAAATGCGACAAAAACAAGGTAAAGATAGAGTGCAGCTTGTTTTGCCAACTCTTCAAGTACCATCACTCCCATAGCAGCAGAGACGATGAGCAGAAAATGCGCGACGATACCGCTGCCAAAAGCGCTCAGTATCCAGAACTGATCGTACTTGTCGGGAGAGGGAGAAGCTTTGTAAATCTGCCAGAAAGCATAAAAACTAAAGAGTTGATTTCCCAAAAGCAGTACCATTCCTGCCAACATCACCCAAATGTTTACAAGCACACCTATGTAAAAAAGCAGCGTACCCGCTACCAGTAGTGTAAAGTTGGTGGCGTATATGTTTTGTGCCAGAGGGGGCATCTGTGAAAAACGCGGAAAAGTCGTCAGCAAGAACCCCTGAAAAAATGCCGTAAAAACGATAAATATCAGCGAATAGGCATGAAAAAGGTTTGGCGTGGTTTCAAAAACGACAACACCTTTGTAGGACAAAAGAAACAGTAACATCGCAAGGATAGCATTGAAAACACCCCAGGTAAAAAAGGGTTGATGGGGTTGAGAGAAGAAGTAAGTCAGTTTGTTGTTTTCAGAGGGCATAAAAAACCCTCTTACTCTACGTCACACTGTTTGCTGATGATACAGGCAGGACAGAAGTTAGCGATACCTGCGATAAGCGGTATGACTCCCAGAAAAAACCAATTGTTCCCTGAGTAAAGAGCGTAACCGATCAACCCAAGCCCGACTACGATGCGAATGGGGCGGCAAACTTTTCTCATTTTATTAAAATCCATAACAAAATCCTTTTTTAGTGTATTGTATTTGTAAGATGTGAGTATAGCCAATTTTTCATAGCAAAAAGATCATACTGCCAAAAGAGACTTTTTGATGTCGTTGCTAGTGCGGTAAGTGTACATCGCTTCAGGTTTAGAGACCTGAAAAGGCAAAGTAGGTTGCCTTTTTTTAACGGTCTCAGTTCATGAGCGCTAGGCTCATGAACATTTGACCAGTATCGCAGTGGAGCGAATACAGGAGCTTTTCACGGAGTCTCGAAATAACCTCATAGTTTTAACTTATGAATATCTATTTTACTGTGTTTCTTTTCAAGAAACGAACCACAAATCTACCTCGTTTCACTCGCTACGATTTGTTTCTTTTAAGAACAATAATTCATTGTCGTGTGCTTAACGCTCTCCCAGCCATCGGTGGTGCGACAAGCGCACATCACCTCAGGTTCCGACCTAAAAAGGCAAAGCAGTTTGCCTTTTCTTAACGGTCTCACCTCATGAGCGCTAGGCTCATGAACTGCTTTGCTTTCTGAAACTTTATTAGGTTGCAAGTCTCGAAATAACCTCATAATTTTACCTTATGAATATCTATTTTACTGTGTTTCTTTTCAAGAAACGAACCACAAATCTACCTCGTTTTACTCGCTACGATTTGTTTCAAGGTTACAGTCTCGATAGAGTTCGCCACTAAAGCCTTGCTTTAGGACTCACTACAATCTTCAACCACAAAACCTAAAAAACAATGAACGAAGGTAAAACCAAAGGTTTTAGAAAGCAAACTGCTTTGCTTTCGTGCCGGAGTGAAAGTAGTGAGTTATGTAAGCCCTAAACTAAGAGTTTAGTGGCGAACATCGAACTACTTATGCCCTTGAAAAAAATCGTAGTGAGTGAAACGAAGTAGATTTTTGCTTCTTTAAAGAACAATAATTCATTGTCGTTTGCTTAACGCTCTTCCAGCCATCGGTGGTACGACAAGCGCACATCACCTCAGGTTCCGACCTAAAAAGGCAAAGCAGTTTGCCTTTTCTTAACGGTCTCACCTCATGAGCGCTAGGCTCATGAACGGTATCATGAAAGCAATTTCAAATCTAGGTAGTGAAAGTCTCGAAATAACCTCATAATTTTAACTTATGAATATCTATTTTACTGTGTTTCTTTTCAAGAAACGAACCACAAATCTACCTCGTTTCACTCGCTACGATTTGCTTCAAAGTTACAGTCTCGATAGAGTTCGCCACTAAAGCCTTGCTTTAGGACTCACTACAATCTTCAACCACAAAACCTAAAAAACAACAAGCAGTTGTTGTTTTTCTTTACGGTTTTGCACTCGAAATAACCTCATGAGCGCTAGGCTCATGAACAATTAAGATTGGTGCAGTTAGAGGCAACAAACCTATATCACGTCTCGAAATAACCTCATGAGCGCTAGGCTCATGAACTGAAGTGTAGCAATGACGGCGTGGAACATGTGGACATGAAGTTGTCTCGAAATAACCTCATGAGCGCTAGGCTCATGAACATAAAAAAGCCTCTCGGCATCGTCAGCATCTTCCGTTAGTCTCGAAATAACCTCATGAGCGCTAGGCTCATGAACTCTCCAGTGTCGATCCGGCTACGCGAAAAAAGCAGATCAGTCTCGAAATAACCTCATGAGCGCTAGGCTCATGAACATGAAAACTCAAATGCATATGCAAATACGTACACAGACTTGTCTCGAAATAACCTCATGAGCGCTAGGCTCATGAACATGAAAAAGGCTCATATAAACACAACAAGGTTTTAGTCTCGAAATAACCTCATGAGCGCTAGGCTCATGAACAAAAGTTTTTCATTTTCGCTAAACAGACTCACAGCATTTGAGTCTCGAAATAACCTCATGAGCGCTAGGCTCATGAACACCGCCAGAGAGCTGGGGATGACATATAAAGAGCTTGCGGAAGCGTCTCGAAATAACCTCATGAGCGCTAGGCTCATGAACGATGTTGAAAACAATAGCGCTGAAAGCGGCTGATCTGAGTCTCGAAATAACCTCATGAGCGCTAGGCTCATGAACAAGATTAGACCCCCGTTCCCGTATTTGGGCGGTAAAGTCTCGAAATAACCTCATGAGCGCTAGGCTCATGAACTAAAAAAAGCTGATTTAAGTCCGTATGATGGCGACGCAACAAAAGGTCTCGAAATAACCTCATGAGCGCTAGGCTCATGAACTGCCAAAATCTGGCTATATAGCCAGATTGCAGATTTTTATGTCTCGAAATAACCTCATGAGCGCTAGGCTCATGAACAGTACTATTTTAGCATAGTTTTACTCTTATGTCTTTAAACAACGGCGATGTTAAGGAACTTTTGAAAAAGTTGGCAACTCTCTCGTTTTTTGGTTTTTTATTATATCTAAAATCATTCCAAAAGCCTAGTATAAGGAACTTTTGTGATTTTGGGCGTTGCTTTTTGAAGTTTGTTTTGGAAGAGTTGCTGATTTTAAGAGATTTTTTATATTTAAAAAGCCCTTTTTACGGGGTATGTAAACTAAAAAAAATATAAAAGTCGGCAACTCCGCGGTGGTTGAAAGTATATATTTTGATACATAGTCATTTTTAAAATAAATCTAAAATATATAAGTTAGTTTAAGTTCACTTACTTTTGTAGAACTGAAGAAAAAAGTCGGCAACTCGTCTAAATAAAGTAGACGCCCTCTGTTTCGAAGGGATCGGGTTGGTTTGCCAGTTCACGGGAGGTTTGTATGCACTTTTGACAGATGGTGTATACACGGATGGAGTCTCTTTTGGGGTTTATCTCTTTTTTGAGTTCTTCAAGAAGGAGGGATTTTTCTTTTTCGTTTTTGAAACGGCACTCGAAAACCGACTTGTTCACCCGCCTGCCGTATCCTTCAAGCAGGTCGCTGACGTTTTTACGACTTTTGTTTTTGACGATGTCATAGACGATGAGTACCGTTTGCATCAGTATCTGCCTACAAATGCTCTGTATTTTGCCACGCCGCGTATGGTTCTGGCGAGTAGGTATGCCTGTGCTTCGATGATATGGTCGATCTCTTTGGATTTGTTTTTATAGCGTGTATAGGAGGCGAGGCGTTCGAGTACCTTTTGGGCGATACGCCGCTGGGTGAAGGTGTCGAGCCTGCCGTTTTCGTCTATTTTCAGAGGTTCGTTCTGGTTGAACATACGAAATACCACTCTGTCCACGACAAAGGTGCGAAACTCTTCTATCATATCAAACACCAGCGTCGCTTTGGCGTGGTCGCTTGCGTGCAAAAAGGAGACGTTTAGACTAAGCCCAGCTTTGAGTGCGTGGTGGTGGATACGCCCGTAGAGGATGGCGTAACCGTAGTTGAGTGCGGCGTTTACGATGTCGTCCGCTCCTTTTGTAATGCGTCCTTTAAAAACGACTTTTCCCGCGAGCATATCGGATAACGCACTCCAGTACAAGTGTGAAATCTGCCCCTCAAAGCCCATCAGTTCGTCTGTGCTTTGCGTTTTGTAGAGAAGGTGTTTTTGGATGTGTCGCATCTGCGTGATGTAACGGTCGAAGCGTTTGTGGTATTTGTTCAGGTAGCGCAGGTAGTTGATTTGGTTTTTCGTTTTGGCGCGAAGAAACTCTTTTGCAAGTTCGAACTGTTTAGGGGTGTGGAGGATTTGCAGTTGCAGGTTTGTCATCTTTGCGTAGGCTTGTTTGGCGGTGGAGAGTAGGGCGAGGTGCTTTTTTAACGAACGATCCAAAAAGTCTATGCCTATGCCAAGCTCCGCACAAAGCGCTACGAAATCGGAACTGATCGAAACGCTCTTTGCCGTTATGATAACCCTTTCGCACTGGGTTTTGGGCATGGAAAAGAGTGTTTTTCGGCTTTTTTTGACCACGAGTGTGTTTTTGGAGATACCAAGCGAGGTTCCGGGTTCGTTGATGTAAAGCGTGGCATTGGAAGCACGGTTCATAAAACACCCCTCTATCTTAAACTTTTGTGGGTGTTAATATTTTAGCATAATAGTATGTTTTAAGGAAATAGTTGTTGATTTACAATCGCTTTTTCTATATATGTCAAAAAAAGTTCAATATCTTCAAGTTTCGCCAAAATATGTTCGCAAATGACGATAGGATCTATATCTTCATAGTCGTGTGCAAGAAAATTTCTAAACGAAGCGATTTTGGCAAATTCATAGGCAAAATCCTTTGGCAAAATATGCTCTTCTCCCAAAAGATCTATCGCTTCGAAATAACTTTGCGCATAATCTATCTTTTTGTGTTTGAGAACCATTTGTGCCAATACGATACACCCGTCACTAACAAGATACAGATAGTGTAACAATGCACCTTCAAACATCGTGTCGTTTAAAAAACGCTCTTTACAATCTACTTTGTAATCTTCCAAAATAGCGATATATTTTCTGATTTTGGCTATCTTTTTTTCTATCTTAAGCACTTTCTAGCCTTTGGTTCAGCGCCTTGAAGTCAAGTACCTGATGAATCTTTTTGAGTTCAAAATCATCCCTCCCGGTATGGTCTTTGAGAAGTATCGACTCTCTGATGATTGTTTCAAGAAGGTAGAGGTTTTTTGCTTGGTTTAACACAACCAGATCGACTTTTTGATGCAGCAGTTTTTCCAGCCTGTGCACGATATCCGTATATATGTCAAAGTTATAGTCTTTAAAATAAAGGGCTATATCTACATCGCTTTGTTTGTGTGCAGTGGCGTTTACACAAGAGCCGAAGAGATAACCAAAAAGGATATTTTCCTCTTCTTTTAAAAAGTTTTTGATTTTTTCGATCTCGCATTTCATGGGAGTATTGTAACATATTTTTGACATATAAGTCACCAAATAACGCTTTTGTAACAAGTTAGGGTTTTATGATTAAAGTTCAAAATTTTCAATGCGTTTGATTAAGCCATCATGATATGCAACATCCGAAATCAAAAAGGTATATAAGCCCTCGTATCTTTTCTCTTTAAGAAGCTTAAACAAAACAGTGTCATCAAAATTCATATAGTCATGGATCAAAGCATTGCGAAAACCAACTGCCGCGAGTAAACTACTGTAAAGCTCATCTTCTATCAACCCTATCTCATACATAAAAGTGAAAGCATCTCTACCGCTTTTGGGAGTCATAGGGCAACAATAATGTTTTAAAATCTTTTTTACTTTACCGATACTATTTTCGATAAGTACCTGCAGGGAATTTTTTGCCGCTCTGATTTCAATATCGGATAGATTTTCTTTGCTACTTAAACGATCTAAAATCCCTTTTTCCGTTTCTGCGATCAATGCAGTTTTAGCCAAGTAGTCTTGAAACGTCATCCCTTTTCCCTTTTAACACGATAAAACCGTTTTTGATGCTATCTTTCATGAGCGCATCAATACTTGCCAGATCAACCACATCTATGTCATACTCACTAACACCCATCAACATGGATAAGTCCATCCAGGCTTTCGCCTGCAAACCAAAAGGTGCATCATTGCTATCGCCATAAACAGCAAAATCATAATCACTCTGCCTTGTTGCCGTACCGTTAGCACGAGAACCAAACAAAACTATCACATCCAGGTAGGATAATCGCTGTGTGTCAAATAGCGCCTTTAGTTGCTCAGCGGATATCTCTTTTGTTTTTCCGTATGTTCTGGATTTATCGTTTATCATGTGGAAAGTATAGCATAAAATTGTACCGCATTAAAATATGCTTTGCGTTTCACACCTCGGATGCTTTAGCTTTGCATAAAATACTACATTAAAGTATGAGTTGTGGAATAATGGCTTATAATTTTATCCCCTGTTCGCATATTTCACTATAAAGTAGCTCATCCGTATTTTGAGAAAGCTGTACTAAATCTATACGCAGATCATACCCTTTTCGTATCAAAAAAGCTAAAAACTTTGCTTTTTGCTTTCTAAACAGTTCTCTTGATACAGATGTTTTAACAGCCAGATCGATGTCTCCGCCTCTTTTAAAATCATCAACCCTTGAACCAAAAAGATAGATCTCCACATCATTACCAAAACTTATATTTTTTGCAGAATTTATTAACTTTACAAGCCTGGGAGAAAGCCTCATGCAGTAAACCTTTTTAAAGCATCAAAAACAGCTCTTTGAGAAGGTGTAATAAAATTGAATTTTTCAACCGTCAGAATATTTTCATCTTTAAGCATTTCGTCAATCAACTGCTTATATTCGGTAAGTGCAGTATAGTGTGAAGTCAGTTTGGAAAATCTCTTTTCCAATATCTTTTTTTTGTCCTTCATGCTTCTTTCCTATGAAAATTGTATGCATATTGTACCATTTTTTAATCGAAATATATCCAGGCAGTATATTTTAGTTTTGGTATTGGCACATGAAGAAGCATATAGATCTTAAAATAACCTCATAATTTTAACTTATGAATATCTATTTTACTGTGTTTTTTTTTAAGAAACGAACCACAAATCTACCTCGTTTCACTCGCTACGATTTGCTTCAAGGTTACAGTCTCGATAGAGTTCGCCACTAAAGCCTTGCTTTAGGACTCACTACAATCTTCAATCACAAAACCTAAAAAACAATGAACGAAGGTAAAACCAAAGGTTTTAGAAAGCAAATTGCTTTGCTTTCGTGCCGGAGTGAAAGTAGTGAGTTATGTAAGCCCTAAACTAAGAGTTTAGTGGCTAACATCGAACTACTTATGCCCTTGAAAAAAATCGTAGTGAGTGAAACGAAGTAGATTTTTGCTTCTTTAAAGAACAATAATTCATTGTCGTTTGCTTAACGCTCTCCCAGCCATCGGTGGTGCGACAAGCGCACATCACCTCAGGTTCCGACCTAAAAAGGCAAAGCAGTTTGCCTTTTCTTAACGGTCTCACCTCATGAGCACGAGGCTCATGAATAGAGTTGGCAAAATTAAAGGCTAAACAAGCAAAGCTTAATGTCTCGAAATAACCTCATGAGCATAAAGCTCATGAACTTTTAATTGCAAGTTTGGTTTTGGGTGCTGTGTTTATGTCTGGGTCTTGAAATAACCTCATGAACATAAAGCTTATGAACGATTTGGCGACGATGTCGCTAAGTCCGTGCTGTGCCTTTATGGTGTCTTGAAATAACCTCATGAGCATAAAGCTCATGAACATGGAGAAAATGGAAAGTTTTATTTAACATTTTTTGTCTTGAAATAACCTCATGAGCAAGAAGCTCATGAACACTACAATTTTAGCACATTTTTTCACACTTACAAAATCTGCACCGTTTAACAATGTCGATGTTAAGGAACTTTGCGAAAAAGTTCGCAAATCTTTTTTACTTTTTGTTCAAATAGGTAGGTTTGCCAGAGTTTTTTGGACTATCTTATCTTTTAACGCTCCGATACCGATAGGACGAAATTCATCGCCTGTGCTCTTTTTGATCCTGATATGCTTTAGAGGTTCGGGAGCATAGGTGCCTGAGAGGATACTTTTTAAGAGTTGCAAAAGATTGGCTTCGAGATCCTCTTTGAAAAGTTTGACACTCACATCGTCAAGTCCGACAGCTTTGGAGGAGATATCGCCAAAGGCGTGTTTGAGGTTTTGGAGTGTAAAGATTTTCTCAAGAGATGTGGCAAACATAGGGAAACTTCTGTTTTTTATGAAATTTTAACATATTTTTTTGATAGATTGTTGCGTTTTGTAAATATTATTTTACCTATAAATGTACTTTGCTACTTTTTGACATAGTAAATGTATTCATGAGCAAAAAACTCATAAATATAATATTACATTTCACTATATCCTAAACTTAAAACAAATTCCGTCTCGAAATAACCTCATGAGCAAGAAGCTCATGAACGGAGAATTTATTAAAAACTATCGGTGGAGTAGTAGTAGGGTCTTGAAATAACCTCATGAGCAAGAAGCTCATGAACACTACAATTTTAGCACATTTTTTCACACTTACAAAATCTGCACCGTTTAACAATGTCGATGTTAAGGAACTTTGCGAAAAAGTTCGCAAACCTGTTCTTTGAAAAATCTCCAAAATGCCTCACTTCAGAATAAAAGCCCTAAATTCAGGGCTTTTTTGGCTTAAAAAAGTGGCAAACCTTTTTGGTTTTTTTCCAAAAGCGGTAGGTTTGCGAACTTTAAGCAGTTCCTAAGTTTCAGAATCGCCTTTTTTGGGGCATTTTGAGAGCCTTCAAAAGCAAAAAGTGGCAAACCTCAAAGCAGTTTTTCTATTTTCTTGTACCATTTCCCTCCTTTATCAGCTATGATCTCATCTATGAGTTTTTTCAACTCCTCTTTCTCTTTATCCTCCAGCTTTTCAATCTTTTTGATCGCATCGTGGATCGATTTTGCATTTTTGATGATGCCCTCTTTGAGTTTTGTCATGAGCTTTTCATAGTCACTTTCGAGATTTTTTAAAATATCTCTTTTATGTTTTTGCTTCATCTTCTCAAACGCCTCTTCGCTCCACTCTTCAAACTGTCCGTATCCGACATTTGTTTTGGCACCTACACCTGAAAAAAGCAGGAGCTTTAAAAAGAGCAGCTCCTTTTGGGCGGCAGATAAGGTACCGTCTTTGAGATCAAATGCAAATGCAAAGCTCACTTTCGGTGCGACTTTTAGGATTTTGACGGGGATGGGGTTTTTGAGCGGTTCTTTATGGGGCGTGATGTAGTCTTCGCTCAAAAGTCCGTCTTTTCCCACTTTAACCACCACCGCATCGAAAAATTTATCTCTTTGATAAATCGGCAGAGGTTTGTCGGTTTGCGGGTTTTTCCCGTCAAAGATCTCTTTTTCAAGATTTTGCAGAAATGTTTTGTTTATCGTTTCGCTGATGCCTGCTTCTTGAAAAATCTCTTCAAAGAAGGCTATCACCAACGCTTCCTGATCTTCGTCTTCAAGAAGTTTAAAAAAGCTTCTCAAAACGCCTTTGACAGAACTTCCGGGAATCTGCGGCAAACCTGTCGTATGGTCAAAATAAAACCCCGTTTTGACATCGTCATCGGATGAGATGCCGTGGGTATAGCCGCTGCCGATCAAAAGTCCCGGATAGGTTGTCGTCAGGGTGAAACCGAAATTTGCAAGTTTCTCTTTTTGGGGATGAGGGGCGGAAACTTCTTGCATCTTTGCAAGGGTGTTTTTTATATGATCGGGATCATTGCCTTTTCGGTACAGCTCTTTGTAAAAGAGCCAACCTAAGTTCGGATTGGACATCTAAGCCTCCTCTTGTGACTTTTTGTAGGTGCGTATAGCCAGTTTCAAAGCGGTTGCGGCATCGAGTACTTTTGCTTTCAAGTCACCGGAGGGCGGTTGGGTGTGCGGGATTTCTTTGCCGATGATATGTTCAATTGCCTCGATGATCTTGTGTCGGTCTTTTTCCGCCTGAGAGTTTTCATTTGCATAAAAGAGTACGGTCGCCAAAAGCCCCGCCTGTCTGATACTCGCGCCAAAAGAGGCGATGTAACCGTTATACTGACGATCTATCGTATCGCCGTTGTTTATCTCCGTTTCGACGATGGCTTCTAAAGCTTTTGGAATATACTCCTCGACTCGTTTTTTCATGATTCACCTCCGGGGAAAAACCTGGTCATACCGTATCCGATGGAGGCGTTTGCGCCTATTTGGATCAGGTTTTCTCCCGTGATGGTTTCATGAAAGTTTGTAAAGCTCTTTTCTATTTTCTTTTCATCCTCTTCGTTCAGGTAAGTCGGATAAGCGATGATAGTAAAAAATCTGCTTTTTCGCGGAAGCACCTCTTCGTAAAAGAGGTTTTTCGACTCTCCGTTTTCAAGTTGGTTTCTGGCTATGACCGGCAAATCTTCCAGCAAATCTTCAAACTTTTTTGTAGGTACAATTGCCACGGCAGAACCAAATAAATTCTCCAAAGCTTCCCAAGGCAAAGAGTTATCTTCTACCGCTTTTTCATCTTCGATGAGAGGTGTACCTTCTTTAACGATGATATCTTCACCGTTGTAGGCAGTAACTTTTTTAAGTGACTCATCTACTTCTATACAAAACGCATCAGCCATTTCAAGATATGTCTCTATCGCTTTAGGAGAGGTACACAGATAGTAAGGGTTTAGATCCGACCGCATAGGTACCGCAAGTAGATGCGCTTCTATAAACCTCACCATACCCGCTTGATCTTCGTCTCCGAAAATATACTTGATAGCGTTATAGTTTTCTTCTCCTTTTTTAGGGTAGTTTAGGTTGTGCGTCATAAACTCTTTTAAAGCACCCTTCAAAGAAGAGCTGTGGATGGTCGGATACTTTGTGATAACATCTCTTTGTACGAGGTTGTCTATAACTCCGAAGTTGGTATCTCCGCTTCCGACATGAAGCGATGTTAGATTTTCTATGATATACAGTCTGTTTTTATACATGATTTACTCTCCTTTTGCTATCGTTTGATATCTGTTTATGCCTACTTTTTGCAGGTATGGTATTTGCAGTGCTTTGCTTAGTGCATCCTTGTTTTGGGTATAGAGTACCGTACCTCGCCAGAAGAGATAGTACCTCTTGCTCTTGTGCGTTTTTTTCTTTTTTTTGTCTTGTTGTTGCGTTAAATGTCGCATACTTTTTCGCTTCCCGACGATGAAGTTGCATAATTCATACGCTTCATGTGTTAGCAGGGTTTCAGACAGTAAGACAATGCGATCAAACGCTTTTTTAGGAGTGAAGATACCCTCCGTGATCTTTTCAAAACTCTCATACTCAGGTACGACTTCCATCATAAAAGCGGATTGGTCAGCGCCAAGGGCGACCAAGGTTTTGTTCAAAAAGTCCAGATTTTCCCTGCTTTTTACGACAAATGCAAAATGCTCTTCGTTTTGAAAACTGTAACTCTCTTTAAGAAAAAAGCCGTCCTCTTTTTGCATCTTTTTGATACCGACTGTTTGTATGGGTTTGTAGATCTCACTTAGCTTTAGACTTTCACCTTTTTGTGTGATAAATGTGGTTTCATCCTCTTTTTTTGCTTCGTAACCTTCAAAGTATATGAGAGGTGCTTCTTTGTCGTTAAACATAACTTTGTAGGGGGATACTTCAGGGATATAGTTGCTATCTTTTGCCGCGACAAAATAGTTTGTATCCGCTTTTGTGATAAAAAGCGGGGAGATACTCTCTATCACTTCTCCCATATCAAAATCCCTTTCGTAACTAAACCTTCCTCTGCCGACCCAGCGGTTTGCCTCTTTGTGGTTTTTGCTGTCTGTGCCGTCTTCGTTTTTTCTCCCGTCTATCCATTCGCCTTTTTTATGGAGGGTGAGGATATTTTTTTTGTTTAGTATGGTCTTTCGAAGCATACCCAAAACGGCGCTTTGTTGCGGGAAGAGTTCCGATTTTGCGAAGTATCTGCTTGTTTCGTTTTTTTCGATTCTGGTATCGTCCCTGCCAAAGGTGTATTCGCCGCCGAAGAAAAAAGGCTCCAGTGGTTTGAGTTTGATAAGATAGTGTTTGCTCATCGGTCACTCCTTAAAAGTTTGATGATAGACAAAAGAGAGAAGAGTTTTTGCAAACCTTCGGTGTCTATGCCGGTATCGATCATCAGTTTTTGCACCTCTTTTAAGCCTTTTTCAAACTTCTCTTTGTGTATCTCTTCGTTGAAGATATTTTCAAAAGTAGCTTCCAGTCTCTCAGGCGGTGTGTTTAAAAAGAGCGGTTTGTAACTTTCCAGTTTATGCTGGATCGCATGCGGCAGTTCGAGGTTATCTACCAAAACATCTCTAAGAAGCGCTCTGAAACTTTGATAGGATGACTCCTCTTTTGAGACGGTCGCTTCAAACGCCTGACCGCTGTGTTTTCGCGCACTGATGTGGATCGCATTTTTTGTAGGATTTTCTTTATTTGGGTAATTTTTTGCCTTTTGAAAAAGGGCGTATCGGGAATTTTCCAGCGCTTCGTAGAGAGGGTATTTGTAGTACGTGATACTCAGCCCGAAACTCAAAGTGGCATTGTCCGATTGTAGCGTATGACTAAAGAGTTCGTTGAGCCTGTCCAAAAGATCAAAGATGGTTTCGTTTTTCGTTAAAACGGGTGCGAAAAAGAGCAGATCATCCCCTCCTACAAAGATAGGAGTTGCGCCGTATTTTTCGATTTCTGCAACTGCTTTTTTATCAAAGTCAAACAACCTTTGAGAGATGGCAGAAGGATCGTTTTGATTTTTGATATATGTTCTCAGATTGTCCCCGTCGGCATGGACTATGGCGATATATTTGTATGATTGTTTAAATGCTTCATCCTTTTGCAACTCTTCGTAAAAGTCTTCGTCCTCTTTTGTGCTTGTTTTTCCAAGCGCTTTGGAGGCTATCTCAGGGATGGAAGGGAAAGAGACTTTGCCTTCAAACGCGTTTTTTGCCATATTGGAGTGTAAGATGGTGTTTCTGTTTAAAAAGAGTCTCATGTAGTCTTCATCAGACTCCACAAAAGGTGTATGCAACTCGACACTGTCCAAAATCCGTGAAATATCGAGGATAGGATTTGCAAAATCTTCCTCCGCTTCAATCAGATAGGTTTGCAGATACTGCCCCAGATAGGCTTGTACTTTTTGTTCATCTTTTTTTATGCTTTTTGCGATCGTCTTCGCCAGATCGTTTTTGTGTCTTTGTACGATGTCGTGTATCTGTTGGAGTGTAACACTTTTTGTACGGAGGATAAATCTGTCATGAAAGAGTCCTATACCGTTGTCTTTTCCCTTAAACAGACTCTCTTCCACATGGGGGATGATAAACGCGACATCAAGCTTTCGTATATCGTCTATAACACTTTTCATAAACGATGAAAAAAGATAACTCGCAGCCCAGATCTCCGCTGTTTTTCTGCCAAGCGAGAGCGTTTCTATGATCGGTCCTATGGTTAGTGCGATGTATTTCATGACAATTCCTCAAAATTGGTGGTTTTTGACGCGACAAACTGTAAAAATTCATAAATCTTAAACTCCTGAGGAAGGGCGAGTTTCTCTTTTTCTTTTTTAAACATAAAATAAAACTCTTCCCCTAAAATCTCTTTGTAGCTCTCATTATGAATCACATAAACCTGGTTGTTAAATATTTTAAAAGTCAGAGGTGATTTGAAGCGTTGATAAAGTGCCTTTTTTTTGTCGGAAGGATCTCGTTTTACCCCTTCTATCTTGATTTGAAGTTTTTTGCTTTGTCCGTAAGGATAGTACTCGTTGAGTTCCGCAAGTCCAAGCAGTGCTCTGATGTAGTGGTACTCTTTAGGCGGTTTACAGTCGATGGGCTTATGCTCTCCATAGACAACTTCGGGAAACTTCTCTTTGATCCACCGTTTTTCCCAGCCGCTATCTTTTGTACACATATACTCAAAGAGCAAAGATTTGAAATGTTTTCCATGATTTGCCTTTGGATTTAACCCGGCTTTTATTTTTCTGTAAAAGATATCTATGTGTTTGAGCGCTTCTTTGGAAGTTTTAGAAGAAGAGGTAAAATGAAAAACAGGATTTTTATGTTGCTTGATAAGCTCTTGAAAATCGTCGTTTGTAGTGGTACTAAGATGGTAGGAGCCAAAACCTTTTGACTGTCTTGTTCCAAAGTTTTCAAATGTAAAAAAGAGGGAGATGTTTTTTTCTATTGCTTCTATAATATCTCTCTTAAAAGAGGAGATGGTTAAATTGATAGTTTTGTCATGTTCGATCGATTTACCGTCGGCAAAATAGGGTGCAACATACCCATTTGTACCTCGTTTGACAAAAGGTTTGGGAAAATCGATTTGATTTTCACCTTCGTGCAGTATTTTCACTTTATAGTCTAAAGCAGGATGCTCTCCCTTTCCGATAAGCCATCCTCTCTTTTTTGCTTCTTCTTTCCCCTTTTCATAATCCCCCTCACCAAGTTTCGTCAGTAAAAACCTGTCCAGCTTCGGCTTCAACTCCGTAGCCCGCAAAGTCGCACCGCTTTGCTCAGCTTGAAAGTGTATGAGCGGGGTGTGTTGTTTGAGGGTAAACTCCAGTTTAAATTTACTCACCTGAACCTCCTTTTTGGGTTGTGACGATTTGTACTTTTTGCGGGGTTTTCTTCTCCTCACCGATACATAAGAACATCGCGACGATGATCAGCATAAAAATACAGACATAACAGTAAACGATATTATTTTTCATTAGTATCCTTTATGTTCAGATGCTTAACATAGTGATACCCCAGATAGGCACTCAAAACTGCAGCTCCAACACCTATAACTAATGACATAACAGATTTGTTATAGTCAAATATCCCCATGCTAAGCAGAGCTATGATGATAGAAGGTGGTAAAAAAACGGTACCGAGCATAGTCAGATGATCCATCTTCTCACCACTCTCTTTTTCCGCCTGAAGATTTGAAAAAGCAAAGAGCTTTGTAAACTTGTTATCAAGTTTTTTGATATGCTCATCTATGCGCATCTGTTTTCGTGCCATATCGTAAAGTTCTATACCCTGATCTTGGTGGGTCACTTCTTTAAAGTAAAGACGGTTGTAAAAAGTGAGGTATTTTTCGTAAAGTGTTTCCAGTCGATCGATCTCTTTTTTCGATGCAACAGCGGCTATTTCATCCGAAAAGCGTAAAATAGAGGCTCTTATGGCAAGTAGAAGCGTTACCATTTGAAAATACATAGTGTGCATATGCATTTTGGGAAAGTCACTTGTACTCAAACAAACAAAAGAGTATCTACATACTCCATATAGTGTTAATGCACATTGCCCATTATATTTGTAATTCATCCACCTGTCGTAAGTAGCATTTTTGATTAATTTTTCTTGCATTTTGGGAGAAAAAACTGTTTTTTCATTGTTGTCTACAAAGACATATTGATACCATTCATCATTTTCAATATATTTTTCATCAATAAGTTGTTTACTTAGTTCGCTATTTTGACACCACGAAAGCACAAACATCCGATCATCTAAAATAGGTTGGATAAAAAACTTTTCAGCTTCCATTTTACTCTGGGAAAAACTTTCCCCCAAAAGTTTCATGATGTGCTCACCTATGACGATATCATCCGAAGGTTTGAAATCAAAATTTTCAGTAACATCTATGGTAGAGGTATTGACGGTGATAGAGTCAGCCAAAAAAGAGTTTTTCGTTTCATCAGTGCTTTTATCTTTAATATACTGCGGATAAATTCTTCTTCCAAAATCATTGATACGCAAGATATCTCTGAAATCATCATAACTTCTGTTTTCAAGCTCAAGAGAGAGTATCGCTACACCACTGTCAAAAACACGCAGCGACAAACCGACAAGATTTAGGGCATAGGTATAAGATTTTCCACACTGTTTAATGTGTATCGTATATGTGGCATTCGTTAGATCTGTCTCTCTTTCATAGTAGTAAGAGATTGGGTACGGATCTCCCTTTATATTGTAAATCGCGTCTCTGGCATAGTCGTAAAAATAAGCGTATTCGTTATAAAGTTCAGGGTGTTCTTGTAGGTCAAAAGGTTCTAGCTTCCAACCTTCAAAACTTTCGGGTCTAAAGTTCAATCTTTCACTTATCGTTTTTTCCCGATAAAACACAAACTCATTTTCAAATCCTTTTTCATTCCAATCAAACCGAAACGGAAACATAAAAATATGAGAGCTGTAAAGAGTAGACATTAGACGTCCTTAAAAAAATATTATTACTATATAGTATCAATAAAATATTAAAATATTTTAATAAATTATGAAAAATCTTATTTTTTTGTGAAAAAAGTAAAAGTTTTGAGAAGTGTTAAAGTCTGAAAGTCACCACGTGCGGTTTTTGAAAATAGAAGAAATAGAGGATATAAACGATCAATCCGATATAAAGCGTTCCGAGACCGACAAAGAGCCAGCCTATGCTGAAGATTTTTTTTTCACCGCGGACGAGGTGGTCATTTTTTTCGGTGATGGTGTAACCGTTTTGGTAGAGCATATCGCTTAGAAGTTTGATTTTCTCTTTGGTGCTGAGGCTGTCGTCGGCTTTGACTTTTTGAAAAAAGTTGTCAAATACCGCCTGATATTCTTGCATCGCTTTTTTTTCGCGAAGCAGCAGGAAGATCCCTATGGGGAGGGAAAAGATCATGATGATGGTGTTCATGAAGTTTTTAGCTCCATATGGTTTTGGGAGAGTGTGATTTTCCCTTCGTCCTGAAGTTTGGTAAGTGCTTTTTTATAAGCTTTTTTACTGATACCAAATGTTTCATGAACTGCATCGGGCGCACTTTTGTAGGTGAAGGGGAGGGTGCCGTCGTTTTGTGCTAAAACGGTGAGTACTTTCCGGGAAGCATCCTCTTCTTTTGCTTTGCCGAGAGGTTGGAGGGAGATGTCCAGTTTCCCGTCGTCGCGTATCTTTTTGATATACCCTTTTTTACGCTCTCCTATGGAGATCTTTTCGTAGATTTCATTGTGGTAGAGCATCCCTTCGTAGCGGTTGTTGGCGATCACTTTGTAGCCCATGGGTGTGCGTGCGACGATGAGTAGATCGACCTCTTTGGGGATGCGGCGCATTTCATGAGGGTTGTTGTAGAGGTAGCGTCCTATGCGCGTGTCTCCGACGAGGCGGTCTGTCTCTTCGTCATATGCCACGTGGATGATATAGTTTTTACCCACTTGCAGCGGGTGTTTTTGCATCTTTTTGGGGATGAGCAGCTCTTTGGGCAGTCCCCAGTCGGCAAATGCCCCGAACGGTGCAGTATCGGTTACTTTCATGAAGGCGAATTCTCCGCGTTTTGCCAGTGGTCTAAGCGTTGTAGCCACGACTCTGTCTTCGGAGTCTGTGTAGACAAAGACATCGATGGTGTCGCCGACTTGCATCGTTTTGGTGACGTAGGCTTTGGGAAGGAGGACGCTTTCGCCGATGCTGTCGGTCAAAAAGAGTCCGTACTCGCTCTCTCTGTCGATTTTGAGGGTGTTGATGTAGCCTACTTCGATCGTTTTAGTCATAGAGTCTGCCTTTGTGTTTGACGCTGCTGTGGTTTTGCTTGCGTTTGGTTTTCTGGAGCTGGTTGGCGCCGTGGAGTATCTCTTTTTTGATTTCGTCCATATCTTTGTCGCTTAGCGGCAGGTTGGCGCACTTTTCGACAAAGCTTTCAAGTTGGTTGAGATAGGGGCTATTAAGCAGTACTTTTTCGATATCTTCGAGGGGTTTGAAGATTTTGTCGGTGTATTCGCCGAAGGCTTCTTTCTCTATATCCTCTTTTTTGTTCAGAAAACTGACGATACGGTTTAAAAAGCGCTCCAGCTCTCTGGTGTATTTGGTGCGTTTGTATTTTTTGAGTTGTTTTTCGGTAAACATCTATAACCTCACAAGTGTTGCGCCCATACCACCCATGTTGGCGGGGGCGTCGCTAAAAGATACGACTTTGGGATGGCGTTTGAGAAACTCTTTGACTGCATAGGCGAGTTTTCCCGTTCCCACGCCGTGGTAGACCAGTACTTCATCATAGCCTGTGATGAGGGCATCCGAGAGGAATGCATCGAGCTTTTCTACGGCTTCTTCGGCGCGTAGTCCGTGTAAGTCGAGTTTGACCGAAGCGTGTGTCGGGCGCTGGACGTTGATTTTTGCGGCGCTCTGTTTTTTCTTTCGAGGCGGGTTGCCGCTTCTTTTGAGTTCTTTGATGGGTACGCGCAGTCGCATACCGTCGCTTTCGATCATCGCCTCTTTTTTCTTCATGGAGATGATTTTGCCTTTAGTGTTGCCGTACTTGACGTAGTCGCCCACTTGCAGCGGGATCTTTTCCTGCGGGGCTTCTTTGTTTTGTGCTTGCCGGCGTTTTTGGTGGGCTTTGTTTAAAAAACGGTGGATGTCTGCGTTGTCCTTGCTTTTTGCCGCTTTTTTCGCCTCTTCGATCGCTTCGAGATACTCTTTTTCAAGGTTGTGCTTGACTTTTTTGAGGGCTTGATCGGCTTCGTATTTTTGGTTTTGTAACTGTTCGTTGAGTTTTCTGGTCTTTTCGATCTCTTTGTCGAGTTCCTGGAGCTTGGCTCTGGACCGGAGTTCGAGATCGATATTTTTTTGGATCAACTCGCCCAGTTTCTCTTTGTCTTCTCCGTAAACTTTTTTCGCTTCGGCGACGAGTGCGGCGGAGATGCCGTAGCGAAGTGCCGTCTCAAAAGCGTAACTTTTGCCGATGGTGCCGTAGAGAAAGTCGAAGGTCGGCTTTTGGTGTTTTTCGTCGTAAATCGCCGCTGCCAGTTCCACTTCGGGGTGTGTCGCCATCATGGCTGCGAGGCGTTTGTGGTGGGTGGTGATGATGATTTTGGCATCTTTTTTGGCAAGATTTTCCAAAATCACTTTAAAAAGAGACGCGGCTTCGTCGGAGTCCGTACCCAGTTCTATCTCATCGACACCGGCGATGAAGTGGTCTTTGGAAAAGAGTTTGCTAAACTCCACCATACGTCCTGCGAAGGTGGAGATGTCGTTTTTGACCGACTGCGGATCGTCGATGATGGCGGCAACTTCTTTAAAATGCCCAATATGTGAGTGGTGCGGGTTGATGCGCATGGGCAGGAGGTACTTTGCCAAAAAAACTGCCGAGAGGATCGACTTTAAAAGCATCGTTTTACCACCGGCATTGACACCGGTGATCATCAGGATCTTTTTGGAAAAGTCGATGTTGGTCGGTTTGGGATCATGTAGTGCAGGGTGAGCAAAGTCGGTCAGTTTGATACGCTTGTCGGAAGTGGGTTTGATAAACTCCAGCTCTTTGGCTTTGGCAAAAAAGATACGCGCCTGATAGTGATCGAAACGATCGAAGGCTTTGTTGATGAAGCTTAAAAAGGGTTCGAAGCGGTGAAAGAGGGTGGAGATCTTTTTCTCATACTCTACGATCAACTCCTCTTTTTGTCCCAAAAGATTTGCCTGGGATTTTTTGAGTCCGCTGATGGAGTCGGGTACGACATAAAAGTAACCGCCGCTACTGCGTCCGACGACACTTCCTTTGAGAAAGTGGTTGAACCCGCCGCGCACCAAAAGGGTTTCGCTTTCGTCGATGTAGTGGATTTGTCTGTCTACGAGGTAGGGGGCGAGTTTTGCTGTGGAGAGGAGTCTGTTCAGGTTCTCTTTGATCTGCTCTTTGTTGCGTTTGAGTGAAGCGTTGAGGCTTAAAAAACGCTCGTCTATCTCATCTCTTAACATCCCTTCATGATCGAAATATCCGCATACTTCTTTGATCTCATCAGGGATGATGATTTTTCCCAGCCATTCGCCGACAATCCCTTCATGAAACACTTTTTTGAGGTAGATGAAATATTCGATGATTTTGACAAATTCGTATATCTCATAAATGCGCAGACGTCCCTGTTTTTTCAGGTACATCAGAGGCTTGTCGAGGTTTTGTACTTCCTGGGGGGCTTTGAAGTCGCTTTTGGAGAGTTTTTGGATAAATTTGTAGTGCAGGTTGCTGTCGCCCTCCATAAAGAGAGGTTTGGGACGTGCCAGAAACTTTTGGTATTCGCTGACGAACTCTTCGAGGTCGAGTTTGGATAGGATACTATTCACTTTTGATCTCACACTCGCTTGCAGGGTAGATGAGACCGCTTAAAGGTCCCTTCTCTTCGGTACTGACAAAAGACTCGGTACCGGTTTCGAAGTAGAAGTGCTCTTGTGTTACCTCCTGCTCTTCACAGACGATGGTTTTGCCTTGTCTGAAGGCGTTGTAGAGTTCGCGTACTCTCTCGTCGCTGTGATCGACACTCGCTTCATAGAGCCACAAAAGGGCGAAGAGGAGTGCTGTAAGTTTGAGAATGTGCATCTTCTTTTGATGCGAAATAGCTTCAAACTTTGCCGCCAGAAGCGTAACGACGATGATGAGTGCGAATAACCCCAGAATGATTTGCATGTTAGTTGATCCCTCTTAGTTGGTAGGTGATGTCGCCTGCACCCAGACCGATGATAAGCCCTTCATGAAGTGTGGCGATCTCTTTTTGATCCTTTAGGATACCCAATGCTCCCTCTTTTTTCGCTACGGCATCGGCAAAAAGCGGGTTGTATTTGCGAAAGTGGTTCTCAAAGTCGATAAACTGTTCCTCTTCGCCGACATTGTAAACCGGCAGGATGATCAACTCGTCGATACCGACGAAACACTCTTTAAATTTTTCAAGGTTGTCGATGGTACGGCTGTATTTGTGCGGTTGCCAAATGGCAGTGACTTTTTTCAGTCCCAGTAGACGGGCATATTTGCGTGCCGATTTGATGGTCGCTTCGATTTCGGTGGGATGGTGGGCGTAGTCGTCGATGATGACATGAGAGCTGTCTTTTTCGATGATGTCGAAACGCTTTTTGATCCCTTTATAGTTGCGCAGGTTTTTGCGTACCTCTTCCAGCGAGTTCTGTGTGATGGCGGCAAGGATAGTCAAAGAAGCATTGATGGCGATATGCTCTCCCACACCGAATACTTCGAAAGTGCCGAGATCTTTGAGTACAAAAGAGGTGTAAGGTTCTGTGTCGATGATGACGGTTTTGATACTTTGGATGTCACGGCTCGGATAAAGACGGATCGCTTCGATATCCTCCAGCGTGGAGAGAAACTCATCTTCTGCGTTGATGACGCGGATCTTCGCCTTTTGGATGAATGTGCGGTAGGCATCGTAAAATTTGTTCAGATCGTAGTCGTAGTACTCCATATGTTCGGGTTCTGCATTGGTGACGATGGCGATGTAGGGGTTGGTATTTAAAAAGCTGGCATCGCTCTCATCCGCTTCGAAAATAAGGTTTTCACAGTCGCAAAAGTGCATATTGCTGCCAAACTGTTTACTCTCCGCACCGATGATGACCGAACCTTCCACGATGGAAGCGAGCATCGCGGAAGTGGTACTTTTACCGTGTGCTCCGGCAACCGCGAAGACTTTTTTGCCTTTGAGGATAAAGGGAAGCGCCTCTTTACGCGAAAGCAGCAGCATACCTTTCTCTTTTGCCGCGATGATTTCGGGGTTGTCCTCTTTAACGGCTGCGGAGTAGATGACAATGGACTGATCGGTGATATTTTCCGCCTGTTGCGGGATGGTGACTTTGATGCCTTCTTGTCGCAGCATACGGGTGATGGGTGTCTCTTTCATGTCGGAACCGCTGATGTCATAGCCGTTTTTTTTCAAAAAGCGTGCCAGAGCGGAGAGACCGATCCCTCCGATACCGACGAAATGGATCTTATTGGACATAGGGCTTGATCCTTTCCATCGCCTCTTTGGTACGTGCTTCATCTTCGACCAGTGCGATACGGACATATTTCTCTTTGAAGTCACCGCGGGTCAGAAACGAGCCCGGAAGTACTTTGACATTTTTCTCTTCGTAAAGTTTGCGTGTAAATGCAAGGTCGTCCTCCACTTCCAGCCAGATGTAGAAAGTCGATTTCGGGATAGGTGTGCCTAGTATTTCATGTGCGATTTGCAGGTTTCTTGCGTATAGTTCTCTGAAAAAGGCGACATGCCCTTCATCTTCCCATGCTGCGGCTGCGGCAGCTTGCAAAGGAAGCGGGGAAGCACAACCGACGTAGGTTCTGTAACGCATATACTCCTTAAGAATCTTTGCATCGCCTGCGATAAAGCCGCTTCGAAGTCCCGGTGCGGAGCTTCGTTTGGAGACGGAATTTACGACAAGGATATTTTCAAAATCGGTGTTGCCCGCTTTGATACTTGCCTGAAGCAGAGAAGGATCTTTGTAGCCGGTGTAGATTTCGCTGTAACATTCGTCGTTTAAGAGTACGAAGTCATATTCGCGTGCGGCTTCGACCCACTTGACAAGTTCTTCCAGTTCCATACTGCCTGCGGTCGGGTTGTTTGGGAAGTTGATGACGACCAGATCGCACCCTTTGAGTTGTTCGGGATCGATGACGGCTTTGAAGTTGTTTGCTTTTGTCAGGTTGATGTGTCTGATTTCCGCCTTTGCAGCGATTGCCGCACCTTCGTAGATTTGGTAGAAGGGGTTGGTAAACGCCATGACGGGATTGTCTTTGTCGGCGAGTAAAAACTGCGGGAAGTTGAAAAGTACTTCTCTGGTTCCGAAAGTCGGGATGATCCGGCTGTCGTCCAGATCGACGCCGAAACGGTAGGAGACAAACTCTCTTTGTGCCTTGCGAAGGGCTTGCTCGCCTGCAGTTTTGGGGTATTTGTTCAGTAAGTGGGCGTTTTCATGAAGGGCTTCCTGAATGAACATCGGTGTGGCAAACTGCGGCTCGCCGATAGTCAGGGTGATGGGATCGTACGATGGATCGGGTGTGATACCATCGAGCAAGTTGGTGAGTTTCTCAAACGGATAAGTTTCAAACTGCATTTGCTTCCTTGGGTGGTGTATGATTCTTTTTTTATAGATAAATTATACCCAAAGAGCTTTAAGAAGTGGAGCGCTTTTATGTGCAATGTGAGATTTAGAGCCGACTTGCTGAATGAACGATTTGAGATAAAATCTAACTTATTTGTTTAACATTTGTTAAAACTAATGATATAGACTTCATGAGGTCTTAAAAAAGAAAAGGTTTTTTATGTATAAGTTAATTTATATAATATTTTTAATATTAATTTTAAACGGTTGCGGTTCTTCAAGTAGTTCAGCCAGTGGTGTTGCAGATGGTTCGGGCGATAGCGGCACGGTTCATGATCCCTATCTGGAGGTGCCTGAAAACTCTCCCTGCAAGGGTGGCGAATTTTACCGTATCAAAACCAAAGAGTGCAGGGCACTGAAGCATCCGGGCTGGGGCTTTGCGGGTTTTGAAGTGCCGTCCGAAAACCTATTTCGTGTAGCGGAATGTACGCAGGAGGCGCTTGAAAAGACGCTTTCCGCTTTGCCCGGGGAGGGTGGAAAAGTGTTGCTTCCTGAGTGTACGTTTGTCATCGACGATACGATAGGTTTGTACGACAATGTGATTTTCGAAGGTGCGGGTACGGGCAAAACGGTCATTACCGGTGCACCGGACGATATACTCTCTTTGCGCGGAAAGAATATCATCGTACGCGGTATGACGCTGGATGGTAAAGGAAAGTCGCTAGGGGGAATCGTCGGTACGAACAACAAAGGCAATATTTTGATAGAAAATGTCGAGATAAAAGATCTCAGAGGTAGCGGTATCTATCTTGTGACGGCGCAGCCTCAGGAAAATTGTAACATTACGATTCGTCAAAACAGTATCTCCAAAACCCTGCACGGTATCGTCGTGAAGATGTTAAGATCCGCGAAAATGCTGATCTACTCCAACAACCTTTTCGACAACAGAGAATACGGGATCGACATGAGTACGACAAGCGATATCGAAGTTTCGGGCAACTATATGCACGATAACTATTATGCGGGTGCGAAGTCTCCCGCAGCGGATGCAATCTACTACTACCGAAACGATATCAACTACAACGGTAAAGGCGATGACAGAGACAATCGTGCAGGTATCGTCTATATGGGTACCAATGCAGATGCGAAGATCTATCTGGAAGAGAACGATATGCGAAACAACAACGGTTTGGCATATGCCAGCTGGGGTGCGCATTTTCATTATTTGCTTCTGAAAAACAATCTCAGCGACGGAAGTTATGACAGTAACGGTTACAATATACGGGCGACAGGTATCGATGTAGTGGATGTTTATGGGGATAATGGTAAAATCTGGGTAGGAGAAGGCAATCAGGATGTTATTGTCTACCATTAAAAGCATTTTTGAGGGGAAGGGAAGAGCCTTTGGTGCAACAGCTTATCGTTCGTTTATCTATATTACTTTTTTTTATCACGGCGCTGGGGGCGGAAGAGGAAAAAAGCGTTTCACATTATCTGGATCATCAGGAACGTAGTTGGATACAAAATCTGGATAAACCTCTCAAAGTAGGTATCACGCAGATACCCAACCAGGTTTTGCGTGTTGATGAAAACAGCTACGAAGGCTTTTTTATCGATCTTTTTCATTTGATCGAAGAAGTTTCCGGGCTGAAGTTTACATTTGTCTTTTACGACTCCTGGCAGGAATTGATCGATGCGGGTAAACTTAAAAAGGTAGATATTATCTTTGCCGCGCAGAAGACTCCGAGCCGGCTTTTGTATTTTGATTTTACCGATACAATACAGACCCAACAAAATAAAATCATTGTTAATATCAATAATAACAAGTATAATTCACTTGAATTACTCAACGGACGTAAAGTGGCGGTGACGGATGGTAGTGCGATAGAAGAATTTCTGGAGTATAATTATCCCGGAATAGATATCGTACCGGTTAAAAACGAGCTGGATGCCTTACTGCTTTTGTACCGACAAAAAGTTGATGCTGTAGTATCGGAAGTGGTAAGAGCGAGTTACTATATCAAAAAATACAATCTGAACAATCTTAAAATAGCCGATGATCTTGGCTATAGTTACTATCAGAGTATAGCGAGTAGAAGCGACCGTCCTGTTTTAAATGTTATTCTTAGTAAAACGATTGCGCAGATTCCTCAAAACCGTATCGGTGCGTTGAATCTTAAGTGGGGGTATGTGCAGGAGAAAGTGCCTTTTTTTGACAAACAGACGATTATCTATATTGCAATTGCATTTGGTATTATTTTCCCGATGCTGATTTATCTCTATTTTATTAACAGACGTTTGCAAAAGGAGATCGTTGCAAAAGAGGTCGCCTTGGGGAAAGTGATAAAAATGCGTAATTCCAGGCTTAACCAAATGAGCGAGATCATCAGTATGATCGCTCATCAGTGGCGACAGCCTCTCAATAATCTCTCCCTGATCAATCAGTCTTTGATTGTGAAGTATCAGCGAAGGAAGCTAAATGATGCGGCTATTAAGGATTTTAGTCTCAATGCCAGACGCGAGCTCGATCTTCTTTCCAAAACCATCGATGACTTCAGCGAATTTTTTAAGATTGAGGAAGAGAAAAGATACTTTGATGCCAAAGAGACGGTTTACAATCTACAATATGCCGTCGAACCGGTTTTGCATAAGTACGGTATTGCAATGCATCTGTATGCCGGACAGGATGAAAAATATATGGTTAAAGGCTATCCAAACGCACTGATGCAGGTTTTGTT
>Ga0256843_1000726_pt1 | contig 27597 bp, 44 predicted proteins | sample AlvinellametaG_FD_191572 | JGI IMG/M metagenome (GOLD analysis project Ga0256843, IMG submission 191572) | Pompeii worm associated microbial communities from hydrothermal vent at the East Pacific Rise, Pacific Ocean - Alvinella | ecosystem: Host-associated > Annelida > Integument > Unclassified ... | reverse complement strand
TCCTGAGTGTAAAGAGTTTAACATGGGCGAACCTTATTTAGTATGTTATGTTAATGATATAAATGTATAGATATACAAAAAAACTATTGCGCAATAGCTTATCGCTACATCTAAGATAAAATTGATTGATTTTGTACTGTTACTAATGCAGTACAAGAGTTATACTCTACTGTTACTAATGCAGTAGAAGAAAGGGTCGAAATAATTATGGACTTCAGGTAAGCATTGCCTACCTGAAAGGGATAAGTCAAAAATGACTTATTTAAGCTCACACTTAGCGCCAGCTTCTTCAATTTGTTTTTTGATCTCTTCAGCTTCTTCTTTAGAGACAGCCTCTTTAAGGGTTGTTGGTACCTCTTCAACCGCAGCTTTTGCCTCTTTAAGACCAAGACCTGTAATGGCTCGAACCACTTTAATCGCGTTAATTTTCTTCGCACCTGCATCGGTAAGAACAACATCAAACTCGGTTTGCTCCTCTTCTGCCTCAGCGGCAACGGCTCCACCTGCAACCACCGTCGCTTGCGCGGATACACCAAAATGCTCTTCAAACTCTTTTACAAGCTCAGAAAGCTCTAATACTGACATGTTTGAGATAAACTCTAAGACATCTTCTTTAGTTACTGCCATAATTCATTCCTTTAATCATTCTATTTTTTAATTCAATGGATACCCTAGTATCCTAACTTAACATCGGCATTAGCCAACCCTATGCTTCTTCTTCTTTTTTAGTTGCTAACGCTTGTAGCCCGATGGTAAAGTTACGCACAGGACCATTCCACGTATTAAGCAACATACCAAGAAGTTCGTCTCGACCAGGAAGTTTTGCCATTGCGTTAATCGTAGCGATATCTGCAACTTTTGACTCAATTACCCCAGTTTTGATTGAGAAGTGATCTTTATTCGCTTCGGCAGATTTATCCGCTACTTTACACGCAGCAATTTGATCTTCACCCCAAATAAAGATATTGGTGTCCACAAGTTCCATTGCTTCACAATTAGCATTTTTCAATGCAATTGATGCAAGTGTGTTTTTAACAACACGAACGTGAACATCATTCTCTTTTGCTAATCGTCTTACTCCCTCTAATGCTTCAACCGTCATCCCCTTGTAATCGCAAACGATTACGGCACCTTGGTCAGCAAAAGAAGTACTAAGTTCATTAACAATCGCTTCTTTTTCTGTTCTTGTCATTGGTTCTCCTTTCGACCTCTAATGGGGTGTTGATTTCAACACATCTGCCTTTTCAAACAGAATAATTAAGCTTTCGCCCCCATTATCTTCAGCCTAAAATGTTATGCCAATAAGCATAAAGCAAGGGGCATCAAACGATGCCCTAAACTTTAAACTTAATCTTAGGCTTTCATCTCAAGCAATTCCGCTGTATCTAAGGTAACAGCAGGGCTCATGGTTAATGAAAGTGCTCCATTAAGAATGTATCGTCCTTTAGCTGAGGCAGGCTTTACTTTATTAATGGTCTTAACAAACGTCTCAAGGTTCTCTTTGATCTTCTCAGGACCAAAGCTCACTTTACCAATACCGGCGTGAATGTTCCCTTTTTTATCGGTTCTAAAGTTTACTTTTCCCCCTTTAGCTTCCGTTACCGCTTTAGCTACATCCATGGTAACGGTTCCGGTTTTTGGGTTTGGCATTAAACCTTTTGGTCCCAAAATTCGTGCTACTTTACCTAAGGTTCCCATCATGTTTGGGGTGGCAATAACGGTATCAAAATTAATGATTCCCTCTTTGATTTGATCGATTAACTCATCGCTCCCTACCAAATCCGCACCCGCAGCTTTGGCTTCATCTGCTTTTTCATCTTTTGCAAAAACTGCAACACGGACATTTTTACCGGTACCATTAGGAAGTACTACTGAACCCCTAAGCATCTGATCTGCATGTCGAGGGTCAACGTTAAGGTTTAGCGCAATCTCAACGGTCTCATCAAATTTTGCTGATTTTAAATCTTTAAGTAATGCGGTTGCTTCATCAACCGAGTACTTCTTCTGTGCATCTATTTTCTCTAAGAGCGCCGCTCTTTTTTTACTTACTTTTTTTGCCATTTATCTCTCCACGATCTGTATTAAAATCTCCCACTATGAATCTCTTGATTCAACCGAGTGGTATCCTAGCTGAATCTACTCAGCAATCTCCACACCCATACTTCGACAGGTACCCATGATAATTTTTGCTGCCATCTCTTTATCATCGGTATTTAGATCCGAAATCTTTTGATCAACAATCTCATTAATCTGATCCATGGTCAAAGTTGCCACTTTATTTTTTAAAGGATTGTCTGAACCACTTTTTAGATTAGCTGCTTTTAAAATAAGTTCTGATGCAGGGGGTTGTTTGGTTACGAAAGTAAAACTTCTGTCTGCATAAACGGTAACTTCAACCGGTACTTTAAAACCCATTTTATCTTTGGTACGCTCATTAAACGCTTTACAGAATTCCATAATATTAACACCACGTTGACCAAGTGCGGGTCCCACTGGTGGTGATGGATTTGCTGAGCCAGCAGGGATCATCATTTTGAACTTTTCAGTTACTTTTTTTGCCATCTTTGTCTCCTTAGATTAAATAGTTTTAGATTTAAATAAAAACTTCAGAAATAGAAACCATGTTTTTATTACTGAAACTTTTTTGACCAACAGCAGGAGAAAAATCCCCTACCTATACTGTATTCACTTATTTATAAAATCTTTTCAACTTGAGTGTAGAGAATCTCTACTGGGGTATTTCTACCAAAAATAGAAACATTAAGCTTTAACTTTCCATGATCAAGATCATACTCTTCTACCATTCCGGTAAAGTTAGAAAAGGGTCCATCGATAATACGAACCATCTCACCGGTTTCAAAATCCACTTTTGGTTTTGGAGCAGATTTATTTTCCATCTTGTCTAAGATAACTTTGATATCGGCACTGCTTAATGGGGTCGCTGTTTTCCCTTCACCAATAAAACGAGAAACGCGTGGGAGACTTTGAATTTTATGCCAAAGGCTGGTATCAAGATCCACTGAGGCAAACACGTATCCAGGATAGAGGGTTCGCTCTGTGATTTTTTTCTCACCATTTTTAACCTCAATAACCTCTTCGGTAGGAACAATGATTCGTTCAATCTGATCCTCTATTCCATGCTCGACGGCTAAAAGCTCAATGCCTTTCTTAACTGCTTGCTCACTTCCAGAATAGACCTGAATCGCATACCACTGAAATGCCATCTTAACTTCCTACTACGGCAGAGACAATCCCTGACATGATCATGTCAACAAGTGCTAAAAAGATTGAGATAACGGTCACAACGATAAAGACAGCAACAAACGCTTGCCTTACTTGCACTTTCGTCGGAAATATAACTTTTTGAATCTCTTCTTTAACGTGTGCAAAATAGGTTGTTAATTTTTCCATGTTTGTAATTACCTTTTATTATGGCAGGCCAAGAGGGACTCGAACCCCCGGCACCTGGTTTTGGAGACCAGTGCTCTACCAACTGAGCTATTGGCCTAAGAATGTGTAGTAATAAGGTTACTACTAAAGCAAACCTAGTTTGTTAAAAGAGAGCTGAAACTTACAGCTTCATCTCTTTATGTGTCGTATGACATCGACACCACTTACAGTACTTCTTTAAAGCAAGCTTCTCTGTAGTGTTTCGTTTGTTCTTTGTGGTGTGATAGTTACGTCGTGTACACTTTTCACAACCCAAGTGAATGGTTTCTCTCATTTGTTTCTCCTAAAAGCAAGCTATAAGAGAGCCGATGCTCTCTTATAATGGTGACTACTCAATAATTTCAGATACAACACCCGCACCAACAGTTCGTCCACCTTCACGGATTGCAAACTTGGTACCTTGCTCAAGAGCAACTGGGTTAATAAGTTCAACAGTGATTTTAACATTATCACCAGGCATAACCATCTCTGTTCCCTCTTCAAGAGTAATGGAACCAGTTACGTCAGTTGTACGAACGTAGAACTGAGGTCGATAGTTGTTAAAGAATGGAGTGTGTCGCCCACCCTCTTCTTTGGTAAGAACGTATACTTCAGCGGTAAATTTCTTATGAGGAGTAATAGAGCCTGGCTTACAAAGAACCATCCCTCGCTCAACTTGATCTTTAGAGATACCACGGATAAGAACACCACAGTTGTCACCCGCTTGACCACAATCCATCTCTTTACGGAACATCTCAACACCAGTAACAGTAGTTTTTTGTGTGTCTCGGATACCAACGATCTCAACTTCGTCTCCAACACAAACTTGACCTCTGTCAATTTTACCGGTTACAACGGTACCACGACCTTGGATGGTAAAGATATCTTCGATTGGCATAAGGAAATCTTTGTCAGTCTCTCGTACAGGCTCTGGAATATAGTTATCCACTTCATCCATAAGTGCAATAATCTTTTCAGACCACTCACCAAGTTGACCAGATTTTGCCTCTTCAAGAGCTTGGAACGCAGAACCCGCTACGATTGGTGTATCATCACCTGGGAATTCATACTCTTCAAGAAGCTCACGAACTTCCATCTCAACCAACTCTAACATCTCTTCTTTATCTTCTTCATCAAGTTGATCTTCTTTATTCAAGAATACAACAATGTAAGGTACACCTACTTGCTTAGAGAGAAGAATATGCTCTCGTGTTTGAGCCATTGGTCCATCGGTTGCAGCAATAACAAGAATCGCACCGTCCATTTGTGCCGCACCAGTAATCATGTTTTTAACGTAGTCAGCGTGACCTGGACAGTCTACGTGAGCGTAGTGTCTTGTATCGGTTTCATACTCTACGTGAGAAGTCGCAATGGTAATCCCTCTTTCTCGCTCTTCAGGGGCATTGTCAATTGCATCGTAATCCATGAATGCAGAGTTGTTTTTGGTTGCAAGAACGGCAGTAATTGCAGCAGTCAATGTTGTTTTTCCGTGGTCAACGTGACCAATTGTACCAATGTTAACATGGGGTTTAGTTCGTTCAAATTTTTCTTTAGCCATCTCGATCTCCTAGATTTTTTAAAATTTTCCGACATTATATCAGACATAACTCAATATTGCTTTAATTACCAACAATATGGACAAAACTATTTTCGTATCGTGTAAGAAGGAAAACACTTTTGTCCATAATTATGGTGGAGCCCATAGTGAGACTTGAACTCACGACCTCTTCCTTACCAAGGAAGTGCTCTACCCCTGAGCCATATGGGCATAATTATAAGTGTTTGAAGTTTAATTCTGCACAGAGAATCAACAATGTGAAGTATTTAAAAATAAAATTTCACATCAGCTCCCAAAATTAAATACCATGGAGCGGGAAACGAGACTCGAACTCGCGACCCTCAGCTTGGAAGGCTGACGCTCTAGCCAACTGAGCTATTCCCGCATCAATAGTTATAAAACATGGTGGTGAGTGAAGGATTCGAACCTTCGAAGACATAGTCAGCAGATTTACAGTCTGCCCTCGTTGGCCGCTTGAGTAACTCACCAAATGTCGTGTTATATGTTTCGGTCAAACACTGATAAAATTTTAATGGAGCTGATGAAGGGACTTGAACCCCCGACCTGCTGATTACAAATCAGCTGCTCTAGCCAACTGAGCTACATCAGCACCATTTCCGTTTAAAGTTTTCCTTTGGGTCATTCTTTAAATGGACCAGAATTATAGGGAAAAAAAAATTGAATGTCAAGGGTTTTTCTAAAAAAAATGATTTTTTTTAAAAATTTGCTATAATTGACAAAAAACAAGGCATTTTATGATCATTCTCTTAGCTCCTAGTGAAACCAAAATCCAAGGAGGAACCCAGCCTTTCTCTCTGGATTCTCTTCTCTTTCCTCAGCTTACTCCCACCCGTCACATGTTGATTCAAGCCTATCTTCAACTTCTCGAAGAGAAAGACCCCACAAAGCTTGCCCAACTCTTTGGACTCAAAAAGACAAAAGATATACGCTACCACAGCAAAGATATTACACAAGAGCCTACCATGAAAGCTATTTTGCGCTATCAAGGGGTTGCTTTTGATTATCTTGACTACCCAACCCTCACCCCTCACGCACAAACCTATATTGATCAGCACGTTGTTTTATTCTCCAATCTTTTTGGTTTTTTACGCGCGGATGATCTGATTCCAGAGTATCGACTCAAACAGGGATCTGCAATCAACGGCATCCGACCCGAACAATACTATAAAAAAGAGAGCCATTTAATGGAAAACTATTTAGAAGATGAGGATATTTTGGATCTAAGAGCAGGATTTTATACGAAGTTCTATCAACCTCAAAAATCCTATACCACCTTAAAGTTTATCAAAGGAGGTAAAGTCATTAGCCACTGGGCAAAAGCCTATCGAGGTAAAGTACTCCGAGAGATTGCCAAAGCTCAAATAGAGAGCCTTGACGCATTTATGAATCTTGCTTTTGAGGATCTTACCTTAAAAGAGATTCAACAACAGAAAAACAAAACAGAGATTATTTATGAGATTACTCCCTAGCCAAGTGATCTTGTTCCAAGAGCTTGCGTACCACTTCACGATCATCAAAGTGGTACTTTTTCCCTTGAATCTCAATGGTATCTTCATCCCCTTTGCCTAAAATCATCAAGACCTCCCCCGCCTCAAGCTCTCGAAGTGCCTCTTGAATGGCAAAGGCACGATCCACCATGGCACGGGTATGGGATTGATCTTTGATACCCGAGAGAATATCTTTGATGATTGCTTCAGGATCTTCACTGCGGGGATTATCACTGGTAACATAGACCTTCTTGGCAAAGGTTGCTGCCACCATTCCCATACGGGGGCGTTTGGTCCGGTCCCGATCTCCCCCTGCACCAAAGACTACGGCAATATCACGATCTTTCATGCTATCAAGCACCTGAATCATGCCATCATCGGTATGAGCAAAATCCACAATCACCAAAGGATCCCGACTCACCACCTCCATGCGTCCCGCCACGCCTGCAAAGTTTTCGACCACATCACAGACCTCTTGAATCTCCCGTTGAGTCAATATTGTGGTTGCCCCAACAGCTGCCATCAAATTAAAGAGGTTAAAGAGTCCCACCATGGGCGAGTGAAAGGTTGCCTCTTTACTCAGGTGCTTGATCCCTGCGGTAATTCCATGAGTTAAGGAGAAAGCTTGAACTTTAAAGGTTGCAGGCTCATCCACTCCATAACTCTGAGCGTTTTTGGGATTGTAGGTGATGTTTTTAAGATCGTCTTTATTTAGCAGTTTGGGTGACTCATCGGCAAAGAATCGACTCTTAACCGCACGGTACTCCTCCACGGTTTTGTGGTAATCAAGATGATCCGAAGTAACATTGGTATGGACTTTGAGGGCAAACGAGAGTCCCTCAATACGATTTTGATCAATGGCGTGGGAGCTTACCTCCATAATAAAATAGTTACACTCCCGCTCTTTTGCCATACGCAAGTAGTTCAAAATGGACAAAATGGAGGGCGTGGTCATCTGCTTCTCATCCAGACGCTCATCCAAAGCAAAAAAACCTCGAGTTCCCAACAGGGCAGGTCGTTCACCTAAATCCAATAGAAAAGAGTAGATTGCTGCGGTGACCGTGGTCTTACCATTGGTACCTGTCACCCCCACCACATTAATCCCTGCCAATTCCCACTTATCAATCAACTCTTGAGGAGTAATAACAGGAGGTTGCGTGGCAAGTTGTTCAAAATATTTACGGTTTTGTTCGGTTAACAAAAATTGCGTATCTTCCGCAATCTGTGTGGTGTTGTCGGTAATGTACCGATACCCATCTATAGTATAATCTATTTTCACCTAGTTCTCTTTTTTCTTGTTTTTTTACTAGCCTTCTTGCAAAAACCTTTGGAAGTGGTGCTTTAGCTCCACTAAAGGGGATGAGGCTGAAGCCACATTTCCTAGTTTTGCAAGATCTCTACTCTTGATTGGCTTTTAATTTGTTATAGAGTGCATAGATCTCCTGATCTTTACCAAAGGCACTGCCCATCGAATCGAGGAACTCTTCGGCGAGCTTAAACTCCCCGCGTTTCATTAATTCTGAGATAAACTCAATGTACTCATCTCGACCTTTGAGAATGACCCGTGTTGAGAACATGACATCTTCAAAAGCGGTGGCAAAATCATCACGTTGATCCACAAAATCTAAAAAATCGGTATAACGAATACCATCTTCGTACTCAATACGCTCCTCAATGGGGTTGAGCAGTTCACTCAGTTGCCCTTTGGTAGTGTCAAGTGTGGAGATAAGATTGGTCATTACCTCTTCGGCATCGCCTGTCTCCTCTTTGATAATCTGATAATAATCAAAAAGTGCCTGAGCCTCCTCTTCACTCTCCATACCAATATCGCACAAATAGGCACCAATCTTGGCTGCACCATTGGTAGGATTCTCCTTAAGCAACAACCCATAAGTAGTCAATGCATTCTCATATTTTCCCAAAGCAAATTGTTGCTCCGCTCTCGATAGAAGAAGATTGATACTAATTTTTGCCATTACCTATCCTAATTGATCCAGTTTATCTTCCCATCCATGGGGCACATTCATCACCGTGATATCTGGATGAATGCGTGTTTTCATCTCTTTTTCAATACCAAATTTAATGGTGGTTCCAGAACTACCACATCCAACACACGCACCTTGAAGCTGTACATAGACAACCCCATTAACAATGTCAATCAACTTAACATCACCACCATCTTGCTTAATCCAGACCGCTGCTTTATCTAAAAGCTCGGTAACAATCGGTTTTAACTCTTCATCCGTAAAAGGAAGCACTGCTTCTCCTTTATTTTATATAGTATGATTATACCAAATTGGTTTAACGATTTCACTTTATACATTATAATTACGCATTTGTCAAGTTAATCTGCTCACTTTTGTATCGTAATGAATAGATGCTCTTAAGATTCTCACATGCTTTCAATGAAATGTAATACTTTTCGTTTTACAATACTTTATTCCATTACTTCTGAATAAAGGGTACATTACATTAATGATACGTCGTCTCTTCAAAAAAAAACAGGTTAACGGTAAGCTTGAACAGCTTATTAAAAAGTATAAAATTCCACGAGAGTATCTCTCTATTAATCGAAAAGCCATTGCTAAAGGGGTTGCCATTGGTCTCTTTTGGGGGTTTATTCCCATGCCCATGCAGATGCTTGCCGTGATATCTGTGACCCCATTTACTAAATTTAATGTTCCCATTGCTATCTCTATGGTATGGTTAAGCAACCCACTCACCATGCCTTTTATGTACTACATGGAGTATCAAACGGGTAACTTTCTATTGGGAAGTCAAGGATTGGAGAATATTGAACTCACCTTGGAGTGGTTCAGCAGTCATTGGGACGACATTATCATCCCACTCTACGTAGGGACCATTCCCTACTCCGTTTTTGTTTCAGCTTTTCTCTATTTTATCATTAATAAACTTTGGATTTTATCCGTTCAACGTGAACGACCCAATCGATTTAAGCTTAATGAAACATCGGTCTAAAGCTTCATAAGTTTTATGCCAACACCTACGGGTCTTTTTTTAGGCTTAAATACTACCAATAGCACAAAAAATATACCTAAAACTTCAATTCCCATAATTACCTCCTATAAAATGACAATGTCATCGGTTTAATTGTATTAATGCCCCCTTAAAACATCTAACTAATACACATTATTATAATCGATAAATTTTTAAAGGAAATTGAAATAAACACATTTCTTCACAAAATAAAATATATATGAAATAAAAAGATTAAAAAATAAAATAAGAATTTTTGAAGCTTACCCCCACAAAGGGGGTAGGTGCGATACGAACTATACGAGCTCTATAATTGCCATGGAAGCGGCATCACCCCGTCGCATACGGGTTTTGATAATTCGAGTATAACCACCATTACGCTCAGCGTACTCTGGTGCTATCTCTGTCACCAATTTATTGGTACAAACTTTATCTTGTAAAAGTGCAAACACCGCTCGGTGAGCATTGCTATCACCTGCACTCGCTTTGGTAATTAACTTTTCAAAGTATCTGCTAAGCTCTTTTGCTTTTGGAAGGGTTGTCTCGATTCTTCCAGATTTAATAAGAGCGATAGATAGGTTCTTTAATAACGCAGCTCGGTGTGCAGAGGTTCTGCTAAGCTTACGGTATCCATGCTTATGTCTCATTTGTCTCTTCCTTTATTCTGAGCTCTCTTTTAGTTGCTCGATTTTTTTAATAAGGTTTACTCTGGTATTGTCTGGTAACTCAAAGTCTTCACCATACCCTAAATTCTCTAGGCACTCATCAATCTCATCAAGAGATTTCTTACCAAGGTTTTTAATGTTTTTAATCTCATTCGCGCTCATCAAAACCAACTCACCCACGTACTTAATACCCGATCGATCAAGTGAGTTGAAGGATCTTGCAGAGAGTCCTAACGAATCAATCTGTTCAAGGTAAGGCTTAATCTCACTGTCATCATTACTACGTTTTACCGGTGTTGCATTGATCTCAACATCCAACACCCCATTAAAGACAGAAAGTTGCTTATACATGGTCTCTAATGCATTGGTAAAGGCATCCACCGGAGAGATTTGTCCATCGGTCTCAATGTCAAAAATAATCTTCTCATAGTTGGGATTATCCTCAACCAAAACGTTAACGATCTCATAGTTTGCTTTTTTTACAGGGGTAAAGAAAGCATCAAGTGCGATGGCATCTCCATCAACCTCTTCACGAAGATCTTCACTCTGAACGTATCCTAAACCTTTGGCAATGACGACCGTAAAATTGAGTACTGCGTCTTCGTTTAAGGTGGCTAAAAATGAATCAGGGTTAACAACCTCAATCTCATCATTGACCAAATCTGATGCTTTAATGTCTCTTGGTCCAGAGAAACTGTAGTTGACCTCTGCTCTCTCAACACCCTCCTGAAGTTTAAAGCGAATGTTTTTCAAGTTGATGATAAATACAGCCACATCTTCGTGCATTCCACGAACACTATCAAACTCATGGGCTGCACCCTCAATCTTGACTGAAATTGGTGCATATCCTACAGAAGAACCAAGGATAAGCCTTCGCAGTGGGTGTGCCAAGGTAATAGCATAACCACTCTCAAAAGGGTAGGCAATAACTTCAGATCTGTTTTCAGCAAGTTCATTCACTTCAACATTCTCAGGAAGTGATGGAGCTATTTTAATTTTTTTCATTTTTTGCCTTTGTTACCTGAATTACTTATTACTTAGAGTAAAGCTCAACGATTAGTCTCTCTTCAACTGGTATGCTAATCTCTTCTCTGTTTGGAACTCGTGTAAAGATACCGAAGAGTTTATCTTTTTCAACATCAACCCACTCAACCATACCGGTTTGGTTGGTCAATTCCATCGCACGCACCACTTGTGGATTGGCTTTGGACTTCTCTCGAATTTCAATCTTCTGTCCTGCTTTAACACGGAAAGAAGGGATATCCACACGCTTACCATCAACCAACACATGCCCATGATTAACAAGCTGTCGTGCAAATCGTCGCGTGGTTGCAAATCCCATTCTGTAAACTACATTATCAAGGCGTTGCTCAAGCAGTTGAATAAGAATCGAACCGGTGTTCCCCTCTTTTCGGTTTGCCTCTTTAAAGAGCGCTCTAAATTGCTTTTCGCTCACACCGTACATGAATTTGGCTTTTTGCTTCTCTTGAAGTTGCTCACCGTATTCACTCAATTTTGTTCGTCGCTGACCATGTTGCCCTGGGGGGTATGGTCTTTTTTCTAAAGCGGATTTACCTGCTAGTCTTCTCTCACCCTTTAAGCCGAGATCAACACCAAGTCTTCGCTCTAGTTTTTCAACTGGACCTCTATATCTTGCCATTTGTATTACCTTTAATTCTTCTATTAAATATCGGTTCAATCACCAACGTGATTAAACTCTTCTCTGCTTAGGAGGACGACAACCATTGTGAGGTAATGGTGTAATGTCTTTAAGCCACATAACACGAATCCCCTCGGTTGCACCAACTGATTTTACCGCGGTATCTCGACCGGAACCTGGTCCTTGAACCTTAATACCAACCTCTTTAATCCCATGCTCCATTGCTTTGCTCATTGCATCAGCAACCGCCTCAGCAGCCGCAAAAGGGGTAGATTTTTTAGAACCTTTAAACCCTAAAGCACCTGCAGAACTCCATGCAATAACGTTACCCATCTCATCCGTAACGGTGATTACTGTATTGTTAAAAGTCGCTGCAACGTAGACAACACCTTTAGCAATATTCTTTTTTGCTTTTTTCTTAGCCATTTATCATTACCTTCTTATGCTGCGCCAACAGTTTTTCTTTTACCCTTACGAGTTCTCGCGTTTGTCTTCGTTTTTTGACCACGAACAGGAAGCCCTCTTCGATGTCGAAGTCCTCGATAGTTCCCAAGATCCATCAGTCCTTTGATGTCCATCGCTACTTTTTTACGAAGATCCCCTTCCACCATGAAGTTCTCTTGGATCTCTTTACGAATGGCTGCCGCTTGAGCATCCGTTAATTCATAGACTCTTGTATTATAATCAATACCTGTTGCATCAAGAATCTTTCTTGAACTATGAAGTCCTATACCATAAATATAAGTAAGTCCGTACTCAATTCTCTTCTTTTTAGGTAAATCAACACCTGATATACGTGCCATGCTTATCCTTGTCTTTGTTTATGTTTTGGATTTTTGCAGATTACTCGAACGATACCTTTTCGTTTGATTATCTTACAATCATCACACATTTTTTTTACTGATGGTCTAACCTTCATTGGTTACTCCTAAAGTGTGTTTTTGCACCTTGTTGCGTCACGGTTGGATGAATAAAAATCCAACCAACTCTTATATAAGCGGTGCGGGTTATATAAAAATTCTTCACGCAGATTACACTAAACCTAGATTTAGGTCGCGAATAGTAACAAAAATGGGTTTAGAGTTTGCTTGGAACTCCCTAAAAAAGATCACTTTCTCAAGAATCGTGACAAAGTGAGGCGAATCTGTGTTATAATTAAAAAAAACAAGGAACAACCGTGAAACATATAGTTTTAGTAATTATTCTATTATTTATTGGTGCCTGTACTCCGTCTCATACCATCCAAATTCATCAACCCGATCCCAAACCAGTGATCTCCTCTCACATCAAACGCATTCCCATTCCTCTGCAAGATCAAGGCTACCAACACCTCCACACCAAAATCTATCCGGATGCCCTCTCCTTTGATACCTTTTTAAAACGTATTAAACAGGAGCCATCATGGGAGAAGAAAGAGAACTTTTTAAATATTCTTAAAAATACGCCCATCAATTTTGCAAGAGAAAATCTGCTGATCTATCGTATTGAGGTTCCCCAAGGAGTTATTATTCAAGCCGTGGATATTCCCATGGAACTCAACAAAAACATTAACGTTCATATTGGTAAAGAGCCCTCACCCCAAACCAATACCAATAAAGAGAGCTATTATGCGCTTGCCTACATTGTCGATAAAACGATTCAAAACATAACATTTACTTTTGAAGATGGAAACATTACCCTAAAAAATCGATAATGCGTTGAGAAGAAGAGAAGTTGGGATCAACGCGTTGATCCCGTGCCTGATAGACGGCTATTTATATCTAAAAGTAATTCGTCCCTTATCAAGACTGTAAGGGGTTAACTCTACTTTAACCTTATCACCTGGTAAGATTTTGATGTAGTGCATACGCATCTTCCCCGCAATGTGACAAAGAATCACGTGTTTATTATCAAGTTCCACACGAAACGTCGCATTGGGCAATGCTTCAATCACTTTGCCATCAATTTCAATTACATCATCTTTCGCCATTTTTTCTCCTTTGTAAAATATACGGTGTTACCCTGCATTGGTTAAGATTACTGCCTGATTATCAATAATCGCAACGGTATGTTCGTAGTGAGATGAACGCAAGCCGTCCTCACTGACAACAGACCACTTATCCTCAAGGATAATGGGCTGACTCCCTTTTTGACAAACCATGGGTTCTAAACAGAATACCATACCATTTTTAATCTTAGGTCCCTGTTTGGCTTTTCCCTCTAAATAGTTGGGGATATTGGGTTCATCATGGGGCTTTGTACCGATACCATGCCCACAAAAATCTCGCAGTGGTACATAACCTCGACCGGTAATAAATGTTTCCAAAAGGGCACTAAGCTCTTTGAACCGCATCCCCACACGAATATTATCAATCGCATGATAAAGGGCATCTTTGGCGCAAGCAATCAGTGCCTCATCCTCTTTTGTAACGGTACCAATGGGGATGGTAATGGCCCCATCACCATAGTACCCTTCCAATTTTGTCCCTAAATCCAAGCCCAGTATATCACCCTCTTGAATCTTCGTCTCATCAGGAACCCCATGAATACAAACCTCATTGAGGGACGTACAGACCGATCCGGTAAACCCATAAAGACCTTTAAATGAGGGTTCTGCCCCTTGCTCTCTGATGTAGGCTTCACCCATGGCATCAATCTCTTTAAGGGTCATGCCAACAGTGATATTTTCTTGGAGATATTGTAATGTATTGCCCACGATGGACCCCGCTTTAGCAAGCTTGGTCATCTCGTGAGGTTTTCTAAGTGGAATAGCCATTAAAGACCCACTGCACCCAGTGTTTCGTATTTGTTCATGTAGATTTGTGCTTCAATTTTTCTCATGGTATCAAGGGCAACTTGCACCACAATCAAAACCGCAACCCCTCCAAAGAAGAACGACGCACCAATGGTGCTAATCAACATAAACGGAATGGTGGAAATTGATGCCAAATAAAATGCTCCCGCACCTGTTAAGCGACTCGCTACCTCATTGATAAACTCTTTGGTATGTTCACCAGGACGCACACCTGGAATAAATCCACCCTGCCGTTTGAGGTTGTCTGCAATGTCTTTGGCATTAAAGACAATGGATGCGTAGAAAAAGGCAAAAAAGACAATCAACACAAAGGTTACCAAATTAAAGAGAATGCCACCAGGAGTTAACGCATCCGCAATGGCAACCGCAAACTCATTGGTACTACTTTTTAACATAGTAAGTGGGAACATCAAGACCGCCGAAGCAAAAATAGGAGGAATAACTCCTGCAAGGTTTACTTTAATGGGGATGTAGTTCATCACTCGTTTGTCTTGATTTTGCATGATTGTTTTTCGTGAATAAGAGATTGGAATACGTCGCTCTCCAAGCTCTACGTAGATAATCACAAAAATAGTGGCTAAAATAATAGCAACCATCGCTAAGACCGCCAAGAAGTTCAATTCACCCGTATTAACCGCTTCAATGGTATTGGAGATTGCAGCAGGAATACCAGAGACAATCCCCGCAAAGATAATCAATGAGATACCATTACCAATACCACTTTGCGTAATGCGCTCACCAATCCACATTAAGAGCATGGTACCCGTCAACATAGAAACCGTTGTTAAGAGTGTAAACGTCATGGGATCAATCATTACCGCACTGTCTCCATTGGGTCCGGTCATGCTCTGCAGTCCCATGGAGACCCCAAAGGCTTGAACAATCGTAATAAAAATCGTGGCATAACGGATAATCTGCATGTATTTTTGCATCCCATCACGCTCTTTTTTCATTTGACCAACAGCAGGAAAGGTAGCAGCGAGAAGTTCCATGACGATGGAGGCGGTAATGTAAGGCATAATACCTAGAGAGATAATACTAAGTCGTTGAATAGCATTTCCAGAGAACATGTTGGCCATTCCCAACATTCCGGCACCACCGTTGCTGTCAAAAAATGACGCAATCACGGCAGTGTCAACACCTGGTACAGGTACGTATGCTAAAACTCTGTAGGCAAATAGAAATCCAAAAGTAATCAGTATTTTTTGAGTTAAAGCATTACTCATGGTTAGTTACCACTGGTTGTAACGGCTTCATCTTTGATTTTAGATGCAAGCGCTTTTGCATTGGAACCAATAAGTTTTACTTTGGTGACAGTTTTTTTCAATTTATACACGGATTTAATGCTTTCTAATGTGATCTCATCCAATTCAGCAATGGCTTTTACTTTATCAACATTAATGGCATGAGGCTTAATCACTCGTGAATTAAATCCGATTTTTGGAAGTCGTCGATAAAGTGGCATTTGTCCACCCTCAAAACCTCTTTTTTCAGAGTAACCTGTTCTTGATTTTTGCCCTTTGTTTCCGCGTCCTGCGGTCTTACCGTTTCCTGAACCTTGACCACGCCCCACACGCTTTCTGTTACGTGTTGAACCGGGTGCTGGTTGTAAATTATGTAAACCCATATCTACTCCCTTACTTTTTTATTCGTTTAAGTGCATCAACCGTTGCTCTTACAAGGTTATTAGGATTGTTAGATCCCAATGATTTTGCAATAACATCTTTGATACCAGCAAGCTCTAGTACGGGTCGCATCGCACCACCGGCAATGGTTCCTGTACCTTCCGATGCCGGTCGAAGAATAATACGGCTAGCGCCTGTTTTATGCTCAATGTCGTGAGCAATGGTGGTCCCTTTTATGTTGACATGAACCAAAGATTTAAAGGCATCATCAACGGCTTTTTTAATCGCATCCGGTACCTCTTTGGCTTTTCCAGTACCATACCCAATGGTACCATTTTTATCACCAATAACCACAAGAGCAGTAAATCTAAAACGTCTACCCCCCTTGACAACTTTGGTAACACGACCAATGTTTACAATCTTCTCTTCAAATTTTTCTCTATCAATATTTTCTGCTAACATGCTTTTTCTCCTTAAAACTTAATTCCAGCTTCTCTAAGCGCATCAGCAAAAGCAGCCACAACACCATGATAGAGATAACCATTTCGATCAAAAACAATGTTTTCGATATTCTTCGCTTTAAGAGCATCTGCCATTGCAGCACCTACTTTCTTAGCATCTTCAACATTTGCTTTAAGCCCCATCTTTCGACCGTCAGCAGATGCCAAAGTTACACCAGCAATATCGTCAATCGCTTGAGCGTAGAAGTGTTTATTGGATTTAAATACAGAGACTCTTGGAAGTGCAGCGGTTCCTGAAACCTTGCCGCGTACTCTTCGTTTACGTTGAGTACGAAGCTTGTTTTTTCTTTTTTGAATACTTTTTAACATCTCTAACTCCTATTAACTTGCTGATTTTCCAGCTTTTCTGATAATAACTTCATCAGTATATTTAACCCCTTTACCTTTGTAAGGCTCTGGTGGTCTAAAGCTTCTAATCTCGGCAGCAACTTGACCAATAACTTGCTTATCAGTTCCGGAGATATGGATAATGTTTTTCTCGACAGTAACCTCAACACCTTCGGGAATGGTGTAGTCAATAGGGTGAGAGAAGCCAAGTTGAAGATTCAATGTTTTACCTTGAACCGCGGCTCGGTAACCAACCCCGTTGATCTCTAAAGACTTTTTAAATCCTTTATCAAGCCCCTCAATAATGTTGGCAAACAAAGCGCGATAGGTTCCCCAGAATGCTGCGCTCTCTTTGCTCTCTCCAACTTTACTAAAGGTTACTTCATTACCATCAATGTTGATCCCCACACGACCATAGGTCTCAAGTCTCTTCTCTAGATTACCTTTTTTGGCAATCAAAGCAGTACCATCAAGTGATACATCAATACCGTTAGCAACCGTGACGGGTTTTTTTCCAATTCTTGACATATCTACTCCTTACCAAATACTACAGATGACTTCGCCACCAACTTTTTGCTTGAACGCTTCATCGTTTGCAATCACGCCTTTGTTGGTAGATACTACGAGGGTTCCGTAACCATTTTTAAACGACTTAATCTCATCCGCTCCTTGGTAGACACGTCGACCAGGTTTGGAGATCTTTTTAATCTCATTGATTACACTGTGCCCATTCTCATCGTACTTAAGTACCACTTTAATGGTCTTTTTGTTGCCATCTTCTTTTACTTTATAACTCTCAAGGTAACCCTTGTCTACCAAAATAGAAACGGTCGCCTCAATGGTCTTTGAGTGAAGTAACGTGGTTACGTCTAATCTTCGTTGTGCAGCATTTCTTATTCGAGTAAGAGAGTCTGCAATTATATCTGTCATCATCTGTTACTTCTCCTTACCAGCTTGATTTTTTCATACCAGGGATTAATCCCTCGTTTGCCATTTTTCTTAAACAAATTCTACATAAACCAAAATCTCTGTATACAGAGTGAGGTCTACCACAAATGTTACATCTTGTATATGCTTGTGTGCTAAACTTTGCAGGACGCTTCTGCTTAGCAATCATTGATTTTTTAGCCATTAGTTCTTTCCTTTAGCAAATGGCATTCCAAGTTTCTCTAATAAAACAAATGCCTCTTTGTCATTCTCTGTACTGGTTACAATGGTGATGTTCATCCCGTGCGTTTTAATAATTTTGTCATACTCAACTTCAGGAAACATCAACTGCTCTTGAAGACCAAAGTTGTAATTACCACGACCATCAAACCCTTTTCTTGGAGTTCCTCTAAAGTCTTTTACTCTTGGAAGGGCAATAGAGACCAACTTATCAAAAAAGTTGTACATGTTCTCTCCACGAAGGGTTACACGAATACCTGATGGTGCTCCCTCTCTTGCTTTAAAACCTGCTACTGATTTTTTAGCATTGACGATAACAGCTTTTTGACCCGCAATCAAGGAGATGGTATCGGTCATGTTTTGGATAAGTTTATTATCTTTACCCTCTTCACCCGCACCAACAGAGATAACGATCTTCTCAAGCTTAGGTGTCTGCATTACATTTTTGATCCCACACTCTTCACGCAGTGCTGGTGTAATGTCATTGTACTTTTGCTTCATTCTACTCATAAGATTATGCCTCTACTTTTTTTACATTCGAAATGTGGATGGGCATCTCTTTGTTGATGAATCCACCATCTTTATTCTCTTCACTTGGTTTCACGGCTTTTTTTGCCAATTTGCACCCTGCAACAATTACGGCATCTTTTTTGGTAAGGACTTTTAATACCTCACCTGTTTTACCCTTATCATCACCTGCAATGATCAGTACTTCATCACCTTTTTTGATCTTAAACTTTTTTGCCATTACCATACCTCCGGTGCCAATGATACAATCTTCATAAACCCTGCATATCGTGTTTCACGAGCTACAGGACCAAAAATACGGGTACCAATGGGTTGCTTTTTATCATCAATAATAACCGCAGCATTGTCGTCGAATCTAATAAGTGATCCATTTTCTCTTTGGATCTCTTTATGCGTTCTAACCACAACGGCTTTAACTACTTTACCTTTTTTAACTTTTCCAGTAGGAAGTGCTTTTTTAACGGAAGCAACAATAACATCACCTACCGAGGCATATCGTCTCTTTGATCCACCAAGCACTTTAATACACATAATCTCTTTTGCACCAGAGTTATCCGCTACATTTAATCTTGTAAAACCTTGAATCATTACGCTTCACCTGCCTTTACAATTTCAAGAAGTCTAAATGTCTTTCGTTTAGAGATAGGTCGACACTCAATAGCTGTAATGGTATCTCCTACTTTTGCCTCACCCTTTTCATCATGAATCAGGTATTTTTTAAATCTTTTTACAGTTTTGTGGTATCGTGGGTGAAGAACTTTTCGCTCAACTACCATGGTAGCTGTCTTTTCACCTGCGATTTTAATGACTGTACCCGTTATCTGTCTTTTTGGCATACTCGCACCCCTTACTTCGCAGCAGCTGTGATAGCTGTTTTGATTCTAGCGATATCTTTTTTCGCTACTCTCAACTCACTTGTATTCGTAAGTTGCATTGTCTTTTGCTTTGCTTTAAGTGTAAAAAGCTCAAGCTTTTTCTCTTTTAGCATCGCTGTTAACTCATCAATACTTTTATCTTTAATATCAGTATATTTCATTACTATCCTTTGCAGCGATAATTTTACATTTGAATGGAAGTTTATGCAATGCAAGGGTTAACGCTTCTCTTGCTACATCTTCAGGAACACCTGCCACTTCAAAGACAATTCGACCAGGCTTGATGTTCATCACCCACTCTTCTACGGACCCCTTACCTTTACCCATTCTGGTCTCAAGAGGTTTTCTGGTCAAGGGCTTATCTGGGAAGACACGAATCCACGATTTTCCTTGTCGCTTCATGCGTCGCGTCATGGTAATTCTCGCTGCTTCAATCTGTCGAGAGTTAATACGCCCCGCTGACACAGCTTTGAGTGCATACTCTCCAAATTCAATCTTATTCCCACGGAATGATTTACCACGGTTACGACCCTTCATAACCTTACGGAATTTTGTTCTTTTAGGCATCAACATGACTATTCACCTCTTCTTCTTGATGGCTTACGACCACCTCTTTTTTCTTCTTTTGGTTCCGCTTGAATCCCTTTAGCAAGAACTTCACCTTTGAAGATCCATACTTTAATACCAATGATTCCATAGGTAGTGTTGGCTTCAGCAAATCCATAATCAATTTTAGCTCTGAGTGTATGCAAAGGAACACGACCTTCCAAGTACCACTCAGTTCGTGCCATCTCAGCACCACCAAGTCGTCCGGCAACTGCGACTTTGATTCCTTTGGCACCTGATTTTAATGCCCCTTGAATCACTTTTTTCATAGCACGTCTAAAAGCAACACGACGCTCTAACTGAGTTGCCACATTTTCTGCAGCAAGTTGTGCAGAGGCTTGAGCTCTCTTCTCTTCTTTAATATTTAAAGAGATATCTTTTCCAAACTTCTTGGTCAATGTCTCTTTAAGCTTGGTGATATCCGCACCCTTTTTACCGATAATAATACCCGGTCGTGCGGTTACAATAGTAACACGGATCTTCTTGGCAGTTCGCTCAATAATAAGATTGCTCACACCCGCATAGAAAAGCTCTTTTTTAAGGTATGTTCTTAGTTTATAATCTTCAGCAATAAATGCCGCGGTTCGCTCTTTTTTTGGAAACCATCTCGATTCCCAGTTTCTGTTGATTCCAAGTCTAAGACCTATAGGATTTACTTTTTGACCCATATTATGCTTCCTCTGCTTTTGCTACTTCTACCAAGATGTGTGCGGTGGGCTTAAGAATTCTACTCGCCGTACCTCGTGCTCTTGGTCTCCATCGTTTCATGACTGCTGCTTTGTCTACTCTACAAGATGTAATGACTACCTCTTCAGGTTCAAAATCACCATTAGCCACTGCAGAAGCAATCACTTTAGAGATAATTCTTGCTGCTTTGTTGGGCATAAACTCTAAGGAAGCCAATGCAAGTTCAGCGTTCATTCCCTGTACTTCTCTAGCAATCATTCTGGCTTTATTGGGAGATACACGTGTAAATTTTAATAATGCTCTACTCATACTATTCCCTTACCCTTTTCTCTGTACAGAGCCTTTATGACCCTTAAATGTTCGTGTTGGTGCAAACTCACCAAGTTTATATCCAACATGGTTCTCTGTAATGAATACAGGAATAAACTGTCTACCATTATGCACATTGATGGTCAAACCAATGAACTCAGGGAAGATAACGGATCTTCTTGACCAAGTCTTGATGGGTTTATGAGACCCCTCTTCTTTAGCCTTAAGAACTTTTTTCTTTAAGTGGTCATCTATAAATGGACCTTTTTTAGTTGATCTTGCCATATCTAAACCTTACTTCTTTCTCTTAGAGATAATTAACTTATCACTAGCTTTTTTCTTACGCGTTTTATACCCTTTGGTTGGCATACCCCAAGGCGAAACAGGATGTCGTCCTGAATTGGTTTTACCTTCACCACCACCGTGTGGGTGATCGATTGGGTTCATCGCACTACCTCTAGTCTGTGGTCGGATTCCTCGATGTCTCTGTCGCCCTGCTTTACCAAGAACAACATTTGACCAGTCTTCAGATCCAATGGTACCGATGGTTGCCATGCACTCACCAAGCACGTATCTCATCTCACCAGAAGGGAGTCTAAGTGATACATATTTACCATCACGTCCCATAATCTGAGCATACGCACCTGCACTTCGTGCCATGGACCCACCTTGACCAATATTCAACTCAATGTTATGTACCAAGGTTCCCACAGGAATAGACTTAAGCTTCATGGCATTACCGGTCTTGATATCAAGTCCACTCTCTGCTGCCATAATCTTATCACCAACGTTTAAACCTTTGGGCTGAAGAATGTATCTTCGATCACCATCAGTATATTTGATAAGACAAATTCGACACGTTCTGTAGGGGTCGTACTCAACCGTAGCTACCGTTCCCTCTACGCCAAACTTATTTCGTTTAAAGTCAATAATTCGATAGAGCTTCTTGGCTCCACCCTGTCGGTGACGAGAGGTGATTCTACCATTGCTGTTTCTACCTGCTGAACGAGGAAGTTTTTTAAGAAGACTTCGAACACTCGCTTTTGCGGTAATATCACCACTATCAAGGTTGGTAATATACCGTCGTCCTGCTGAGGTTGGTTTATATGATTTAATTGCCATCTTCTGCTCCCTACACTGCTAAGCTATCAATTTTTGCATCTTCAGGAAGATAAACATAGAACTTTTTAAGATCGGGTCTCTTCCCTTCAATACCTTTAAATCTCTTCACTTTACCATTAACACGCATTGAATTTACTTTCAATGGTTTAATACCAAAGTACTCTTGGAAAACTGCTTTTAGACTGTTTTTAGTCATTCGTGGGCTAGTTTGAACAACGAGGACACCATCTTCTTGAAGAGCAAGAGTCTTCTCTGTGTACATTATTGCTTTAATATCTGTAATATCTGCCATCTTAGCTCTCTTTTGTTAATTTTTCCCAAACAGCTTTCTCAATTACCACCGAGTGATAAGCAGCTGCAAGGTACGCGTTAAGCTCATTTGCTTCAACGAGGTAAGCATTTTGAAGGTTTCTAAATGCTAGGAATGTTTTGTCATCAATTAGCTCTTTAACCACCAATACATCTCTCTGTCCAAGAGCGTCTACAAATGCTTTGGCATCTTTGGTTTTTCCTGACTCAATGAGAACATTATCAACCACAAAAAGTCGCTCATTGGCTGCTAGCTCTGCTAGGGCATGATGAAGTGCCAATTTTTTCTGCTTTTTGTTCACTTTTTGGTTGTAGTTTCGGTTATTTTTTGGACCAAATGCAACACCACCGCCTACAAAGATTGGTGATCTTGTAGAACCTGCTCTCGCTCGTCCGCCACCTTTTTGAGCCCATGGCTTCTTACCACCACCGCTTACATCTGAACGTGTTTTAGTGTGTGCCGAGTTGGCTCTAAGTCCCGCAGCATACGCTTTACAATACAAGTAAAGGTTATGGGGATGAACGTCTAAAAACGCCTGAGGAAGGTCACTTGTTTTAATTACTGTTGTACTCATTATTTAACAATCCTTACCAATCCACGTGCACCATTGTGTCCAGGGATTGAACCTTTTAATACTAAAATTCCATTTTCAGCGTCAAATGAGATCACATCATTTTTCACTGTCACTTTTGTGTTTCCGTACTGTCCAGGCATCTTTTTACCTTTTTGAACACGACCTGGCCACTCCGCATTACCAATGGATCCAATTCTTCGTCCAAATCGGTGTCCATGAGATGCTGGTCCACCACCAAATCCGTGACGTTTCATACCACCTTGGAAACCACGACCTTTGGTGTTAAGTGAAGTTTTAACCAGCTCAGCTGATGCCAATGGCTCTACACTGTAATCTCCCGCCTCTGTACCTTCTGCTACTCGAATGGTCATAAATTTGTTAAACTCTTTTTCGATACCGAATTTCTTTTGTTGACCTTCGATGCTCTTGTTGATTTTTTTACTGCTGTGGTAAGCCACCAATGCTTTACCATCTTCACGTACTTCACACACTTTCGTTTCGATAACTTTTAACAGTGTTACAGGAACACTCGGTACGCCCACCGTTCTGCTCATACCAATTTTTTCTACGATAAATTCCATCATCTACTCCTACTTGTCCATTGATCTAATTTCAACATCAACTTCAGGAGCAAGATCCAATTTCATTAGTGAATCAATGGTATCTGAAGTTGCTGAAACGATATCGATCATTCTTGCGTGAATTCTAATCTCAAACTGCTCACGTGAATCTTTATTAACGTGGGGAGATTTGAGTACGGTGTACTTCTTGATCTTAGTTGGCATTGGGATAGGACCAATAAGTTCAGCACCTGTACGTCTAACAGCTTCAACAATTGAAGCAACCGATCTGTCTAAAACACGGTGATCATAAGCTTTAAGCTTAAGTCTAATTTTTTCCATTTATTTTACCTTATAAAGAACTCGTTAGGCTATTACTTTTTACCAAAGGTAACTCCTAACTAAAATTTGGAGCCGTATTGTACCGAGATAAACTTTTAGGAGTGATGTATTTTGGATAGATTTTTACTATTTTTTTAATTTTGTTTCCTTTTTAAAAGGAAAAATGATAATATCTCACTATGCAACTCCTTGAATACTTCTACGATCGTAATAATGAGATCCACACCTATCACCAGCGAAAATTTACCATTCAGCCCACATCAAAGCTTCTTATCCATGGTGCTCCCGTTTCAGGAAAAAGCTCTCTAGTACTTGATTATCTCATGAATATTGATCCTGAGGAGTTTCTTTACATCGATTTTCGTGATCCAAAATTTCAATTTCAAGACATTATGGAGGAAGATATTGAGGGATTTATTGAGGCAAATGAGATCTCCATGCTTATTTTAGATCATTATAAGGATGGCTACTTTGAACGTCTCCCCACCGTCGAACAACTTATTATTCTTACAGATCGCTTTTGTGATTATGAGGGGTTTGAGCACCTTGAGTTACCTCTTCTTGATTATGAAGAGTTTTTCTCGTTTCAGCGACGGGGCAATGAGAAACAGATCTTCAATCTCTTTTTGCGTCAAGGAACCCTTCCTCAACTTGCCATCCAAACTGCCCCCAAAGAGCAACTCTTTCAAACCTTTCTCCTAAGCCATTTTAGCCAAACTGAACAACGCCTCTTAATCGTCTTGGCACACTTCAATGGCTCAGTCGTTACCACCTTTCAGCTCTATACCCATGCTAAAGAGCGGTATAAAATCTCCAAAGATCTTATCTACAAACAGATCAAAGACTTTCAAGCCCGTGGGATTATTCACTTTATTCCCGATTATCTGCACCCCAAGAGTAAAAAACTGCTCTTTTTTGACTTTGCCTTGGCAAAATACCTCACACTGAGTCAAAGTTTTCCCAAACAGTTTGATACCATGGTCGCCCTCTCGCTCATCAAACACAACATCCCTTTTCAGACCTTTGGACTCAAAGGCTACCTAACAGACGAAAGACAACTGATGATACCCACACCGTTTGAGAGTGAAGAGAGCATCTGGAAACGTGCCCACGGACGATTCTCAAGCTATAAAAAAGCCAATATCCACAAAGTCTACATTATTACGGTCACGGCTCGATTTGAGTTTAAGATTGAAGAGATGCAATTTGAAGCATTACCCTTTTATGAGTGGGTGGTGATTTATGATGGAAAATAAAAAGAATAGAGAAAAGGGAAAGCACCCCTTCCAGATACCTACGGCACACAACAAAGGTGGGTGGGCTGCTATGTTCCCATCCTGACCCGTTGTCCACCCATGTCGTTGCATAGGTCTAAAAGAGGCAAGAGAATAGTAACCAAAAAAAACTTATAAAAAATTAAATTTTAGGATATTTTAAATAAAATTTGCTATAATTCTGCTCCAACAACCGATAGAGAGGTGGCCGAGTGGTCGAAGGCGCTCGCCTGGAACGCGGGTATGGCGCAAGCCATCGAGGGTTCGAATCCCTTCCTCTCTGCCATACATTTACACTTTTTTACAAAAACTTACAAAACACTACAAAAGCCCACAAAATAGCACTTTAAAGCCTAATAAAATTTTAGATAAAATACAAAAAACTACAATATTTTACATAATTTTACACTAAATTACGTTCTATGAGTAGCAATAAGGTATAAAAATGGAGAAGGTAAAAGGGTATACAGGGGTATATAGAAATCGGCTAGAGAGTGGGGATGTAGCCTATTATATTACATGGACGTGGGAGAGCAAAAAGAAGTGGCTCAAAGTTGGATTGCACTCAGAGGGGGTGCGGTTGGCATATTGTAAGAAGAGGCGTGGTGAGATCATGGTGAAGCTTCGCAATGGAGAGGAGCCGTACACCAGTTTAAAAAAGCGAAATAAAAAAACACTCGATGAAGTCGCCACTGAATTTTTTGAAAAAAAAGCCTACAAATCCAAAACTTATCGTACTTTATGGGGGCGTTACACCAACCACTCCTCCCCTACTCTTGGGAAGAAACCTATAAGCAGTATCACGGTTGAGGATATAGAGACGCTCTTTCTCTCCAAAAAAAACAGCGAAAAACTCTCGGATAAAACGGTGCAACTCATTATGGAGCAGTTAAGCAGCATCTTCTACCATGCCATTGCCAAGGGAGAGTACCAGGGAGAGAACCCTTGCAAGGGAATCAAAATCAAACGGGTGGATAATGCCCGTACCCGTTACCTCTCGATGGAGGAGATAGAGTTACTCTTGGAGCGAACCAAAGAGCATCAAGATGCCCATCTCTTTACCCTCCTCTCTCTTAGCACTGGTGCAAGGCTACATGATGTTTACAATATGCAAAAAAAACATTTTAATCTAACGGATAGAACGGTCACCATACGAAACACCAAAGGGAACTCTACTTATCAAGCTTTTTTAACAAAGAGAGTATTGAAACATATCCATCTTGATGATCTTGAACCCAATGATATTTTATACCGTGTGAGTGAGCGAACCATTCAGCGGTACATGAAAAAGGTGCTTGATGAGTTGTTTAATGTTGGATTGGATGAGAGAGACAGCAAAAACAGGGTGGTAATCCATACACTCAGACATACCTTTGCCTCTCAACTAGCCATTGCGGGAACCCCTATCTACGAGATAAAAAAACTGCTTGACCATAAAAATATTGAAGATACTTTGAGGTATGCCAAACTTAGCCCAGAGAGTGGGCGTGAGTTTGTGGAGAGATTATTTTAGGAGATTGGATAATACGATAATGAGAAAGTAGAGATGAACCACCATGACCAAAAGAAGAAATTTTTGGTCATCCGTCAATGGCTCGATTGGTTGTGGTTTTAGATTCTTTCGATGGCGATACTTTTTGATAATCATGATGCTTGTCCAATCTTCTCAACAGCATCTCTCTTCTCTTCATCTGATACGGTAATGTATCGTATGGTAGTTGTTGATTTTGTATGACCAATAATCTCTTGAATCACCTTGATACTCACATCAGCCCTATGAAGAGAAGTAATATACCCCGCTCGAAAAGAGTGTGTACTGTACTGATCTCCTAGAGCTTTATGAATTACTCTGTTTAACATTCTAGTTAAACTACCCTTAGAGTAGTAATCCTTGGGGTGGAATGTTGGGGAAATGAGTGTAAAATCATCCTCATCCAACAGACTCTCTTTAAATAAGTACCTACCCCAAACCAATTTCAAAAAAATAAGCTAAAATAGCAAAATGAAAAGAGTAAAAGAATTAAGTGAAGAAGAAAAGTCAACATTGATAACCTGAGTTCGAGAAAAAAAGAGAGATAAGCAGATAAAAAGAGAAGTCGTCCTATAGTTTTAAAGCACTAAATCTAAAAGAGACGACTAAAAAAATGTTAACAAAAATA
>Ga0256843_1000725_pt1 | contig 27617 bp, 23 predicted proteins | sample AlvinellametaG_FD_191572 | JGI IMG/M metagenome (GOLD analysis project Ga0256843, IMG submission 191572) | Pompeii worm associated microbial communities from hydrothermal vent at the East Pacific Rise, Pacific Ocean - Alvinella | ecosystem: Host-associated > Annelida > Integument > Unclassified ... | reverse complement strand
TTAAAGCATACACAGGAGATTGTAGATAAGTGTGAAGATTTTGTACCTATTGTAAAAACACCGACACCTCCACATTTTAAATTTACGCAAGAGTATGCTCACGCAGAGGGTGTAGAGATAGACAATGAAGATGATGCCCCATTGCCTGAAGGTGCAAGTGAAGAGGATAAAAAAAAGTGGATGAGTGCGGCAGATAAAAATGATGCTGAGTATTTTGTCTACAAATGTAAAGAGGGTCTTGAAGAACGTCTTAAAATTGTCGATCCATCTCGTCACGATGAGTATAGAAAACGGCTTGACTTTGAGATGGATATCATCAACTCTATGAAGTTTCCGGGTTATATGATGATCGTTTGGGATTTTGTTAAAGAGGCTAAAAAGATGGGTATAGCCGTAGGTCCTGGACGAGGTTCTGCAGCAGGGAGTCTTGTTGCTTACTCGCTTGAGATTACTGATATAGACCCGATGAAGTATGATCTGCTCTTTGAGCGTTTTTTAAATCCTGAACGTGTAAGTATGCCCGATATCGATATGGACTTTATGCAGGCACGCCGTGGTGAGGTGATCGATTATGTTGTTAAAAAGTATGGTCGTAATCAGGTTGCACAGATCATCACTTTTGGATCACTTCTGGCAAAAGGGGTTATCCGTGATGTTGCCCGTGTCCTTGATATGCCGCTTTCACAAGCTGATAAAATGGCAAAACTCATTCCTGATGAACTGGGAATCACGCTCAATGGAAAGACAAAAAAAGGTGAGTTTATTGAAGGGGCGTACCAAAAAGAGCCAAAGCTTCAAGAGCTTGTTGAGTCTGATCCTCAAGCCAAGCGTGTTTGGGAGTTTGCAAAAAAACTCGAAGGTCTTAAGCGAAACTCAGGAATGCACGCAGCAGGTGTTGTGATTAGTAATGAAGAGCTTTGGAAGAAGACACCTATCTATAAGCCAAGTGGGGAAGATACTTTTGTTACGCAGTATTCGCTGAACTACCTAGAAGATGTAGATCTGATCAAGTTTGACTTCCTTGGTCTCAAAACTCTTGATGTTATTCAAAATGCGGTTAAACTGATAAAACGCCGTTATGATGTTGATGTTAACTGGCACACCATCGATGAAAATGATCCAAAAGTATATGAGATTATTAGAAGTGGTGATACTGTCGGGATGTTCCAGATAGAGTCAAGTGGTATGCAAGACCTGAACCGTCGTCTAAAACCGGACAGCTTTGAGGATCTGATCGCGGTCTTGGCACTCTATAGACCGGGGCCTATGGAGTCTGGGATGCTTGATAGCTTTGTTGAGCGTAAGCACGGTCGTGAGAAGATTGAGTACACTTTTGACTCAATGGAGCCAATTCTTAAAAATACATATGGAGTCATTGTTTACCAAGAACAGGTTATGCAGATCGTACAAACCATCGGAGGCTTCTCTCTGGGCTATTCTGATATTATCCGTCGTGCGATGGGTAAGAAAAAAGATATGGCGGTTTATAATGCGGAGTTTAGTGAGGGTGCTGCAAAGCAGGGCTATGACTATGATAAAGCAAGTAAGCTCTTTGATCTGATTGAGAAGTTTGCGGGGTATGGTTTTAATAAATCACACTCAGCAGCTTATGCGATGGTAACATTTCAGACTGCCTGGCTAAAAACATACTATCCAAATGAGTTTATGGCTGCACTTTTAACATCGGATAAGGACAATACAGACAAAGTTGTTCGCTATATCGATGAAGTAAAACGTATGGGTATTGAGTTGAGTCCTCCTGATATCTGTGATTCACAACTTGAATTCTCTGCAATCAATAAAGATGGTCAAGAGGTGATTCTTTTTGGTCTTGGAGCGATCAAGGGCGTTGGTGAAGCTGCCGTTGAAGCGATGCTTATAGAACGTGAAGCTAATGGTGACTATACAACACTGCAGGATTTTGTAAATAGAATTGAGCCGAGTAAAGTAAATAAGCGTGTTATTGAGTCTATTATAAAAGCAGGTGGTTTTGACAGATACGGCTACTCACGCAAGGCACTGCTCGATCAGATCGATCTTATTGTAGATACTGCAAAAAAAGCGAGTGAAGCAAAGAAAAATGCAGTTGGAAGTCTTTTTGGTGATGATGATGAGATAACAACTGTTGAGTTGCAACTTACAAATTCTCAGGAGTATGAACTTAAAGAGATTCTGGAGTTTGAGAAAGATACATTAGGTTTCTATGTATCGGGTCACCCGATGGATGAGTACCGAGAAATACTTGATGAACTTAACTATACACTCTCTTCTGAACTTGAAAATATTAAAGATGGATCGTATGCTATTTTTATAGGAAAAGTTGAAGAAATTACAAAAAAAGTTTCTAAAAAAGGAAACACTTTTGGCATAGTTAACCTGATGGATTTTCATGGAAATATGGAGATTATGCTTTTTTCAGATAAACTTGAGCAACTCCAGCAGATGAACCTTGAAGAGCCTGTGGCATTCAAAGCCCGCATTACCCATACAGACTTTGGCCCACGGCTCAATGTTACCAAACTCATGACACTCAAAGATGCAAAACGTGAAACGAAAAAGGTCAAAAAAGAGATTCAAGAAGCTCCACCTGAACCGGTAAATTTAGCTGTAAGGCTCTCAAATGATTTTGATGTACTGGAAAGTCTCTACTCTTTGATTCGTCAGCATCCAGGGAACAGACCATTAAAAGTTACTATAATTTCTAAACTTCATAATGTTGTAATAGATTCGGCAATTCGTGTCGGTTCATCACTTGTTGGAGCTCTTGATGGTAATGAATTCGTAGATATATTGTAGAGCTAAAGATGAATTCTTTATTGCAACAGCAGTTAAAAATAGCTTTTGGAGATGATTTTCATGAAAAGATTGAAGATGAAGCATTTCAAAATTTTTTAAAGCTAGTTACAGCTACATACAACTCTTATGATGAAGAAGAAAAATTTTTAGAACATGTTTTAGAAGTGAGTGCAAGAGAGTTAGAAGAGACAAACTCCCATCTTTTAAAACAACAGGAGCTTTTAAAAAGTGTTGAAAACTCTATGGATGATGGTGTATTTTATAAAGATTTAGACTATAAATATATCGGATGTAATAAAAAATTTGCTGAATTTTTAGGATATAAAGAAGAGGATATCATTGGAAAGAGCGATTACGACTTTTTTGATGATGAAACAGCATTACGCTATCAGAAATCAAACGATGAGTTACTTTTAGAAGGTAAAAAAGTTACCTATAAAAATTGGCTTCAATACAAAGGTAAAAAGTCATATATACTTATAAGTAAAACGCCTCTTGTAGATATTCAAGGTAAAGTTGTCGGTATAGTGGGTGTTACGAGGGATATCACATATGAGTATGAGTTACAGCAAGATATAGAGCGTAAAAATATTATGCTTATTGAACAAAACAAACTGGTTTCGATGGGTGCAATGATAGCAAATATCGCTCATCAGTGGAGACAACCTCTAAATACATTAGGTATTATCGTTCAAAAAATCGATATTTTATATAAATTAAATATGCTTAATGAAAAAACAGTAGAAGAAAATGTTTCTGAAGCAATGCTTATCATGCAAGAGATGTCTGAAACTATCGATGATTTTAGAGATTTTTTTAATCCTGCTAGAGTATTAGAAGAGTTTAATCTTTATGAGGCCATACTTAAATCTTATGCAATAATAAAATCACGAATAACTTTAAACAATATCGATTTTAAGATAGAAATATATGATCAATATTTTGTACAAGGATATAAAAATGAATTTTTTCAAGTTATCTTAAATCTTTTAAATAATGCGATAGAAGCACTTGTAGAAAAGAAAATTGTAGAACCTAGGATAAAATTAACTGCTAAAAAAGGGAGTGGTAATATTATTATTGAGGTTTCTGATAATGCTAAAGGAATTCCAGATGAAATTTTAAATAAAATATTTGATCCCTATTTTACTACAAAAGATAAAGGTACTGGACTTGGACTCTATATGGCAAAGATGATTATTGAAGATCATATGCAGGGAAAGATGAGCGTACAAAAAGATCTAAGTGGTACTACTTTTATTATAATTTTAAAAGAGAGTACCAATAAGTCAGATTAGATTATTTTTAATAGCATAAGTAATAAGTTCTGCATTTGATTTAAAAGACATTTTTTCAAAGATACGATTGCGATAGGTTGAAATCGTTTTTGGTTTTACTTCATATTTTGAAGCTATTTCTGATGTTTTTAAACCTTTTGCCAAATCTAAAAAAACTTCGAATTCTCTTTGAGAGAGTCTTTTATAGCGTAAATCATTAATTTCTAAAGAATCAGAACTTTCAATAATTTTATTTATTAAAGTAGTGATGTTGATAGGCTTTATAAGATATGCATCTACTCTCAGATCTAGGGCATCTAGAAGGTACTCTTGATCACTAAAGGCTGTAGTAAAGATAATAATAGGTTTATAAGAGCTGTTAGTTGCTTTTTTTACCATATCTATACCATCTAAGCAAGGCATTTTAATATCACTTACTATGATGTCTGGCATAAAGTCTTTGATTTGTTCAATTCCTTCACAACCATCTTTAGCAAATATAATATTATTAAAATATAACGACAATGTATCTATTAACTGTTTACGAGCATTATCATTATCCTCAACAATTAAAAGAGACATTGATAAAAGTTTTGGATTAATCATATATTCATTATAGCATATATAAGTAATTTAATTATAAGAAAATTTTTATCTTTTGTACTACTTTTGCTACTATCTCTATAGAAATAAAACTAATGTAATCATTTAACGACGGAAACTTGAAAGTATATAATAGCTGTTTAATATTAGCTATATTATCATAACTCATAAGTGATTATAATATAAAAAAAGTGAATAATATTGATGTTTTCTTCTAAAATTGAAAATCTCATTCTTATTGGAGCATCTACTGGTGGGCCTGGTTTTATTAAGTCAATTATTAGTGCATTAACGGATGAGATCAATGGAATTATTATAATTGCGCAACATATGAGTAAGGTTCATTTAGAATCTTTTTGCAGGAGTTTAAATAGTATCAATTCTATTTCTGTGGAATTTGTAAGAGAGGCAACAAAGCTCTCAAATGGTACTATTTATATACTTGGAGATACAGCAGTACTTACTAGAAAAAAGAACAATTTATATCTAAAAAATATTAATGATGGATTTTATCATCCTACAATAGATGAACTGTTTTTTTCAGCAGCACTTTTACAGCAGACAAATATTAGTGCATACCTTCTTAGTGGAATTGGAAAAGATGGAGCAAGAGGTTTATTAACCCTTAAAAATGCAAATTTTCAAACTATTGCTCAAGATAAAATGAGTTCTATTGTGTATGGGATGCCTAAGTCTGCATTTGAATTGAATGCTGTGCAAAAAGTGATGAGTATTGATGAAATAATTTATGATATAAAATTGAAGGTTTGTTAAATGTTTTTTTCTTTAAAAAAGAAAAAAGGAAATTCTAAGGCAGAAAGTGATCAAAATAAAAATCCAAATTTTTTGACAAAAGATGGTGTAAAAGTTTTAGAATCTATAACAGAAGAATTTGGTTTAGACTTTATAAATCAAGAACATATTGCTATAGAAAAGATTAAAAAATTTGCTTTAAAAAACAGTATATATGATTACGATACATTAGTAAATATGATAAAAAGAGATGGAGAATTTAAGACAAAACTGATAAATTCACTTACTATTGGAGAAACATATTTTTATAGAGAAGTTGGTCAACTTAAAGTCTTGGTAGACCTTTTAAAAGAAAAAGAGATTAAAAATATTTTATGTGCTCCATGTTCAAGTGGTGAAGAGGTTTATTCTATCTTACTTTTTTTACAAGATTATTTACAATCAATTCCCCCTATAAAAATTACAGGAATTGATCTAAATAGTGATGCTATCATAGCCGCCAAAAATGCTATCTATTCTCAACGATCCATCTCTTTATTACCTCCAAGTCTTATAAAAAAGAATTTTTCATATGATGACTATATGTATATGCTTAATGAAGATCTAAAATCATATGTATCTTTCTATCATATAAATATTTGTGACAAAAATGCTTTAAGCAAACTTGGAAAATTTGAAGTTATTTTTTGTAGAAATATGCTTATCTATTTTAGTGATGAACAAAAAAAAGAGGCACTTGATAATTTAGATGCGTTATTAGAAGGTGGTGGATTTCTCTTTCTTGGGCATGCTGATATCTCATTTGAACTACCTAAGTATATAAAAATTCATACAAAATATGGAGATTATTTTCAAAAAAAGTAATCTCGTTGTCCTCTTTTTGCCACTATACATAGGCTATGGAAGCTTGTATAATGTCTGCCCATATTAATCAAATAAAAGGGTTTATGAATGACAATTAAAACAAAACTACTTACAAGTGTACTCTCTATTATCATAGTTATGGCAGCAGCAACAACATTTATATCTATCTCAAAGTCGAGTAAGATTATAGAATCAAATGAGTTTGCAAAACTTAGTAGTGTTGAAGTCGCAAAACATGGAGAGATTCATAGCTATTTTAACTACTTGGGTGGTTTGCTTACTTCACTTTCTGCACAAGAGGGTACAAAAGAGGCTTTTGAAGCATTTAATAAAGGTTTTTATACACTTCAAGATGATTTAGATTTAGATATTACGAAAATAAGAATGGCTTTAAAAGAGAATTTTGAGACAGAGTATCTTAATCATGTTAATTATAATGTTCCAAACTCTCCTCATCGTAAAGATGTTGATGCTTATCTACCAAAGAACCCAAATGCATTAATAGCGCAATATATTTTTATTGTTGAGAATCCTGAAAAATTAGGTGAAAAAAATGCATTGACATATAATGCAAAATATAACAGTCATTATATGCAGGCACATAAGAAATTTCATAACTCTTTTGATACTTTGCTCAATGCATATAGTTTATATGATATCTTTCTTATCAATCTAAATGGTGATATTATCTACAGTGATTTTAAAGAGAAAGATTTTGCTACAAACCTAAAAGATGGTGTTTATTCACAAAGTGGTCTAGCAAAAGCTTATAAAAAAGCTTTACACATGAATAATGGAGAGATTGCCTTTGAAGATTTTAAACCGTATGAACCAAGTTATAATGCTCCGGCTGCATTTATTGCAACACCTCTTTATGTAGATGGAGTAAAAAAAGGTGTTTTAGTCTTTCAAATGCCTGTTGATGTTATTAACTCTATCATGAGATTTGATGATCAGTTTAAAAAAGCTGGCCTTGGTGAGAGTGGAGAGTGTTATCTTGTAGGAAGTGATTATTATATGAGAAGTAATTCTCGTTTTCAAAAAGAGATTAAAGATAAAGTTGTTCAGGAATTAGGAACTACAATCGGTGTATGGAAAGTTAAAACAGCATCAACAGAGGCAGTCTTTGAGGGTAAAAGCAAAAGAGGGCAGTGGATCATAAATGATTATAGAGATGTTCCAGTATTGAGTGTTTATGAAGAGATAGATATCTTTAATGGTCAAGCAAAGTGGGCTGTTATAGCAGAGATTGATAAGGCTGAAGCATTTTTACCTGCAAATGAACTTAGAAATACACTTTTAATTATCTCTATAATTATATTAATCATAGCAATTTTAGTCCTCTTGGTTATGATTTATAAAATCATTATTCAACCATTACATAAGATTACTACTTTTATTGAAAGTATCTATAATAGTTCTTCTAATGGAATTAACTTAACAAAGACTTTAGATATTAATGGAAGGGATGAAATTGCATCTATTGCAAGAAATCTTTCTTCTTTAATTACATATTTGAGAGATTTTATCGCTGAGACGAAAGTAACATCAAATGAGAATGCTTCTATATCTCATGAACTCTCTACAACAGCGCAAAATGTAGGTAATAATGTTGAAAACTCGGTTATTATTGTTGCAGATGCAACTTCTCAGGCAAAAGAGATTCAAAGAGAGATAACAACTTCAATAGGTAAAGCACAAGAATCTAAAGAAGAAGTTATTCAGGCAAATGATAATCTTTCAAGTGCAAAACAAGATATCATAGCATTGACATCTAAAGTACAAGAAACAGCTCAAATCGAAGTAGAACTTTCTCAAAATATGGAGGAATTATCAAAAGATGCAAGTGAAGTTAAAACTATTTTAGTAGTGATCGAAGATATTGCAGATCAAACGAATCTTTTAGCTTTAAATGCTGCTATAGAGGCTGCACGTGCAGGAGAACATGGTCGTGGATTTGCAGTTGTTGCTGATGAAGTAAGAAAGCTAGCAGAGCGTACACAAAAATCTTTAGCAGAGATAAATGCAACTATTAATGTTGTTGTTCAGTCTATTATAGAAGCTGCTGGGAAAATGAATGAAAACTCTCTGGAAATTCAAGAGTTGGCAAACATTGCAGAAGGTGTGGAGATAAAAATTAATGAGACAGTTAATATTGTAAATAAAGCAGTTGAAGCGAGTGAGCTTACCGTAGAAGATTTTGAACAAACAGGTAAAAATATAGAAGTTGTTGTTCAAAAAATAGATAAAGTTAATGCATTTTCATCAACGAATGCAAGAAGTGTTGAAGAGATTGCCGCTGCAGCTGAACATTTAAATAACATGACAAATAACTTAAATCAAAAACTAGAGACATTTCATACTTAAAAGTGGTTACTAAAATTTAAGAACTCTCATGCTATTATCACTGAATTATATATGAGGAGATTTGCAAAATATGGGGAAATTTATAAAAATAGTTATGTTCACTATTGTTGTTTCTACTTTTTTTATGACAGCTTGTAGTGATATAACAACAAAAGAGGTTATAAAAAAGTATAGAGAGAACCCTCGTAGGGGTGGTGTTAGAGAAGATATCATAACTCATGATTTATTACCAGATATAAAAAAAGATGCAAAACAAGATCTTATAGCTATTTCATATGCAGAAGATTGTTTTAGTGTGGCTCAAAGTGTAGAAGATGCAGAAGCATGTCGTATAAAAATTGTAAAAAGATATGGGGATGAGTATAGTTTACCATCTTTTACAAAATGGAATGAGTCAACAAAACAAAAAGTTTTAGACTTTTTTATATTTAACAAAGCATCTGCAGAGTGTTATATACGTGCTGAGAAAGCAAGAGATATTTTGCCTTGTAAGGACCCTATAGACCCTAATTTCTAAGTTTTAAGAGCTTTTTATTCAAAGTATCATTATAATATGCTCAATTTGATTGAAAGGTTGTCTTATGCTGAAAAATATCTCTATTCGTATGAAGTTGATTCTTCAGATCTTAATTCCAACAGTTACTATATTGCTGTTGGCTTCTATTTTAATTTATAGTAAATATACAGAAGTCGAGACTTTTCAAAGAGCTGAAAAATCTTCAGTCTTACTCAGCTATATCTCTTCTCTTGTTCATGAGACACAAAAAGAGAGGGGAATGAGTGCTGTTTATCTTGGTAGTGAAGGTAAAAAATATAAGAGTAAATTGATTGCTCAAAGAAAACTGACTGATAAACAACTAGCTGTCATTAAAGAGTATATAGCTAAAGAGAATCTAAATACACCAGAACTTCTTGGGGATGTGATTTCAAAGGCTTATAGTGAAGCTTCAAAACTACAGATTATGCGTGATAAGATACTAAAGTTAGAGATACCTACACAAGAAGCGCTTGCTTACTATACAAATATGAATAATGACTTTTTAATGATTATTGTAAAAGTCTCTGCTGTTCCTTCCACACCAGAAATATCAAAACAGATTATTGCTTATTTGAGTTTTTTAATGGCAAAAGAGAGAGCAGGGATTGAGCGTGCAGTTGGTGCAAATATCTTAACCCATGACTATTTTATTGGTGATTCACAAGAAAAATTTTCAGATTTGATTAGTACACAAAACTCTTTTATGAAAACATTTAATGATTATTCAGATGCACAAACAAGAAACTATTTTCATCAATTGATAGATAATGCTCCGTCAGTTAAAGAGGTACAACGTATTCGTGATGTGATTTTGAATGCACATGAAATAGGTGGTTTTGGTGTTAATGCAACTTATTGGTTCGATACAATCTCTAAAAAATTGGGACTTTTGAAAAAAACAGAAAATTATATTATTGCGCATCTGAATATTACATCTCCAAAGATTAAACGTAATGAAGAACTTGCTATTGCTGTAAGTAATCTTGTTCATGAAACACAAAAAGAGAGGGGAGCAACGGCTGGATATGTAGGCAGTAAAGGGAAAAATTTTATTAAAAGATTACCTGCACAAAAATTATTGACAGATGTAAAATTAGCAGAATTTAAAAGAGTACTTAGCCGTACAGATAAATCAAACATTAATTATCTCTCACGTAAGTGGCTTAATCAAGCAGTAGGTGAATTAGATAAACTTGATACTATCCGTAAAGGTGCTGTAAACTTAACTATGGGTGGTAAAAAAGTTATAGGATACTATACAAATATGCATGCACTCTTTTTAAATTTTCTTGGAGCAATGGCTAAAGATGCCAAAACAGTTACAGAAGCAAGATCACTTCTTGCATGGTATTATTTTGACATGGCAAAAGAGAGAGCTGGCATTGAGAGAGCGGTAATGAGTAATACTTTTGCTAGAAATAAATTTTTGCCAGGCATGAAAGATAAATTTGTAATGCTTGTAACACAGCAAGATGATTATCTTGATAGTTTTGAAAAAGCAGCAAGTAGATCGATGGTAGAGTATTATCATGCAACCGTATCTGGAAAAGTTGTTGATGAGGTAAATCGTATGCGTAATATTGCTTTTAAAACAGAGAAAATAGGTGGTTTTGGAGAAGATCCAAATCATTGGTTTACAGTTATGACACAGAAAATAAATCTTTTGAAAAAAGGAGATGATTACCTTTCTCAAAAACTGCTCAAAACAGTTGATGTCGCTTTAAATAGTGCTAAAACACAGCTTTATACATACTTGAGTGTTATTTTTGTTATTTTATTACTTATCATAATTCTCTCTAAGAAAATTGCTGATGATATTACAGGTGCGATAGCAAAATTCCAGATTGGTCTTTTAAGTTTCTTTGATTATATTAATAGAGATCGAAATGATATTAAATTACTAGATGAGAGTTCAAAAGATGAACTAGGAACTATGGCAAAAGTGGTGAATGAGAATATTAAAAGAACACAAAAGAGTATAGAAGAAGATAATCAGTTTATACTCAATACACAAGAGATTATGCGAAAAATGACAAATGGTCATTTAAATGTACGAATTGAAGCACAAACTTCAAATGAAAATTTACAAAATCTAAAAGCTACTATTAATGGAGCACTCTCACAATTACAAGAACGTATAGGGGTTTTAAACAATATTTTGGATAAATACTCTAATTATGACTATACTCCAGAAGTTGTTGTCTCTGGTTTTGAAAATGGGAGTACTTTTAAAGTACTTATTGATAATATCAATGCTTTACGTAAAGCTATAATATCAATGCTACAAAACTCATCTACAAGTGCAAATGATCTCCTTGCAAAAGCTGAATTTTTGCAAGAACAGATGGATGCACTCAACAGTGCAACACTAGAACAGGCAAAGATGCTTCAAGATGCAGCAGATCGTATGCAAAATATTGATGAATCAGGACGGGAGACATCACTAAAAGCTGGTGAAGTTATGAGTCAGTCAAATGATATAAAATCAGTCATCTCGATAATTGCAGATATTGCAGAACAGACAAACCTACTTGCTCTGAATGCGGCTATTGAAGCTGCTCGTGCAGGAGAACATGGCAGAGGTTTTGCTGTTGTTGCTGATGAAGTAAGAAAACTTGCAGAGCGTACACAAAAATCACTTGCTGAAATTAATGCAAATATAAATGTTCTCACGCAGTCAATTACAGATATCAGTGTTTTAATTGAAGAACAGAGTAGTAATATTTCAAGTATTAATGATACTGTAGCAGAGATAGATAGTAAAACACAAGATAACTCTCAAATTGTAACAAATGTAGATGAAGTTGCAACAGAGGTCAAAGATATGGCAGTTTCAATATCTAATGATGTTTTAAAAAATAAATTTTAACTTTTGGAAATAAAATGAATAAACAGGATTTTAATGAAGGGCTTTTAGGTTTTTTGGATGCTTCTCCAACTCCTTTTCATGCAACACAAAATATGGCGATGATGTTTGAAAATGCAGGTTTTAAAGCATTGCGTGAGGATGAAAAATGGTTTTTAAAAGCTGGAGAGAAGTATTATGTAACACGTAATGACTCTTCAATTATTGCTTTTACCTATCCTCAAGAGAGAAAGAACTATTTGATGGTGGGTGCACATACTGACTCTCCAAATTTAAAATTAAAACCAGATGCGGTTATAAAAGAGCATGGTATTGTTAAGTTCGGTGTTGAGAGCTATGGTGGGTTACTTCTAAATCCATGGTTTGACCGTGATCTCTCACTTGCCGGTCGTGTAAGTTATCTAAATGCTCACAATGAGGTTGAAAGTAAACTTATCAATGTAGAGAAAAAGATAGCAGTTATACCATCTTTGGCAATTCATTTAGATGATAAAGCCAACAAAGAGAGAACAGTGAATAAACAGACAGATATCTGTCCTATTTTAACGACAAATGATGATTTTGATTTTGATGATTTTATCAGATGGCAGTTATCTAAAGTAGGAGTAGAGGGAATCAAAGAGATCTATGCGCATGAACTGAGTTTTTATGATGCGCAACAAGCATCTTTTGTAGGACTTCGTGATGATTTTATTGCAAGTGCCCGTTTAGATAATCTTCTCTCATGTTATGTCGGCATGTTGACTCTGTGTAGTGTTGATGCACAGAAGCCTATGCTTTTTGTTGCTAGTGATCATGAAGAGGTTGGTAGTGAGAGTATAAGTGGGGCAGGGGGTACTTTTTTAGAACATACACTTCGTCGTATGTTTGATGATTATGAAGAGTATATCTCTATGACACGTAGTTCAATGATGATAAGTGCAGATAATGCTCACGCAATCCATCCTAACTATCCTGCAAAACATGACTCTTTACATGCACCTTATATAAATAGAGGTGTTGTTGTAAAGATTAATGCAAATCAGCGATATGCAACGAACAGTATAACAATGGCAAAATTTTTAAAAGTTGCTGATATGATGCAAGAGCCGGTCCAAAAATTTGTAACACGTTCTGATATGGGATGTGGGTCTACAATAGGTCCTATAACAGCTACACGAATTGGGATAGATACCATAGATATTGGGCTTCCGACATACGCAATGCACTCTATACGTGAGACAGCTGGAAGTGATGATGCCCACTCTTTATATAAAATATTATTGGGATTTTTTCTTTAAATGGCAGTGATAACCCCAGAAGAGTTAAATCTTTTAATTGAACAGACCTATAAGGTTGAAAATGAGTTTAATGAGTTAAAAGCTTCTTATGCACACCTTCAAGATACTGTTGAAAAGGTTGTAGAGTTTTTACCAAATGCTATTTGGATTTTAAACAGTGAAGATAAAAGTGTTTTTTTACAGAACTCTCACGCAAGGGATCTGTGGCAGCTTTTAAAGATGTTAGAGTATAAAGAAGAGGATTATGAACTGAAATTCAATAGCCGTTCTTTTCTTATTAAGAGTTCAACATACAAAGATAAAATAATGCTCTCTGCGATTGATATAACTGAGCAAAAAAGAAAAGAAAATCTTGCAACGATGGGACAGATGGCAGCACATTTGTCCCATGAGATACGTAATCCTATCGGTGCGATATCTTTGATGAGCTCAACGCTTAAAAAGCGCGTGATTCCTGAAAATATTCCTATTGTTGAAGAGATTCAGCGTTCCGTTCATCGTATTGACCGAATAATAAAAGCTACTTTAATGTTTTCAAAAGGTGTTGAAGCACATAAAAAAAATTTTCGATGGAGTGAGTTAAAAGAGTCTTTAGATATGTCTATAGATTATTATGGTTATACTAAAGAGATTGTATTTTCTTTTCCCCAACAAGATTTTGAAATAAATGGTGATAAAGACCTTTTAGAGATGCTGTTTTCAAATTTTATAACCAATGCTATTGATGCTATTGAAGCTACTGATGATGATGAAGGACATGTTGAGATTGTTCATGAGATGGATGATAGTTATCATATCTTTAAAATTTATGATAGTGGTATAGCTATAGAGAATAAAAAAGAGCTTTTTGAAGCTTTTAAAAGTACAAAGCTTAAGGGGAATGGTTTAGGATTAGTACTTTCAAGACAGATAGCAGAGGCACATCATGGAAGCGTTACATTGTGTGATGATTTGCAAAAATGTTTTAAAATAATGATTGCTAGATAGATAGGAGATGTTTTCTTTATGACATATGAAAAGATTTTACCTCTTTTGGATTATATAGAGGTTAATAGTACAACGATACTTTATCACTTTAGATGTAAAGAGAGTGACAAAAAAGTGATAGCTACTATGCCTTTTGAACCATATGATGGAAAAGTAAGCTTAAAATGGACAGAGATACTACTGCACCCTTTTAAAGCATATTATAGATATTATCATACTCCAATTGTTATTTATAGTGATCAACAAGAGCACTCAATACTTTTGAAGGCATTTAATGTAATTTCTCATCATTTTATTTGGAATGAAAAAAAACAAAAATATATATATAAATAAGGAAAAAAATGCAAAAAAAGAAAATAACAATTCCAATGACAACATTGGATTTTTATAAATATGAAAAAGATGGAATTATATACTATGAATTTGATGCGACAGAGTGTTCACCACCAGAACCAATGGTAAATACTATGAATGCTTTACGCATAATAAAAGATAAAAATGAGAGACTCGTTGGAAAATTTTTTCATGAACCAACTCCACTGTATGCAAAAATAACAAACTTTTTTGATTATAAGGCAAAAGAGTTGGAAAATGGGGATTTTGAGATAGTTTTTCAAATGAAAAAAAGTTAAAAACTTCCTCATATACTTTCTATTAGCTAACATTGATTAAAATAAATTTTTCTATAAATAAGGATACAGGTATGAAAAAACTCCTCTCGTTCATAGGTTCCATGAAAACAATGGCAATCTTGATGCTTATCTTTGCGGTAGCAATTGGATATGCGACTATTGTTGAGAATGACTTCGGAACAATGACTGCAAAAGCAGAGATATATAATGCACGCTGGTTTGAAGTGTTGCTTGGACTTTTAGCAATAAATTTAATCTATAATATTTTTCATTATAAAATGTATACGCTTAAAAAAGCACCTATTTTTATCTTCCATGTTGCATTTTTAGTTGTGCTTTTTGGTGCTGCAATTACTAGATATATGGGTTATGAAGGTACTATGCATATTAGAGAAGGGCAAAGTGCTTCAACAATGCTAAGTTCAGATCCCTATGTTGTAATTAATGCTCAGGATCTCAAACAAAAAGCAAGTTTTGACAAGATATTGTATCTTTCCAAAAGAGGTGATAACAGTTTTGAAAAATCACTCTCTGTAGATGGTAAAAGTGTAGATGTAGAACTTTTAGAATACATTCCTGATGCTGTAGAGACATTAGTAGCTGATAAAAATGGTAAAGCAATAGCACAGTTTATGATTACTGGTGGTGGTGCAGGACGGCCTGTAGCACTACAAGAGGGAAAATATTATGATGCCGGTAATTTTATCATAGATTTTAATTCTGGTATGCATTTTAACAAACCTGCAGTTGCAATATTTTTAGAAGATGGCAAACTTTATATGAAACATGATATGAAGCTCTCTTATATGAAAATGGCAGATCGTTCAGAAGGTAGTTTGGAAGCGAATGATAAAGAGCGTGTTGATAAAAGAGTTCTTTATTCAACAAATATGGGTGGTTTTGTACTTCGTGATTTTATGACACATGCAAAAAAGAAACTGGTTAGTAACTCAAGCTCAAAAATGAATTCTCGTATGAGAATGAATTCATCAGGTATGGATGCACTTGAGTTTGCAGTTAGTGTAGATGGAAAAACACAAAAAATAGTTGTATATGGACAAAAAGGAGCACCTGGCAGACCAAGTAGTGTAGCTATTGATGGTGTTAATGTTAGTGTTGCATATGGGGCAAAAGTGATTCATCTTCCTTTCAAACTAAAACTGATAGATTTTCAACTTGATCGTTATCCTGGTTCAATGTCCCCTGCATCTTATGCAAGTGAAGTTGAGCTTATTGATGAAAAAAATGGAGTACATATGCCATATAGAATTTACATGAACCATATCTTAGATTATCAAAATTATAGATTTTTTCAATCATCATATGATAGAGATGAAAAAGGTACTGTTCTTTCAGTAAATCATGATCCAGGGACATTACCTACATATATTGGTTATGCAATGATGGCACTTGGAATGTTCTGGGTTCTTTTCTCACGTAAGTATCGATTTGGAAAACTCTCTGCAAAAGCAAAAAAAGCTGCAGAGTCTAAAGTAGTTCCTGCACTTTTAGCAGTTGGGCTACTCTTTAGTATTTCAACACCATCCAAAGCAGCAGAAGTTGATCCTGCTGTAAAGATAATAGCATCTTTTGATAAAGAACATGCTCAAAAATTTGGTGCATTGATTATTCAAGATACACAAGGAAGAATGAAACCGATTGATACGCTTGCAACAGAGATTTTAGCAAAGATTCATAGAAGTGATTCTCTAAAAATTGGAGATAAGGAACTGACTCCGAATCAGGTAATCCTTGGTATGATGATTCGTCCTGATATTTATAAGGGAATAAAACTTATAAGAACAGGTTACAAAAGTATCAATAAAGCTATTGGTGTACAAGAAAATACAAAATATGTAGCATTTTCTCAGTTTTTTGATGATCCGGTAAATATGCGTGGATATAAACTCGGATCCATTGTTGATGAAGCAGCAAGAAAAGCACCAGGGGATCGAAATCAGCTTGATAAAGATGCTCTTAAAATCGATGAAAGAGTAAATGTTGTCTATATGGTTTTTACAGGTTCTCTTCTTAAGATTTGGCCAAAAGCAAATGATGTAAACAACAAATGGTATGCAACTATTGAAGCTCTTGAAAAGTTTCCAAAAGAGCAATCTGATAAAATTCGTACTTTAGCACTTACATATTTTACAAATATTGATAAATCTCTTAAGTCTGGGGATTGGAGTGAAAGTAATGCAGCATTAGATAAGATAGCGGCATATCAAAAATTTTATGGTGCAGCAGTTTATCCTCCAGAGGGTAAGATCAAAGCGGAAATTTTCTATAATCACTCAAATGTATTTGAGATTTTATGGCCACTCTATTTTGTTGTTGGTTTTGTATTACTCATTTTGAGTTTTATTAAAATTATCAAGCCAAAGTTTCAGATGGATAAGGTAACAAAAGCATCACTTCTATTACTCGCTATATTCTTTGTAGCACATACTGCTGGACTTGCACTGCGTTGGTATATCTCCGGACATGCTCCGTGGTCAAATGGTTTTGAGTCTATGACATATATCGCTTGGGCAACAGTTCTTGCTGGATTTATTTTTTCTAAGCAGTCACCGATTACCTTAGCATCGACATCAATTTTAGCAGGGCTTATCCTATTTGTGGCACACCTTAACTGGATGAATCCACAGATTACAAATCTTGTACCAGTTCTTAACTCTTACTGGCTCTCGATTCATGTAAGTATGATTACAGCTTCTTATGGTTTCTTAGGTCTTGGTGCTCTACTTGGTTTTATTACGCTTCTTCTGTATATATTTGGAAATGGGGCAAATCGTGAGCAGATTGCACTCTCTATAAAAGAGCTGAATGCTATTAATGAGATGAGTCTTCTTATTGGCCTTGTGATGCTTACAATTGGTAACTTCTTGGGTGGTGTCTGGGCAAATGAGTCTTGGGGCCGCTACTGGGGATGGGATCCAAAAGAGACCTGGGCACTTGTAACGATTCTTGTTTATGCTGTTGTTGTGCATTTAAGATTTATCAAGTCAGTATATAATCAATTTAATTACAGCGTTATTTCACTATTGGCATTTACATCAGTATTGATGACATATTTTGGAGTAAACTATTATCTTGCAGGTATGCACTCATATGCAAAAGGAGATCCTGTTCCTATTCCTGATTTTGTACCTGTAAGTTATGCTATTGTATTTATTATTATTGCACTTGCATATAGAAACAGAAAGATAGCATAAGGAGTAGTTATGGAGTTCAAAGGGTTTTCACCAAAGACGTTGCCGTTTTTAGACTCCATTCGTAAAAACAATAACAAAGAGTGGTTTACACTCCATAAAAAAGAGTACGAAGAGCTTATCTTAGAGCCTTCTCGTGCTTTTGTTGAAGAGTTTGGGGAACATCTCCAAGCACTTGAACCTACGATAAACTTCTCGCCAAAAATCAACAAATCACTCTTTCGTATCTATCGTGATAGTAGACGACCAAATGCACTTGCAATGCCTATTAAAGAGCGCATAGGTATTATATTTTGGCAAGGTTTGGGAAAGAGGATGCAAAGCTCTTCATTCTATCTACACTTCTCTCCTGAAGAGCTCTATGTTGCAACAGGTGTTCGTTGGTTTGAAAAACCTATGCTTGATGCTTTTCGTGAGACAATAAAAGATGATATGAAACGTAAAGAGTTATGGGAAATACTAACACAAATAAAAGGAATGGGTAAAGAGTATACTCATCTTGAAAAAGGGTATAAACGTTATCCCAAAGGCTTTTCTGTTGATATGGAATATGCTGATTTATCACTCTACAAAGGGATGGCGACTTATAAGATATTAGACCCTCACATTATAGAAGATGGAGAGAGATTAATTGATACACTTTATGAAATCTATGAAGATATGCTACCATTACAACAATTTATGTATGATGTGAGTTTAAGAGTAAAAAGTGAATAATATCTTTGATTATAGAGTGCCAGAAATTGACAGTGAAAATTTTCACACAGAGTTTGAAAATGAAAATGTAAAGATAAAAACTATAGTTAGTAATACGCTTTCAACGCCTCAAATATTTCAACAAGATTGTGATGAATGGGTAGTAGTACTCCAAGGATGTGCTAAGATTGCGATGGATGGGGTAATCCATAAATTGAAAAAGGGTGATACTCTTTTTATACCTGCTTATAAAGAACATACATTGTTAAAAACTAAAAAAGTAGTTGTTTGGTTAGCAGTTTATATCTATGATGAAAAAAAAGGAAACTAGTTTGGCAAAAGAGGCAGTAATACTTTTGAATATGGGTGGACCCAACAATCTTGAAGAGGTTGAACTATTTTTAAAAAATATGTTTGCGGATAAAAATATCTTGACGATGAAGAGTGGATTATTACGTAAGTTTGTTGGGGGAATGATAGTCTTTACAAGGACTGAAAGCTCACAGCAGATATATGAAAAGCTTGGTGGAAAATCACCGATAGTAGGACATACTAAAAAACTTGTAGCAAAGCTTCAAGAACGTTTGGGAAAGAATGTTATTGTAGACTTTGCTATGCGATATACACCACCTTTTGCTTGTGAAATAGTAGAGAGATTAAATAGTGAAAATGTAGATAAGATCTACCTTATTCCTCTTTATCCACAATACTCAACAACTACAACAAAATCATCACTAGAAGATTTTGAAGCATGCTATCATGATAAGGGTACAGATGCTTTACTTGTAGAGATAAAACATTTCTTTGAAAATGAAAAGTATAATAGAGCTATCTTGGAAAGAATTAAAGAGAGTATGGCAGATGCGAAATATAGGGATTTTGACATAATCTTCTCTGCACATGGATTGCCTAAAAAGATAGTTGATGCAGGAGATGTTTATGAGAAACATGTCAATCGTCATGTAGTAATACTTAAAGAGATGATGGAAAAAGAGGGGATGGCATTTCATGAAGTGCATCTGGCTTATCAATCTAAAGTAGGGCGTATGGAGTGGTTGACACCTTCACTTGAAGATAAACTTCATACAGTTAGAAACCGTGGAGTACTTATCTTTCCTATCGCTTTTACAATAGATAACTCTGAGACTGATTTTGAACTCGATGTGGAGTATCGTGAAGTGGCAGAAGAATTAGGCTTTAAAGAGTATAGAGTAGCAAAATGTCCAAATGAGAGTGATCTGTTTGTAGATGCACTTCAAGAGATATATGAGAAGATGAAGTAATGCAGAAGATAGTGATTTTTGATATGGATGGAACACTGATTGATTCAAAAAAAGATATCACTATTTCAGTAAACTATGTAAGAGAAGTCAATCATAACCTTCCTCCACTTTCAGAAGATTTTATTGTTGAAGCTATTAATATGTATGAACGAAATCTTCCCTATCTTTTTTATGAAACACAAGAGTATGAGCAAAGAGATAGAAAAGTTTTTGAAAAACACTATAAACAACAGTGTATAAAGCATCCTTATCTTTATAATGGAGTAAAAGAGATGCTTTTTACATTAAAGGCTCATGATGTGAAGCTCTCTGTTGCTACAAATGCACCGACGCTTTTTGCTAAAACTATGTTGGAACATTTAAATATTGCAACTCTGTTTGATGAGATAATGGGTGCCGATAGAGTTCGATCTTCAAAACCAAATCCAGATATGATTCATGAGATACTTGCTTTTTACAATTTTGATAAAAAAAATGATAAAGCTTGGATGGTTGGTGATAACTCTAAAGATATGCAGAGTGCTCAAAGGGCTGGAATATCACCTATATTTGTAACATGGGGATTTTCTACAGAGGGAGATTATGATATTGTTATCAAGGAGCCAAAAGAGATACTCAATATAGTTTTATAAAAAGTTATGTTAGAATATCTTTATGTTTGATATAGACTTATTGATTGCACTTTCTTTTATGGCTCTTTTGTTCTTAAGACATGTCGCAATACTAAAAAAACCAAATAAGATTAATTATGCTCCTCTTATGATAGCTATAGGTGCTATTGCAAGTCTTATCCACTTTATGATTCATCCAAACCCTTCTGATACTATTCTTTTGATACGTGAGTCTTTAATGCCTATTTTAGTAGCTACTATTCTTTATACTGTAATGAATATATTAAATCAGACAAAAGAGTCAGAAAATGCAAAATTGCATGATGAATTTACAAAAATTCTAGTGCGTGAGATTACACAGCTAAAAGAGTTTATACTTGAACTTGAATCACGTATGGCAGTATACTCTAAAGAGGATCGTGAGGTACAACAAGAGATACGTGCAAAGTTTAAGGATGATATAAAGGCATTAGATACGATACAGAAAAATCAAATGGAATTTACTAAAAAGTTTGAAAAAATGCAAGAATGGCATGAAAATGTTGAGAAGGCTTTCGCATTTTTTAGTGAAGTTCAAATGCCTGAACTTGATAAAGTGATACATAAACATATTGAACTTTTACGTATTTCAGAACAAGATCATTATAATAAGCTTGCAGAACTTTTAGAAAAAATTGTTGAGAGCCGTTATGATATTGATAAAGAGTTTAGTAGAATAAAAGTTAGTTTAGAAACTGTAAAGTCTATATCCGATGATATTTCAAAAACTATTGTAGATAAAACACATTCAAAGCTTTCTGTACTTACACAAGAGTTTGAAGGGCAATTAATGACACTTAAATTACATGCAGAAGGTGTAAAAACACTGCTCTATGAAGATGAAAATGTTTTAAATAGTATTCGTACCCAAAGTGAAATGATTATGAAACAGATGAAACTTTCAGCAAAACAGATGGATGAACTTGAAAAAAGAAATGGTAACTTTTCTAAATTTTCAACAGATATGAAAGAGTTACTTATAGAGATAGAGAATATAAAAGCAGACTATGTAAAAGCGCAGTCTGAATTATCACAACTCTCAAAGGAACTGCAAGGAGTTAAAGATGAAAATTTTATCCAGATGCAAGAAAAAATTGATCTCTTACGTGAGGAGGTCTCAAGTAAGATAGATGCTTCTTTGGAAAAGCTACATGACCATTATCATATCACAAGTGAAAATATTACTGAAAGTGTTAAAATAATGGCTAAAAAAGCACAACTTAAAAAAGGTTATAGTGATTTAGAAGAGTAAGGAGAATTAAATGTTAAAAAAAATATCTATGTTTTGTTTGGTATTACCAAATGTGTTAATGGCAAATTATTGTGTTCAAGTTGCATCCGTAAATAAAGTCGATAAAGTTTATATTATTAACAAAGCTAAAAGTAAAGTATTTAAAAATGAGTCCAACATAAGAGTTGAAAAATTTGGAAAATATTTTACTTTGCGTGTTGGTGATTTTCGTTCAGTATCAGATGCAAAAGCTTCTCTTCGACGAATTTCTAGAGTTTATCCTGGGGCATTTATTAGAGAGTGTAAAATGCACTCTGATAATGTTGTTTTTTCTCTTAATGGTACGTTAGATGTAGAGAATGAAGAGTCTCCTAAGACTTGTAAAATCTATCTGCCACCAAACTATGAAACAAAAGAGTAAAAAAAGATAATGGTGAAAAACACCAAGAAATGAGGAGATTTTTTCTCTCTGTCAATGAGATTGCGTAGCACGAAAGAGTGCTACGTTAACTTATGTACTTTAATCGTTGTTAGTCTTTACGATACATTGTATATAAGAGCCATAAAACAACTAGCATAAATATAACACCGGCAGCAAGCATACCATATTTGTACTCATTATCTGAAAGTTTTATTTTATTTGTTTGTTTCATATCTCTTTTTTGATTAATAACAACAACCTCTTGACTTTGTGTATCTACAACAACATCAGTAGCCCCATCAGTGATTTTATTTTTTATATTATTCCAAACAGTATCAAACTCTTCTAATGCTCTGTCATTTGCTGCAATAACACTTAATTTTCCATCTTTTGGACTATGAAGCCATACACTTCTAGCAAAGAGGACTCTATTTAAAGCAGGAGCATGTTCTTGAAAAAATTCTTGCATTCTTTTAAGATTATGTTCTATATGTAGCGTTGATTGAGTATCATTTTCTTGTTGATGTACATCATAAGCTAATGGTTTGTTCAGGGTTACAGTTTGTTCTTCTTTTACAAATACAGCCATTGCACTAAGTGTTCCACTAGAAACAGTAGAGAGTGTAATAGTTGGTTTTGCAACTAGTGCTGGAATTACACTGATAATACCACTTTTTTGTCTATGTGGCATTTCAATCCAACTTTTATCAGCAGATATCCAAAGTTTACCAGGGATTGGATCTTCACATATTTTTCTTGTATTTAAAACAGCATCGAAATCGAGTCTTACGAGATTTTTCTTAGGAATATAGAGTCCATCAACAGGAAATGTTCTTTCTATATCATCTTTTTGAAGATAGGCAACGGAAACTGATCCAGAAAGAACAGTATCAAGCCAGATATTGAGGTGTGTATCTTGTGGAAGCTGTGATTGTGCTCGAATAAGTAGTTTACCATGTAGACGGTCTGTTGGTTCCCAGTAGATAGGATAATACAGTATCACTGATGTTGTACCATCTCCAATAAGTGTAGTATCGCTTACTCCAAGTTCTCTAAGAGTTTTATAGTTTTGTAATATACCCCATTTCGGTTCGTTTACTGTAGTATTAATATCAAGTCTTGGGGCCTCAATAACTTTTAGATAATCATGATTTAACATTGCATTTACACTATCATATAGATTTTCATCATCACGGTAAGAAAATGTCAATCGAGTAGGTACTTTTGTATATTTTGAGTTATTTCGTGAACAATCTCGAACTTTTTTAGTTCTTTCTAGAAAAATAGATGAAGTTATATTTGTATCTTCAAATGAAGTTGTATCTATATTTTCTAACTTTTTAAAAACAAAAGAAAAGTCTGTCTCATTGTTTTCACCTTTAATATAGTGAATATTTCTGATTGGTACTTTAATGGCACTTATCATACGTGCTGCTGCAGAGAGTGTTGTTGGTGTGACTTCATCAAATACAAGAGAACAAGTTAAAGGTATTGTTGATGGAAAAGTAGGGTTAAAAAGAACTTCCTGATACTTATTTAATTTTGGTAAATCAACGATTTTACTATCAAAATACATAGAGACGTGTTCTAATCCAAAAGGGAGTTCTCTCATTTTTGGACAGTACGTTTCTTCTCTATTTTTAATTGAAAGAACTAATGTATCTGGCAGGCCTATGAAGGTAAGTTTATGAAAGCCACTTTTCATAGAAGGCAGAGAGACTTTAAAGCTGTCTTTATGACGTAGAGCAAAAACTGTAATTAGTTTATCATCAAGATAAATCTCGACATGACTATGATAAGCTGATCCATAAATCTGACCTTCAAGCTTATTATGTGTGAAATATTCACCATCAGGTATATAGATAAACTGATCGAAAACACTATATGTGTACTTGAAGTCCATATCACGAAGTTTCCATTGATATGCTTCTGCTGACAAACTAAAAAGTGCTAGTAACAGTAAAGTGATTTTTATGAAAGATTTCATTATTTTTCCTTTTTTCGTGCAGTTTTATCCCACTGCATTCGTTCTTTATTAAAGTTTTGTTTTAGTAATTGCCAAAATGCATTGAGTAAAACAGGAATAAAAAATTGTGCATACGTAAAATATCCTATAAATGCATAAAAGTAATTAAAAGGCCTATCATCTTCTTCTTTAATTGCAAAAGACATGTGAAAAAAGTAAACAACTATAGAAAGTGCCCACAACATCATAAATGGTCCAGGAAGTGTTAATGTTGAGATATGAAGTATCCCAAGAACAAGGACTGTATTACTTGCTATTAATGCAGGAATAAAGATGACAAAATTAAGAGCAAACATGAGTACTTCTAAACCAAGTGGATAGGGATTTATAAATGCAGCCGGTAAATATTTCCAAGTTGTAACGATATTCCCTATGGACCAACGTGTTCTTTGTTTAAACCATACTCGTAATGTATCGGGTTCTTGTTCCCATGTTGTTGCAAATGGTACCCATCGTATACGATAGTTTCCTCTAAAGATACGAAGACTCATCTCTGTATCATCTACAAGTGAGTCTTCATCGAAACCGCCAAGTAAATCTAATGTATCTTTATATATGACATATCCTGTACCCATAAGCATTGAAAGTCTAAACCAATACCATCTACCTCCTTGAAAAAGCCATTGAAAGTAGATAAATTCGAGGTTGATAAATTTTGTTAGCCAACTAGCATCTCTATTTCTTGTTCTTACTTTTGAATTGACAGCAACAAGTTGTTTGTCATTTTGCAATACTGTTACTAAAAGTCGCAAACAGTTAGACTCTGGTGTATTGTCTGCATCAAACACAGCGATAAGTTCACCACTGGTATGCTCAAAGCCTACATTTAAGGTTCGTGATTTCCCTTTTCCTCCTTCACCTGGAGGTACATTGACTAGCTTTAAATTTGGTATCTCTTCTTGTAGAGCTGTAATAACATCACCAGTACCATCTGTAGATCCATCATTTACTACAATTATTTCGTAATTTTCTGATTGATAATCCTGTTTAGCCAAGGCACGTACAGTTTGTTCGATAACTAAAACTTCATTATGTGCTGGGATCAAAACAGATAAAGAGGGGAAAGGACCTTTATTTTGACCTATTTGTATATATTCTTCTCTTGCTTTTTGTTGATATTTAATAGAACCGATACTAAGGATAATCCAGAAACTGAGTGTTGTCCAAATACCCCAAAAACCTAATAGAAAGAGTGCGTCTGCTATATTCATTTTTTCTCTTTTCTTCTAAATAGTACTCTGCTAAGAAGCATTATATTAAGAATTGCAATAAATACTGCAACCCAACTAAAATTTTCATTGAGAAAACTAAAAATATCCATTGAAAAAAGAGTAATTCTATCCCATACCCAGAAACTGATACCTCCAATGAAGAGCATAAAATGTCCAAGACTATTAGTTTCTAAATGGTTGTTTTTAAATTGAAATGGAACACCTAACCATTTCCATCGCTCTTTTAATGTTGGTGTAAAGTGATAAGAACTGAGTCTTCTATCATCAATTTTATCTGCAAGTAGTGTTAATGGTTGAACTTGACTCCACGGTAAAATTTCTTTATTATCTAGTGTAATCATTCTATCTGGAATTGGAAGTTTTTTTTCTTTATACCAGTGTGTTGCACTTACATAAAGACCTTCCGGTGCATAGGATATAGTTTCATTGATACCATCTGGTAAGTACCAAGCAGCTGGACAATTACCATGCATACACCAATAATAGCGTGTTGATTCTATAGTGCTTGGACGTGTGTCATGTATAGTTGCTATTGCAAGTGCACCTGTTTTTGAAAGCTTTTGAATCTCTTTAAAATCTTCTAATTTTTTCATAGGAGGAGCAGGTAATATATAACCGGGAACTACTCCATAGTTTATCCATTTTAGTGCGATTTTATCTGCATGTTTTCCAACCGGGTAGATAATAACAGGCCAAGAGGGACGATTTGCAGGAAAATATTTATTTACATTAATTAATTTATCTGTAGCTAAATCTTTTTGTAGAGGTGTAAAATTCTTACAATTATAACTTTGTTGGTATATCTCTTGTAATGTTGAAGGTATAGGATCTTGAGAGAGAAATTGCATAGCACAAAGTTCTAAAGCAATCATACAATTACCTCACCATCTTTTATTGGATGCCAATTGATATTAAAAAGCATCTCTCCATCTGTTGGTACTTCAGCAATGTCCATACTATGACGAAACTCAAGTTGTTCTGCAACTGGGTAGAGCCGTTTTGCAATAGCATGCATATAGTCAGATTTTGGATTTGGAAATGCCAAAACGTAAAGATGACTATGATCTTGAATATCTTCTGCAATCATATCACCAGAACGAAGTTTTTTTCTTAAGTTGTCAGCTAGAGATTTGACTTCATGAAGTATGACATTCTCCCCTAAAAGGATACTAGTTTTATCTAAATTATAAAATTCAAATCTTACAAGAACAGCTGGAACTTTTCTTGTTTGATACTCTTCTATATGTTGTTTAAGGCGCATCTCAAGTGCTCTGCTTGAAGGTAGTAAACTCCAATCAGAAATACTCATGGCTGCTCTTACTTGTGGTAATTTCAATAAGGTTGCAAGATGTAAGATATCTATTATTTTTAAACGAGTAGCAGATAAGAAAATAGGTGCAAATGGCATCATTGCTAGCAAAATAAAATGAGATGCGCTTAAACCAACACTCATTTGTGTATAAAAAAGCCATATACCATAACTTATAAATGTTAAAGAACCGATAATCGCTGCAGATGGAATCGATAAAAAAGGCCCCATCATAAGAAGAGCAAATAAAATAATCCACTCTCCTTTATATGCCGGTAATAAAATACTGTAAGTTGTAATCCCAATGGCCAAAACAGCAAGAATCGGCCACATCATAAATTCGAAAAAAGCACGATAATCCGGCTGTATAATTCTAGTCCAGATTTTTTGTATTTTTTTCTTTAAAATTCGAGAGGTTTTTTTAGTTTGTTTTATATTGTTTTTAATATTTTTAGATTCTGTCTTCATAATGCATATCTTCTTTTTCTAAGTATACAGCAACATTTCATAAAAATTTCATAAAAATGATAAAAATTATTAGTTTTATAGATCTAATGATAAATTTTTTTAGAACATTGAGAGTTAAGAGAAAAA
>Ga0256843_1000723_pt1 | contig 27721 bp, 29 predicted proteins | sample AlvinellametaG_FD_191572 | JGI IMG/M metagenome (GOLD analysis project Ga0256843, IMG submission 191572) | Pompeii worm associated microbial communities from hydrothermal vent at the East Pacific Rise, Pacific Ocean - Alvinella | ecosystem: Host-associated > Annelida > Integument > Unclassified ... | reverse complement strand
TGGCTCTTCAGCTTTTGGCTCTTCAGCTTTTGGCTCTTCAGCTTTTGGCTCTTCAGCTTTTGGCTCTTCAGCTTTTGGCTCTTCTTGTGCCGGCGCTTTTTCTTCTACTTTTTTCGTCTCGGATGAGGCAGTTTCTTCTTCCTCATTTGTCGTCGCTTCTTCTTGTGCAGCTGCGCCACTCTCTTCTTTAAGTTCTTCAAGCTCCTCTTTCAGGTCGAAAACTTGTTCGTCAAGTTCCTGAACACGTTCATTGTTCGCACCGTGCTTGTAGACTAACTCGCCACCCTCTTTACCTTGGTAAAAGACTGCACCGACAAATCCGATGAGAACCAGAAGGTAGATTAGCTTCATCCACCATGTACGAAGTGCCATGGCAAAAAGTTTTAAAAACAGCACCACAACAGAACCGAGCATCAGGTAAATACCAATGAGTTTATGTTCCTTCAGGTCTGCCTGACCGGCTTTTGTAAGCATATCCCAGGTTTCGCTTCCATCTGTCTTTCCTGTAACAAAAGCTGCAAAGAAGACAATGATCAGCAAGATATAGAAAAGAAAAGTGGTAACTGTCAAAGCTCTTCTTTTCATGAAGATATTGATAATCTCCAGTATCAAAATAAATACTGGTATCACAATTGCAAAATGCACCACAGGAGGGTGCGTTAGTACAGGTATGTCAAATCCCGGTTGAGGAACAGGGATATCAAAAACTGGTAAATTCATGTTTTTCTCCTCAGAAAATAATTTTTTGTTATAGTAGCCAAAATAGTTTTAGATGGGATTAAAAAATAGCTTTATATTTTAAATAGCTTCTTTTTTTCTGAAAGTCTGACAGCTTCTTTGATTGCATTGAGATAGCTGAGATTTGAGACAGGTTTGTTTTGATACGCTTTGTCAAATGCAGTACCATGATCTACCGACGTACGAATGATAGGAAGATTGAGACTGACGTTGATTCCTTCGTCAAAGTAGAGTGTTTTGACAGGGATGAGTCCTTGATCATGATACATGCAAACATAGTAGTGCAAGTGTTTACGCATATGCGGGGTAAATGCAGTATCCGGCACCAAAGGACCTATGAAAACTTCATCTAAAAGCGTGTCGTTGGCAATTTTGATCGCAGCTTTGATGATCTCTTCTTCATCTCCTAAAACACCATCGTCTCCGGCGTGTGGGTTGAGTGCTAAAACGGCTATTTTCTCCTCTTTGATTTCATGATAGAGGGTGATAAGAAAGTCGCTTAGTGGTTGTAGTTCTATTTTGGAAGCTACCTCTTTAAGCGGGATATGGTGGGTAAACAAAGCGGTAAAGAGTTTAGGTGTACCGATCATCATGATCGCCTCTTTATCAAAGATATCAGCCAGTGCATCGGTATGTCCTTTATAGGGAACACCTGTCAACTCCCACGCCTTTTTGTGGATGGGCAGGGTGGTGATCGCATCGACTTGTTGTTTTTTTGCAAGATCTATTGCCGCAAGAAAAGAGGCGTAACTGTAAGCACCGCTTTGTTTAGTGACGTGTCCCGGTTCGATGGTAAATGTTTCTCCAACAGCATAGGTTTTAAAATCGTCAGGAATAGGAAGGTTTAACAGATTTGCCGCTTGTTCAAGCATCGTATCGCTTATCATATAATGCGGCTGGCACCAGTGGCGTATCTCTTCATGAGAGCGTAGTGCCAACTCTATACCTATACCGTTAAGGTCTCCTATACTGACGGCTATTTTCATGAGATCAGCTTTTTCATCTCTACAATCGCTTTTTCCAATCCGTCAAAAACACTTCTGGCAACAATGCTTTGCCCGATGTTTAATTCACGGATACCTTCGATTTTGGTGATGGCTGTGACATTTTGGTAGTTGAGTCCGTGTCCTGCTGCGACGTTGATACCGAAATCATCTGCATATTCGGTCGCTTCTTCGATCGCTTCAAGAGACTTTTGTAAAAGACGTTTGAGTTTACTTCGTTCTATTTCCAGTTCTTTGATGGAGTGGTGGGTTTTGGAGAGGTTGGTGTAGAGCATAGCATAGATGTTTGCGTAGCTTCCGGTATGCAGTTCCACCCACTCCGATCCGATGGTTTTGGCAGCACGAACCGCTTCTTTGGTCGGATCTATAAAGAGTGATGTTTCGATCTCTCTGGCTTTGAGGTAGTGCAGGGCTTTGTCAAGATTGGCAAAGTTGGGTTCATTCATATCCAAACCGCCTTCGGTAGTGACCTCTTCACGTTTTTCAGGAACGAATGTTGCACGGTGTGGTTTCAGCTTGGCAACGATCTCAACGATGTCAGGATCGACAGAACATTCAAGATTTACAGGTAGGGGAGAGTTTTCGATGATTCTTCTGACATCCTCTTCGTTGATGTGTCTTCGGTCCTCTCTTAAGTGTATAGTGATTTGATTTGCACCCGCACGCTGGGCGATCCAGACAGCTTGTAAAGGATCCGGATCGTTGATTTTACGTGCTTCACGAAGTACGGCGATATGGTCTATATTGACTCCAAGTAACATTTTGCTAACCTTTTGTTTATTTTCCGGGAGAATTATAACATGATCGCTTGTGATTTAGGTTCAAATACGTTGCGTGTTGTCGAGATTTCGTGTGATACGAAAGAGCGTCAAAAAGAGTTTGAGCGTATCGTCAAAACGGCAGAAGGTATCGAAACGGACGGAAATATCAGTGAAGCAGCTGTCAAAAGAGTTATCGAAGCGATCAAAGCGTGCCAAAAAGAGTTTGACTTTTCACAAGGCTATAAAGCGGTTACGACTGCAGCGATTCGGTATGCCAAAAACGGTCAGGATGTAGTGAAGAAAATTTTTGACGAGACTGGTGTTGGATTTGAAGTGATCGACGGAGAAGAAGAGGCGACTTATACACGCATCGGTGTGGAAAATCGTTTGCAAAAACTGGGTTTGGATACGAACAGTTATATTTTGCTTGATCTGGGCGGTGGTTCGAGTGAAGTGGTGGTTAAACAGGGCAAAGAGCTTTTGTCCAAAAGTTTTCCTGTCGGAATAGTGACGATGGTGGAGAAGTATGGTCTTGAAGATTTGGAGAGAGGTATTGCGCAAAGTTGCAGACCTATCGGTGAATTTGCCAAAGAAATTGCTTTCAAGCCTGCTTATTTTGTCGGTTCTTCGGGAACTCCGACGACTATCGCCGCTTTTGTTCAGGGGATGGATTATGCGCATTATGATCCGTATAAAGTCAATGGTTTCAAACTCTCTTTAGAGACAATGCAAAAGGCGCTGGATGCGTTGTTGGGGTTAAGTAAGGCGGAGCGTGAACGTTGGGTCGGTGTAGGACGTGACGATTTGATAATCGCCGGTGTGAAAATTTTGATGGAGATTGTCACACTCTTTGGTTACCAAGAAATTGTAGTGATTGACGACGGTTTGCGAGAAGGTGTGGGAATTTCCGAGTGCTCTGAATAAATCAGCGAAAATTTACGTTTAATTGAATAGAATATTTAATTATTTTAAATTTACATAAAAATTCACTATTAAAGAAAACCGGAGAATATGCGTAAAATCATTACACAAATCATAGCTACCATACTTTTTTTATTGTCTGCTGCAGAGGCTACATGGGTTGATTCTATGGGAGAGCTTCAAACCACGCACATTGCGCGTCAGAGTTACATGCAGGGGTTGTTGTTAGGACAGACATATGGTATCTATAATGTAAGCGATTTAAAATCAAAATCTCTGGTGCAGAAGTTTTACGAGCAAAGAGACTTCCGTACTTTCTGGTTTAACGGGATGAACGAGCCCAATCTTTCCGTTGTGGATATGATTGCAGCGATCAAACGTGCGCCCAAAGAGGGATTGGAGAGTGAACGATACCATCTTGCGGAGATCGATGCGCTTTTTGACGAAGTACAGGACGAAACGTTTTATACTCAAAAAGAGTACAATCTGGCAACGATCGCACTGGACTTGATGCTGACTGATGCCTTTTTGACACTGGCACATGATTTGTATGAAGGGTTGATAGACTATAGTGCCTTTCAGGCGAAGCTGCGAGCCTTGGCTCAGGCAAGAGATATCAAGTATGTATGGGATACCCCTTTTAAAAAAATCAACTATCCGGATTTGCTTAAAAAGATCAAAAGCAACGGCGAAATCGAAGAGACACTTTACTCTTTGGTGACAAACAACCCCATCTATCTCAATCTTCTGGATGCTTACGATCGTTATCGTATCATCGTTTCGGACGGTGGATTTGTGCAAATCCCCCGTGTAACGCTGAAACTCGGTAGTACCGGTCCATCTGTCAAGCTTCTTGCGCAGCGTCTTTTTCAAAGTGACGATCTTGATTTTTACGATGAAGACTATACTGTTTTCGACAAACAACTCAAAGATGCGCTTAAGAGATTTCAAAAACGTATGGGACTTCCGCAAACGGGTGTTTTGGGGAAACGTACACGTATAGCGTTAAACGTACCGGCTCATGAAAGACTCAAAACGATCAAAATCAATCTCGAACATGCGCGCTGGGAAAAAGATCCTATGAATTGCAGTTGCGTATTTGTCAATATCCCGGCATTTATGATGTATTTTCTCGAAAATAACAAAATAGCTCTGAAAATGCCTGTTGTTGTGGGAAGAAAGACCAATCCTACACCGATTTTCAAAGCGTATATGTCCTACGTGGTACTTAACCCGACATGGAGTGTACCGCAGTCTATTGTCAAAAAAGAGATGCTGAAACGTTTACAGGAGGATCCTGACTACCTGTATACCAGAAACTTCAAAGCCTACAACGGTTGGTCAAAAAACCGAAAAGAGATTGATCCTTTTGAAATCGACTGGGATCAGTATGATGAAAACAGCGACTTGCCTTTTAACTTCGTCAAACAACCCGGTGCGGGCAATCCGCTTGGTAAAGTGAAGTTTATGTTCCCTAACAAATATGCGGTTTATATGCATGATACCAATGAAAAAAAACTCTTTAAAAGAAGAGTAAGGGCTTTTTCTCACGGATGTATCCGTTTGCAAAATCCTCAGAAAATGCTGGAGTTTGTCGCAGACAACTATATGGACAAACCCTATGAAAGTATCAAGAGTATCATGAAGAAGAAAAAGGAGAGCACCTCCCTTAATCTTAATGAAAAAATTCCTGTTTATATCCGTTATTTTACTAGTTGGGTAAATGAAGACGGTGTAAATTTTAGAAAAGATATTTATGGATATGATAAAATTCTTTCTAAATTGATACATTAAATTTAACTTTGTAAAGCTTTGTTTGTAAAGTTAGTTTTCTTTTTTATTAATCCATTTACTTTCTTGTGTTAGACTTTCAACTGAGAATTTTTGAAGAGCCCTGGTTGGAGGGGCAAAAGAGGAGTATTTTTGGATACTGAAATAATTAGCGATGCTAAGGGTATGGAAGTTTCAAGAAGAAGTTTTTTAAAGAAGACTGCGCTTCTGGCAACAGGAGCTATTGTAACACAAAATCAGCTTTTTGGAAGCACTGAGGCGGAAAAGGCCTTGAAATTACGTGCTATCCATCAAGGTAAAGATTACTATGCCGAGTTTTATGAAAATGACTGCTATAAAATCAGCGGTCTTTTTACTATTAACAAAGCTTTTATGGATACCAGAGCCAGAGAGATGACACGTATCGATATCGAGTTGATCAATCTTTTATATGAGATCAACCTTAGAGTTGGTATCGAGAAGAAGTTCAATATCATTTCCGGTTACAGAAGTCCAAGAACAAATGAATGGCTTAGACATCAGGTTGGTGGACAGAATGTGGCGAAAAACAGTTATCATATGAAAGGTCAGGCAGTAGATATCAGCGTACCGGGTGTACCGTTGCATAAACTAAGAGATATCGCAAAAGGTCTGAAGCGAGGCGGTGTAGGGTACTATCCGAAAAAAGGGTTTGTCCACGTAGATGTGGGACCTGAAAGATATTGGAGAAGAGGCTAACTTTTCTCCTTTTTTCGCAGCGCTTTAGCGCTGCTCTAAGATGTCGTAATCCTCCGGTATGTGGTAAACAAATCTGCTTTCCGGGATTGCGGCATTGTTTTTTTGCTTCTGAAATACAATCTTGATACGATTGTGCAGTTCATCCGTATAGGTTATCTTACTTAATACCCCGTTTTTAAACGTTATTGTATAGCGTGTGTTGTTAAATGTCGTGACATAAGTGTTCGGCGCTATTTTTTTCGCTTTTTTCAAAAGTGTAAGGATATTCGGAACTTTGTCGAGTTTTGCAAAAATCGCCTGTTCGAGTTCCGGTTCGATGATGACCACTTTCCCTTTACTGTAGTATATTTTTTTATCTATGGGCGATGTATAGACCCAAAGGGCTTTGTTCTGCTCTTTTTTTGCAAAAAGCTTTCCATGATAGGTGATATGCGAGTTTTGTTCATTGACGATGGTTTGTTTGAAATTTGCCGTGAAACTTTGCAGCTCAGGGATGTCGGTAGCGGACAACAATGAGCTTCCCATAAGTGTTAGAAATAAAAATATTTGCTTTTTCAAATCATTCCTTGTAGATATTAAATTTATATTAACTAATGTCGATATAGTATGATAAAAAACTTTAGCAAATTAACATTAAATGTTTGTTAAAATAAAAATAACTATCTAAAAAGGATCAAATTCGATGATATCCTCAGTCGTAAAAAAAGTGTTTGGCACAAAAAATGATAAAACCGTCAAACAATACCTCAAAAAAGTCCAAAATATCAACGCTTTAGAGCCAAAATACGAAAAATTGAGCGACGAAGAGCTCAAAGCCGCTTTCAATGAGCTCAAAGAGTCCGTAAAATCGGGAGAGAAGAGTTTAGACGACGTACTTTTCGACTCCTTTGCTATCACCCGTGAAGCAAGTAAAAGAACGACGGGAATGCGCCACTTCGATGTGCAGATGGTCGGTGGTATGGTACTTCATGACGGAAAAATCGCCGAGATGAAAACCGGTGAAGGTAAAACACTTGTCGCTTCGCTGGCAATCGCACTCAATGCGATGACAGGCAAAGGGGTACATCTTGTAACGGTGAACGACTACCTTGCCAAAAGGGATGCCGAAGATATGGGACGTATCTATAAGTTCCTGGGGTATAGTGTCGGTGTTATTACCAACGATATTCATGACGATGCAGAGCGTAAAGCGCAGTACGACGCGGATATCACCTACGGTACGAACAATGAGTTCGGATTTGACTACCTGCGCGATAACATGAAGTATGACTTAAGTGAAAAGGTTCAAAGAGAACATAACTATGTAATTGTCGATGAGGTGGATTCTATCCTGATCGATGAGGCAAGAACTCCGCTTATCATCTCAGGACCTACGAACAGAACCCTGGAAAATTATCATAAAGCAAACCAAGTTGCCAAAAAGCTTAAACAGGCAACCGAAAAAGATGAAAAAGGCGAAGTCAAGCAAGATAGCGGTGATTTCATCGTCGATGAGAAAAACAGAACCGTTATCTTAACGGAGTCCGGTATCAAAAAAGCGGAAGAGCTTTTTGAAGTCGACAACCTTTACAGCCTTGAAAATGCAGCACTCAGCCATCACCTCGATCAGGCGCTTAAAGCGAACTACCTTTTTGAAAGAGACGTGGACTACGTCGTCAAAGACGGAGAAGTGGTTATCGTCGATGAATTTACGGGAAGACTGAGTGAGGGTAGACGTTACTCCGAAGGACTACATCAGGCGCTGGAAGCGAAAGAGGGTGTCGTGGTACAGGAAGAGTCTCAGACACTTGCAGATATCACTTTCCAAAACTACTTTAGAATGTACGATAAACTGGCGGGTATGACCGGTACGGCACAAACCGAAGCGACTGAGTTCGCACAAATCTACAATCTCGATGTTATCTCCATCCCTACCAATGTTCCGATTGCCAGAAAAGACTTGAACGATCTTATCTATAAAACAGAGCGCGAAAAGTTTAATGCGGTTATCGAAAAAATCAAAGAGTTACACAAAAAGGGACAACCGGTTCTTGTAGGTACCGCTTCCATTGAGAAGAGTGAAGTACTTCATGAACTGATGAAAAAAGAGAAAATCCCTCATACTGTACTCAATGCCAAACATCATGAAAGCGAAGCGTTGATCATCGCCGATGCGGGTAAAAAAGGTGCGGTAACCGTCGCGACCAATATGGCGGGACGTGGTGTCGATATCAAAATAGACGATGAAGTACGTGAACTTGGCGGGCTTTATATCATCGGTACGGAGCGTCATGAATCAAGACGTATCGACAACCAGCTCAGAGGTCGTGCCGGACGTCAGGGTGATCCCGGTGTAAGTCAGTTTTATTTGAGTCTTGAAGATAATCTTTTAAGAATCTTCGGAAGTGACAAGATCAAAAATATCATGGAACGCCTTGGTATCGAAGAGGGTGAGCATATCGAGTCCGGTATGGTGACACGAGCGGTGGAAAATGCACAGAAAAAAGTTGAAACCATGCACTATGAATCACGTAAGCATATCCTTGAGTATGATGATGTCGCCAACGAACAGCGTAAAGTGATCTATACCTACAGAAACGAGTTGCTTGATCCGGAGTATGATCTTGCAGAGAAGATCAGACAAAACAGACTCGAATATGTTGAAAATCTTGTAGAAAGAGCGGGGATTTTCCCAGGTATGCCGGAAGAAGATTTTGATCTGGATCGTTTGATTTCGCTTTTGAAAGAAGAAGTATTGATAGAGTTTTCAAAAGAGGATTTCAAAGATCTCGATGCAGAAGGTATTGTCGAGAAAATCAACAAAGTGCTTACGGATATGTACGAGCAGAAGATGAGTGTCGTGGATGATAAACAGAGACGCGATATTGAAAAACTGATCTATCTTCAAACCGTCGACAATCTCTGGAGAGAACATCTCTATCAGATGGATACGCTTAAAACCGGTATCGGTCTTAGAGGATATAACCAGAAAGATCCTTTGACCGAGTACAAAAAAGAGAGTTATGAAATGTTTGTCGATCTTATCAATCGTATTAAGTTCGATACGATCAAGATGTTGCAAAATATTCAACTCAGAGATGAAAACGAACAGCGTGAACGTGAAGAAGCGATGCAGAAAATGCTTCAGGAACTTGAAGATGCAGCCGAAAACGCAACCATGAACAAAGAGAGTGTACTCGAACCGCAAAACAGCGAACATGAAAGAGTCGGTAAAAAAGTTGCCAGAAACGATCCTTGTCCGTGCGGCAGCGGTAAGAAGTATAAACATTGTTGCGGAAAGAGCGGACCTAAAAAAGGGCTCTTGGCTAAGTCGTAAGGTCAGTTTTGAATTCTAACAAACTTGTATTTTATCTTGTAAAGAAGTATCTGCGCTTCGATAAGAGTCAGCCTTTTATCACCATAAGCGCGATACTTGCCTTTTTGGGTGTTTCTATCGGTTTGATGGTACTTATCATCGCCATGGCAATCATGAACGGAACATCCAAAGAGTTTAAAGAAAAAATCTCCACGATGAGTTATCCCATCACGATTTTACCCAGACAAAGCAAGGGTGTGGATAAATATGCACTTTACGCACTTCATACAAAATTCCCCGAACTTATTTTAAGCCCCTATCTCAACACTCAGGCGATCATCAAAGATGGTGAACGTATGGAAGGAGCAGTAGTTTTCGGTGTTGATTTCGAAGCCGAAGCGAAGATCAACCATATTGTCGCCGAAGCAGTCAAAGACAAGGATATTTCCCGCTTCGATATGATTACCGGACAGGGAATTGCCGATACGTTTATGATGGAACCGGGCAATAAATACACACTGATTTTTACTCAGTCACAACCGGGCGGATTTTCTCTGATGCCGGTGATGAAACGGTTTCGCTATGCCGGAAGTTTCAAGTCCGGAATGCAAGCTTACGATAACGCCTACGTTTATACCACACTTAAAGCGCTTTCAAAAGTTTTGAAAGTAGAGGGCGACAAATATGACGGTATACACGTCAGTTGTGAAAATCCTATGGAAAAGATCAAAGAGATACGTACTTTTTTACCGCCGTATCTTGTAGCGGTAGGCTGGTGGCAGCAAAACGGAAATCTTTTCTCCGCTATGGCGATGGAGAAGAAAGCGCTTTTTATCGTGTTGATGTTGATCATTTTGGTAGCTTCTTTGAATATCGTCAGTTCACTGTTGATGACAGTGATGAATCGACGTCGTGAAATCGCCTTGCTTCTCTCGCTTGGAGCAAGTCGTGATGAAATCAAAAAAGCTTTTTTCTGGCTTGGATCTGTCATAGGTGGGGCGGGTATATTGTTTGGTATTTTCCTCGGGCTACTGGGACTGTATATTTTAGGACATTTTGACATAGTGACGCTTCCTGCGGATGTTTACGGAACAAGTAAATTGCCGTTGGATCTTTCTGCCGTCGATTTTATTTCTATTGTCGTCGGTGCTATTGTGATTGTCTTGCTTTCGGCGTTTTATCCTTCTAAAAAAGCGACGGAGATTGATGTCTTATCGACATTGCGTAATGAATAGGTAAATAAATTTTACCTATTTGAAATACCTTACCGTAGAAAAATAAAATAGTTAAAATAACTTCTCTCTTTAAACGATATCAAATTGAAATTCCTGTAAAATTATCTATGTATTTATTCCATTTAAGGAGGGAATTATGAATATGAGCGTAGTCGGAAGACAATTTGAATTAACCGATGCAATCAAAGACCATATCCAAAGCGCTGTGGACTCTTTGAAAAAGTTTAACCTTGATATCATTTCTACCAGAGTCGTGGTTTCAGCAGATGAAAAAAACGGTAAAAAAGGTTATACAGTCGAGTTTACGATAAACCTTCCACAAAAAAATACGATCGTGATCAAACAAAAAGATAAAGATGTTTATGCGGCTATCGATTTGGCGGTAGACAGAGCACAAAAAGTACTTAGACGTCATCATGATAAACTGACAGACCACAGAGTGAAACAACCGACAGATATTGCAAATGTAAATATTGAAGAGATTGTGGATGCGGATATTCATGAAGAAGATGTCGATGAAATCGTACCTATGGAACTTGACCTTTACAAGCCGCTTGAAATTGAAGAGGCATTGCAAATGTTAAAAGAGAGCAATAAGCAGTTTTTGATTTTTATCGATAAAGATGATAAAACGCGTGTACTCTTCAAAAGAAAAGATAACAAATTCGGACTCTACTAATCCTCAAAAGCGGTGTATCAGACACCGCTTTTATGTTGCGTATTTTCAAGCACCTCTTTCATAATCTCATTTAAAACGTTAAAAACTTCTTTACTATTTTCCTCGATGGTTTCAAATGCTTCTTTGATAGCGGCATAGTCTAAGGTTTCAGCTTTGATAAGATCGAAAATTTTATGTGTGCCGTTGTGTACGCCTGAGTGCGGGTGATCCAGCTTGGCGTAGCTTTGCATATCTCTGAAATACTTTTGTCCGTCACCTTCGAAGTACCATTTCCCCAGACGACAGTTATGATGGTCTACAAAGTCAAATACCGGTTTTTTCTTATGTATGCTGAGATAAGTATTGACTTTCCAGATAAGGTGATCGGTCTTTGCAAGACTCATAAAGACACTGTCTCCAAGGATATTTAGCTCCGACAGAGAGTGTTTGCTCAAAGTGTTCAGTGTATGGATTTGTCGGCTGAAGTTGTTTGTGTTGGTATGGATAGTCTGAATATTCGTATCGATCTCCTGAAACTCATGTCCCGTATTTTCCGTACTGATTTGAATAGCTTTGACAATATCGTTGATCTGTGTGGCAACAGAAGAGGTTTTGTTGGCAAGGTTTTTTACTTCAGTCGCAACCACTGCAAATCCTTTTCCCGCTTCTCCCGCAGAGGCGGCTTCAACGGAGGCATTGAGCGATAAAATCTTGATTTGCATCACTACTTCGTTGATAAGTTCGACCGATTTTTCAATTTCTTGTGCTTTTTGGGAAAGATCTTTGATGACACCGGCTATTTTGTTGGATCGTTGAAGAAGGTCATGAAGTTTTTCGACGATAATATTGATATCGTCAAATGCTTTGTCAAAACTGTTTTCGACAGTTTGAGATGCCTGTAAACTCTCTTTTGCTCTTGTTGTAGCGGTAGAGAGGTTTTCCTGTAGATCCAAAAGGGCATTTTTAAGATTTTGGTTTTCATAACCAAAAAGCGTGTGTAACGCTTCGAACTCTTTTTGATGAAGTCTTGCCGTTTCATCGATTTGGAGGATTTTATTTTTTTCCTGAGCAGTTTGTGTCTCTGCAATTTGCAGTTGACTGTAAAGCCGGGCATTTTCATCCTCTTTCTCTTTGAGTGCTTTTTCTAGTTCATGAATATATTTTTCTTGTTTTTTAAGTTGTTCTTCCTGGTTTTTACAAACCTCTTCAAGCGGGTTTTTCGCTTTTGCAAAGAGTTTCATGGGATTTCCCTCTATAGTTATTTTTCAGCCTTCAGTCTTACCTTATGCATCGACTTTTTATAGAAAAACTTTATCTTTGCTAACCACTCCTAACCAAATTTGCGCTAAAATAGCCCAAAATCGACACAAAGGTACACGTTGAAAAAGGTAACCGTAGCACACTCTCCCGATGCAGACGATATTTTCATGTTCTATGCTATCAAATTTGGCTGGGTAGGGATGAAGGATGTTAAGTTTGAAAATATTGCGCTCGATATCGAAACGCTCAATGAAAAAGCTTTGGAAAACTTCTACGATATCACAGCTATCAGTTTCGGGCTTTATCCGCTCATCAAAGATGAATATGCCCTATTGCGTACGGCAGTGAGTTTTGGAGAGGGGTATGGTCCCAAATTGATCAAAAAGAAGGGTGCCAAACTCAAACGCAACTTCAAAGTGGCACTCAGCGGCAAATATACCACCAACGCACTCTTGTTTCGCATCTACTATCCGGACGCGCGAGTCGTTTATAAAAACTTTCTGGAGATCGAAGAAGCGGTTAAAAGCGGGGAGGTAGATGCCGGTGTGCTTATTCATGAAAGTATTTTGACGTTTGACGATACATTGGAAGTGGAAAAAGAGCTTTGGGATATCTGGCAGGAGTTAAGTGGAGGAGATTTGCCTTTGCCGCTTGGCGGTATGGCGCTTCGACGCTCCATTCCCATCACCCGTGCGATACAGTATGAAGAGGTTTTGACCAAAGCGGTGGAAGTGGCGCATAAAAACCGTAAACTACTCTCCCAAATGCTTTTGCAAAGAGATTTGATTCGTGTCGATGCCGAGAAACTGGACAAATACCTCGATCTGTACGCAAACGATCAGTCCATCACAATGAGTGACAAACAACTCGATGCCATCGACAAACTGTTTGAGCTCGGCTATAAGCACGGTTACTATCCTGCGCCTTTGAAGGTGCGTGATTGTCTTGTGCCTGTCGAATACAAAGATTTTCGGTTCGCATAGGAGGTAGTATGGAAGCGAAGCTGATCGGACTTGGTGTCGAGACTTTTAAACTGGCACTCTATCTCTCTTTACCGATGCTTCTTGGCGGGTTGATCGCGGGACTTTTGATTTCCATCTTTCAGGCAACGACGCAAATCAACGAGATGACGCTCTCTTTTGTGCCGAAGATCTTGATTGTGGTGGGAATTATCATCTTCATGATGCCATGGATGATGAATCTGATGATAGAGTTTACCACCAAAGTTTTAAATATGATTCCTACCTTTATCTTCTGATGACACGTACCGTAGATTTTTCCCGTTACAGTTCCATTAAAATCGGACCTGTTGTCGATGTCGAGTTGATAGACGAAGAGATCGCTCCACAGGAAAATCTTTTTATAGTCGGTGGTGCAAACAATCTGCTTGTCTCCGACACCCCGCCGCCGCTAGCAATGCTTTCGAAAAAGTATGACTATATCCGTCAGGAAGAGGATCTTCTCTATATCGGCGGGGCAACCAAAAGCGGGCGTATCTTCTCTTTTGTCAAAAAACATGATATCAAAAACTTCGAATATTTGGGAAAACTCCCCGGAACACTAGGCGGACTTGTTTTTATGAACGCCGGTATGAAAGAGGATGAGATCTTTAACCATCTCATCAAAATCAAAACCCATCAAGGCTATATCCCCAAAGAGAAGATATCACACGGTTACCGCTATGCCGATGTAGAAGGTATCGTCTACGAAGCGGTTTTTCAAGTCGAAAAGGGTTTCGATGAGGATAAACTGGCACTCTTTACCAAGATGCGCATCAACCAGCCCAAAGAGCCAAGCCCCGGCTCTGCATTTAAAAATCCCCAAGGAGACTATGCCGGCAGACTGATCGAAGCAGTCGGGATGAAAGGGTATCGTATCGGCGATGCGGCATTTAGCGACATACACGCTAACTTTCTGGTCAATCTCGGCTCTGCTACGTTTGAGGATGCCTTTGCACTTTTAGAAGAAGCAAAGAAAAGGGTGTTTGAAACGTTTGGTATAAAACTGGAAAACGAAGTACAGATTGTGCATAACTCTTAAAATATGATATAATTACACTAAAGATTGTTTATAGGAGTATGCTATGGCTAACGACAAACACTATATGGTCGAAATCGCCCGTGATGCGATACGGGAAGTATTTGAAAAACGACCGATCATCGACAGAGAAAAACTACTCAAAGAGCATCCCGAACTTGCCCAAAAAGGGGCGGCATTTGTGACACTGGAGAAACGGGAGTCTTTGCGGGGATGTATCGGCTCTTTGATTGCCCACAGGACATTGCTGGATGATTTGATCGAAAATGCAAGAGCGGCAGCATTTCATGATCCTCGTTTCCCTCCATTGACAAAAGAGGAGTTCGAAGATCTGGGTTTAACCATCGAAGTATCTCTTTTGAGTGAACCCAAACCTCTTTCCTATACGGATGTGGCGGATCTCAAAAGCAAGATCGTTCCTGGACGTGACGGCGTGATCTTGAAACTGGGAAGCCATCAGGCAACTTATTTGCCGCAGGTGTGGGAGCAGTTGCCTCGCTTTGAAGATTTTTTCGCCACACTTTGTCAAAAGGCGGGACTACCGGGAAATTGCCTCGAAGCGCATCCGGAGATCTTTGTTTATCATGCAGAAAAGATCAAATAAGAGGCTTTCATGAAACGAAAAGCGGCGGTAGCAGGAGCGTTTTACCCGAAACAGTGCAGTGAAGTGGAAAAGATGTTTGCAGATGCCTTTTATCAACCACTACCTGCCAAATGCCAAAATGATCGAAATCGTCTACGGCAAAGCTGATCCGCATAAACTGGCAAAACTTATCTATGCACTTTTGCAGGATCATGACAATCTGGTTGTCATCAGTACCGACCTAAGTCATTTCTATACCCTCGAAGAAGCGAAGAAAAGAGACAATGTCTGCCTGAATGCCATCGCCGAAAAAGAGCCGTCTCTTTTGGACAAAGGATGCGAAGCATGCGGGAAAATAGGGCTTAAGGCGATACTCGAAGTTGCCAAAAAAGCCAACCTCAAAACCGACTTACTCGACTACCGTACCAGCGCGGATACATCGGGAGATACGAAGCGCGTTGTGGGATATACGAGTGCGATTCTAAGATAAACGTGTTACAATAATCCCAAAAAATCGAGGGGAAACGATGCAAAAGATCAATCTTGCAGAAGAAAAAATATGTGTCGATAAAGGGGAGTTGTTAAAAGCTGTAAACTCGGCAAAAGCGTTTGGTATCACAACAGAGGGTGAAGTGGTATATGCACCTTTTACAAAAGAGAAACTCTATATCTTTCAGGGAAAACACATACCTGCAACCGGAATCTTACAAGCGCCGAAACTACCGACGCTTGCTGATTTTTTCGGTAAAACCTACAAAATCGAAGAGAATGAAAAAGAGGTTTGCATCGATGCCGGTGACGCGTGGAACGAGATCGTACCGTTAAACCGTGAATCAGCACTTTATGATGATACAACCAGCGACGGGATCATGGACTTTGCCGACGAAGAACTTGAAGATATCAGCTGGCACGCGGTCGAGTTTGGTATCACCAACAGGGATATCGGAAACATCATCGAAGAGGCGTGTGAAGGCAAACTTTTTTGCGTACATAAAGAAGAACCTTTTTTCTTCTCCGCACTGGTGTATGTCGATGACATCGAATGTGCCGGAGAAAAGGTACGTGAAAAGATCAAAGAAGTTATCACCGATAAACTCAAAAACGATCCCGACTATCACCCCGATCTTTTGGATGACGAGCAGGAAGAAGCAGTGGAGTTTTTTGGGATAGAGGTATAGATTTACTCTCCGTAATGCGACCACATCCGTAAAATACGCACTACTTTATCTTCTTCGCGAACTTGATAGACCAGACGGTGTTGGATATTGATCCGTCTTGAATAGGCACCGCTGAGATTGCCGACGAGTTTTTCGTAGGGTGGCGGTGTTTGAAATGGATCTTTTCGGAGTATTTCGATCAACTTTTTGGCTTTTGGTGCAAGATTTACAGAAGAGAGTTTTTTGGCATCTTTGAGTGCCGTTTTTGAATAAAGTATTTTATACACTTTACCACTCTATCTCTTCGCTAAATTCACTGTCCGGTGCTTCCATCGCCTCTTTGATAGACTCTGTCATACCCGGAATGGCATTAAGATAAAGGGTTTCTTCGATGGCTCTCCAGTCCTCTTCTGAAATCATGACAACATTGTTACGCTTTCCTGTAATCAAAACAGGTTCATGAGAAGCGGCTGTTTCATCGATGAGGTTGTATATATTGCTACGCGCCTGACTAACGGAGATCACTTTTGCCATCGTTTTGCCTTTTTTCTATATAGTACTAAATAACGTACGCTTTGTCAAGATGTAGGAGTTTTAAAGGTTATTCCAACCGTATCAATATGCTTTTTCAAGGCTTCGTTTTCGATAGTGTTGTAATCAATGAGGTCTATCCGGTACGGAATATCCAAATCGTCGATTTTGACTTCTATTTCGCGAAGCAAATCGAAAGTGACATTTTCCCCTTTGAGGGCGAGGTCGATATCCGATCCTTTTTTCGCTTCCCCTTTTGCTCTGGAGCCAAAGAGTATCACTTCATGAATTTGGGGATATTTGCTAAAAAGCTTTTGCAGTTTTTGGATGGTAGTATCAGGTAGGGCATACATCGTTTAGACTTTTGCATCGAGCTTTTTTTGCAAATCGGTAAAGAGCGTGAGGTATTTTGTCTCTATTTCTCTGATAATATCGTCGATTACTTGTTCATCGTAAATATGAGAGGTGAGATTTCTGCTTTTGAGCATTTTGAGCCAACTTTCTCCTTCATCTATCAAACCGACGTTAAAAGCGGTTTTAATGGTATCTCTGGAACCATAAAGCGGTTGATCCGTTCCCTGATAGCTTAAAAAGTCTTTGAGTACTTTCCAGCTAAGTTCGAAAGTAAATTCAAAAGCCTGAATAAGTCCCTGTTTTTCAAGATAACTTAATGGACGTGTTTGTAAAAGTACGACAGCTTCATCGAGTCTGTTTAACGCTTTGGTGTAGTTTGTAAAACGTTGTTTCCATCTGATATCTTCCATTTTACTTCCTTTGGCTTTATGGGTGTATTATATCTTACTTTTTTTAAGGGCATTTACTTGCAAAGCTCAGGGGTAGTTTGTATAATACCTCTATGAAAATACTACATACATCCGACTGGCATTTGGGACAGCATTTTATGGGAAAGAGTCGTCATGAAGAGCATAGGCACTTTTTGACGTGGTTGCGGGAGTTGATCGTACAAGAAGCGGTGGATGTTTTGCTGGTGTCGGGGGATATTTTCGATACCGGTACACCGCCTAACTATGCCTTGGAGAGTTACTACAACTTTATCCGCTCTCTTTCGGATACGCCCTGTAAAAAGGTAATTATCACTGCAGGAAACCACGACTCGGTGGCGACACTCAAGGCACCGCAACAACTTTTAAAGGCTTTCGGTGTGGATGTGGTGACGGGTGAAGAGGCGATAGAACCTATCCCTTTTCATGAAGGAGAAGAGCTAAAAGGGATTTTCTGTGCGGTTCCGTTTTTGCGTGAGGGGATGGTGCGAAAAAGTGTCAGCGGTGAGGGTGCAGAGGAGAAAGAAGCACGTTTACAGGAAGGCATACAAAACTATTACCGACAGATCGCAAAAAAAGCCGAAGAGTTACGCGAGGGGCGGGATATTCCAATTGTAGGGATGGGGCACTTGACCACACTTGGCAGTAAACGCAGTGAGTCGGAGCGGGAGATTTACGTGGGCGGTAGTTTGCATATGGATGCCTCGTTTTTTGCGTCACTTTTTGATTATACGGCGCTGGGGCATCTGCACAAAAATCAGCGTATGGGGGAAAATGTTTACTATAGCGGATCGCCTATTCCTCTTAGTTTTAGCGAAGCGGGAGATACCAAACGGGTCAATATTGTCACATTTGAGGGGTGCAAGGCGGATGTAGAGCGTGTGGAAGTACCGATTTTTAGGGCTTTGGTGCGGTGTCGGGGAAATATGTCCGAAATCATAGCGCAACTGGAGAAGATCGAAGATAAAGAGAGTTGGATCGAAGTGGAGGTGGATGATACCAATGCGTATGAAGCCAACAGGGTGATTCGCGAAAAGGCGGAAGAGCTTGGTTTGACGCTTCTTGCGGTGAAGCTTAGCCAAAGAGAAGTTGGATTGGGACAAGAGGAAGCCAAAGTAATCAGTTTACAGGAGTTGACACCTCATGAAGTATTTCAAAAGCGTCTGGAAGTTGATCTCTTAGACGATGAAGTCTTAAAAGAGCAGCTTTTAAAAATGTTTGATACCATCGTCGAAGAGGTAGAACACAATGCGCATTCTTAAAATATCCGCCAAAAATATCAACTCTCTTAAAGGAGAAACCGAGATAGATTTTGCGAGAAGTTTCGGTGCTTCGGCACTCTTTGCCATCACAGGACCTACGGGTGCGGGAAAGAGTACGATTTTAGACATTATCTCCTGCGCACTGTATGCCAGAACTGCCCGTTTGCAAAATCCCTCTGAACTGATGGGTCGAAACAGCGGCGAGGCGATGTGTGAAGTGGAGTTTGAGATCAAAGCGAAACGTTACCGCGCTACCTGGTCGCAAAAACGTGCACGCGGGCGATACAACGGCAACCTACAACCTCCCAAAATGGAGTTGTTTGATTTTGACGCTGAGAAAATCATCGAAAGCGGTGTGAGCAAAGTTCCCAAAAAAATCGAAGAGATTTGCGGGTTGGATTTTCACCGTTTTACACAGTCGATGATGTTGGCACAAGGAAGCTTCGATGCTTTTTTGAAAGCAAACGAAAAAGACCGCTCCGCACTTTTGGAGAAGATCACGGGGACGAAGATTTATGCGCAGATTTCCGAGCGGGTGTATGAACGACATAAAGCATTGCAGCAAAAACTGGAAGCGGAGCAGGCAAAGCTTGGGATGATTACACTGCTGGATGAAGAGGTGCTTTTGGAAAAACAAAAAGCCTTTGCAGCGCTTGGTGCGCAAAAAGAGCAGCTTAAAAAGCAGCTTCAGAGACTCTCTTTGCAGATACAGTGGTACGAACAAAAAGAACGTTTGGAAAAAGAGTTTGCCCAGGCACAGGCAGAGTTTGCAGAAGTAAGTGCGCAAAAAGAGGCGGCCAAAGAGGTGTTTGAAAAGCTTGAAGCAGCAACCGGAGCACGTCAGGTAGCACCTTTGTATCGTGAGGAAAGAGCGCTTACGCAGTTGCAGGAGCAAAACAAAGAGCGTTTACAAGACTTATATGCACAACAAAAGCGCCTTCATGAAGAAAAAAGTGCAGAAGAGGAAGCACTTGATCGTTTGAATAAACGTTTCGATGAAGAGTTTAAAGAGTACCGTGCCCAAAAAGAGATGCTCAAAGAGGTACGTACACTGTTAAATGAAGAATTAAATCTTCAAAAACGGTGGGATGAGACAGAACAACAATACAACGAAGCCTCTGAAACGTATGCGCGTTTGTGTGGACATCTGGAACAAAGTGAAGCGGATATTGCAAAGCAGGAAGAGAAACTCCGTGCTGATGAAAACTATATCCAAACCCACCAAGAAGATGCCTCTTTGATTGAAAATTTTGGATTGATCGAAGAGATGGCAAGTCGGATGGAAAAGCTCTCTGAAACGATACAAAAAAAGTCTCATGAACTGCAAATGCTCGAAGAGAAGTTAAAGAAAGCGCAAAACGATACGACTGAGCGGGATCTTTATGAAAAGAAGGCAAAAGCGCTTAAAGAGAGTGAAGTAAAACTTAAAAGTGTACAGGAAGATTTGTTTCGTTTGCAGGAAAAAGTACCTCAGTTCCATGAAGATGTACAAACCTACAGGGAACTTATCAGTGCTTACGAAACATACCGTGAATTTGCTGCAAACATTACCCGTAAAGAGGCGGAGATAGCGCAGACGAAGGAGCGTTTGGAAGCATTTTTCAAAGAACGGGAACAGTTAGAGGGAAGGATCACTTTAATAAAAGAGAAGCGGGAACTTTTGCAAAAAGAGGCGGAAAATGCGCTGCTATTACAAAAGTATGAAGCCGATAGACAGAAACTCAAAGAAGGAGAACCCTGCTTTTTGTGCGGAGCGACGGAGCATCCTTTTGCTCATGAAAGCCCGGAAGTATCAAAACCTTTAGAATACGAAACACGTTTGCAACAGTGTGAAACAGAACTGCAATCGCTGGAAAAACAACATTTGGAACTGGAAAAGGAGATCTCTAAAACAGAGAGTCGTTTCAAAGGAGCCAAAGAACAACTAAAAGAAGAGCAAGAAGCCTTGCAAAAGCTGGAGGAAAAATTCACGGTGGCAGGGCTTGATCTTGCTTCTTTGACGTACGAGACATTGCAGCAGCGTAAAGAGAAGGCGGTCAAGGAGTTGGAGGCATTTGAGCAAAGCACACAAGAGCGTGAAATGTTACTAAAGCAGAAGGAGACACTTGCCCAAGAAGTACAAACGTTGCAAAAAGCACTTCATGAAAGAGAAAAAGCAGTGGAAAGTGATAGTCAAAAACTGACGCATTTGCAAGAAGAGGTAGCAAACTTGCAAAGTGAATACGAGCAACTGACACAAACACTGCATCAAAAGCTTTCTGTTTACGGTGCCGCATTTGTACCGGATGCGGCAAAGAAGATACTCCAAACACTTAAAGGTCGTCTGCAGCGTTTTAAAACACATCAAGAGGCATATGAAAGAGGTGAAAAAGCGCTGCACAATGCCAAAGTAGCACTGGTCAAAGAGCAAACCGAAAAAGAGGAGCTTGCGAAAAAGCGTAATGCATTAGAAAAGGAGTTGCAAACCCTGCAAAAAGTGCTGGAAGATGTACGAACAAAGCGTATCAAACTGTTAAACGTTGCCGATGTCGATTTGTATGAAAAAGAGTTGGACGAAGCGTTTGAAAAGTTACGTCAAAATGTGCAGCAGAAAAAAGAGTTACTTGCCTCTTTGGATGCACATAGTATAGAGGTAGGCAAAAATATCAAAACGCTTGAAAGTGAGGTCGAGGAGCAAACGTCAAAACTAAAGAGCGTGGAAAAAGCGTTTCATGAAGCTTTGGCAAAAGAGGGATTTGAGAGTGAAAAGGCGTTTGAAAAAGCGGTCTTGGATGAGGGTGCATATCAAGCGTTACAGCAGCGTTGTCAAAAGATAGATCTTGCATATGCCGGTGCAAAAACTGTTTTACAAGAGCGCAAGATGAAACTACAACAGCACCAAAATGCACCCGATAAAACAGATATGAAACTAAGTATGCTTCAGCAAATGCACAAAGAGGAAGAAAACAGACTTGAAGCTTTGCAAGTGGAAGAGGGGAGTATAGCAGAAGTGTTAAAACAAGATGCCCAAAACCGTGCGCGTTACAAAGCGGGGGCAGAGGTGTTGGATACCTTGCACAAAGAACTTGCGATCAGCGGAAAACTCAACACGCTCATAGGCTCTTCCGACGGTGCGAAGTTTGCCAAATTTGCCCAGGGTATCACACTCGATCAACTTATTGCCCTGGCAAACAGACACTTAAAACTTCTGACACGTCGTTACAGATTGCAGCGTGTCCGTGAAGAGAAACAACTGCTGGAGCTTGAAATCGTCGATACCTATCAGGGAAATATTACCCGAAGTGTCAATACCCTCTCCGGCGGAGAGAGCTTTCTCGTCTCCCTCGCATTGGCGCTCGGACTCTCTGAACTCGCCAGTCAAAAGATTAAAATCGACTCCCTCTTTTTGGATGAAGGATTTGGTACACTCGATGAAGAGAGCCTGGAGATGGCACTCAATGCCTTAAGTATATTACAAGATAGCGGCAAGATGATCGGGGTGATCTCTCATGTAAACGCGCTTAAAGAGCGTATACCGTTGCAGATCAGTGTACAGCCCAAGGGTGATGGAACAAGTTTGGTGGAGGTGAGGGGTTGAAACAAGCCAAAGAGTGGAGGCTGGATCTTGGTATTTATGCCAAAAATGATCGCTTTATTGCCTCTGATGAAATCGAAACACTCTATGATAAGTTGATTGCTTGGGCAGAGAATAGGGGATGGTGTATAGGAGGGCGTATCGAGGCTAGTGATGAGTTGTGTCGATGTGTCAATGTAAAGAGCGTGATTTTACTGGCACGTTATAGTATATCGCCGTTAGTATGTCGGGACTGTTTTGGGACGGTTGCCTTTGAGCAAATCGTTATAGACGAAAAAGTCAAAGAGGAGTTAAAAAGCTGGCAACGATTGTATGAAAGTTTTTATATGCTTTGGTTAGATAGTGACGGATATGAGTCGATGGGATTACACGAACTAACCAACCCCAAAAGTATACTCAATCAGCGTGGATTTGAACTGCAAAAAAAGTTGCAAAAGTTTTTGGATGTTTGGTATTGGTGGTTTACGCAGAGTATACGAGAAAATTTTGAAGTATCACAAAAGTGTCCTCTATGCGGCGGTTTTTTAGAAGCGTGTAATCATGGAAAATGTTGTATAAAGTGTAAGCTTATAATACAGGTATAAGGTATATTGATTTCTACTTCATCTGACATCAAAATTCCGGTTGGAAAGTTCAGCCTGTTTTTTATCCTGAAGAGGTGCTATGCAAGCACCCATTTTTTTGAAGTAAGTCGCTTTATTCTTCCTTCTGCTTCAAGCTCTCTTAGTAATGCAACTATCCAGTATTGTTGGTTTGATGAAGTAGCATTTTGATAGCTACCTCAGTCCGGTCCGCAGTTACGAAAAAGTTCAGCTTGCGTGATACCTGTACCTTGAGGCTGACATCTTTGTTTCTGTTCCATATATTTGATGATAACGTTTTTTGCAGCCTCTCTGAGTAGTTTACCAAATTGTTTGAATTGTGACATAAGATCTCCTTTATTTTTGTTTTTGGTGTATTTTAAATAAAATTTTATACTTTGTGTTTTTTATACAAATCGACAATAAATTCTGCAACCGGTTCCCATAAAGTCACTTCATCATCTTTTTCATCAAACACTTTTCCGTGGTTTCTTTCGGCAATGATTTTCATCTGATTGTAGTTTGTTAAAAATTTACTGTAATCAAGATCATGGTATTTATCAAGTGTTGATGTTTTGAGAGTTGAGACAGGGATGGAGTATTGATTATTATTTGATAAAGCCATAAATGTATTTAAAATTTTTGCATTGTATTGATCCGGTTTTTTAATCCAGCGGGGTACTCTGTTTTTGACTTTTTGAACTTCAGTATGTTCATTATGAATATTGCGATGATTTGAAATTGGTGAAATATTGTTATATTCGCTTTCTTTGAGTAAAAGCTGTGTATTGGTCAGGATTGAAAGTAATTTCTCTTCTAGTTCACTATGATTTAGTTTAATACTTTCTCTATATGCCTCTTTGGCGTTTGATAAAATATCTTTTAAAATAGATTCCATTGGTAATCCTTTATTGACTTTGTAAAAAAGTTTATCATTAAAACAATTAAATGAAGTTTAAATGTTCATATATGAACTAATATAAGTATTATTGAAATTAAAATGATTCATTATTGTAATAAAGGCGTATTGAGTTTTTTGAGTAAAGAGTTTTAATGGTGATGGAATATGTGGCAGGTGAGGGTTAAACCCCATATCGTTTGCTAATAATTTTGATTATCAAGAATAATGTCTTTTCCATCCGGCGATATGATAATGGTGTCATATTGTTTATCGATGTTGTAAATCAACGGATGGTAGATTTGCTCCTGTGTGCATTTGTCCGTTTCGGTAGTGAGTGTAAGTACGAAGTTATTTTGAGCGGTAGTGACGGTTTTATGAAGTGGGCAGTTTTGTGATAGTATCAGCGGATAAAATAGCAGGTTTTGTGTGTCATAGTTTGTGTTAAGGCTGTTTGCGTAGCTGATCCATGTATCGACGATATTTCTATCTGTTTCGGGAAGTGTTTGTGTTGTGGTGTTGAGTTCATGAAGGAAGTTTTGGGTTTCGGTTTCCCGGGTGAAGATGTGGTATTGGGCGAAGTTTTGGGCGATGATATTGTTTTGTGGTGTCAGGATGAGTGTGGGTATAAAGTCTTTGAAAACGGGTAGGGCTTCGTTAGTCGTTTCCGCGTCACCTTTTGGCGAACTGCCTTGTTCGGGGTTGTTCATGACACCGCAGGATGTCAGAAACCAGAGGAGCGGCAAAATAAGAAACAGACTTCGAAACATTTTCTCTCCTTCTTTATAGTACGGTATTATACTGCAAAAAAATGTAGAAAAAGTGTGTTTGGGAGGGTGGAGAGGTGATTCTACATTTTTTCAACACTTTTTTAGGGTAAAATTTTACTTATGAAAATAGTACCCGAATACTCGCTTTTATATGTTGAAGATGAAGCGTTGATACGCAAGATGGCGGTCTCTTTTCTACGGGATTTTTTTTATGAGATTTACGAAGCGGAAGATGGCGTGGAGGCGCTTAGGGTGTATGAAGCAAAGAAGCCTGATATGATCATCACCGATATCAAAATGCCGCGGATGGATGGTTTGGCATTTTGTGAAAAGGTGCGCAAGCGGGATCGTACAACGCCGGTGATCATCCTGACTGCCTATTCGGATACCGACTATCTGCTCAAAGCGACGGAGTTAAATCTGGTAAAGTATTTGATCAAGCCGGTGGAAGAAGAGGCGCTTTTGGATGCCATTGGCATTTGTATTGAACGTATCAGGGAGAAGCGGGCGAGTGTAGTCTATTTGGGAGAGGGGTATCGTTTCGATGCGTTTAACCATACTTTGACAAAGCAAAACGAGGTGATTGGGCTTACCCCTTCGCAAAATGCGTTGCTGGATATTTTGGTGCGAAACCGGGGCGGGGTTGTCTCTTATGAACAACTGGAAAATACGATTTGGTACGATAGTGCAATGAGTAAAGATGCCTTGCGGTGTCTGGTGCGGGATATTCGCAAATTGTCATACAGAGATATTATCAAAAATGTTTCGCGTGTGGGGTATAGGATCGGTGTTGATGGATAGGGTGTTGAAGATCAAATTGGGTGTGCTGGTGGGGATCGCTATGCTCTCTTTGGTGTTTCATGAAGTGCTCTTTCACCCTTCTGTCGCTACAAAATATCACTACTCCGTGACGCTGGTGATGATTACCGCGATCTGTTTTGGTGTGATTTTAAGCACGGGGATTTACAATCTTGCGATTTTTTTCTATCTTAAAAGCCGGCAGCATCTCTTTTATGCGCTGGCACAGTTTTCGGTATTGCTTTTTTTGGTTTCATTGGATGCTTTGTATATCGCTCCTTTTGATGGGATTTTTGGTTTCAAGTCTCTCTTTTTACTGGATATCTCCCAAGATTTGATGCTCTTTTTTTCACTTCTTTTTATCCGCGAATTTCTTGTACCCTATCTTGGAGAAAAACTCGATGATTTGATCAATGCGATTTTGTACTTGATGGTGTTTGATGTGGTTTTTGCCCTTATTTTTTCTTTTACGGTTGTGACGAAGCTGATACCGGTGTTCGTGTTTATCTGGCTGGTGTTGAGTGAAGCAAATCGCAAGGCGGAACAAAAGGATTTGCCGTTTTACTATTTGCTTTTCGGGTGGGGGTTGGTGTTGTTGATTGTGGCGCTGGAGTATGTCGGTGTGCGTGATCGTATCGGGGTTGTGTTTCCGTTTTTGCATGTGGCACTGGCGTTGGATTCGGTAATTTTGTCTCCGGCAATCTCTTATAAAATTAAATTGCTGGATCAGGAGCGTATAGCCCAGTACTCGATGTTATTGCAACAATCCAGGCTCGCTTCGATGGGGGAGATGATTGCTATCATTGCGCATCAGTGGAGGCAGCCTTTAACTTTTCTCTCTTTTGCTTTGATGCAGATTCGTAAAAAATGTGGGGATGAGGAGGTACAGGATACGCTCAAAGAGGCGAACGGACAACTTCAGTATATGTCCCGTACTATCGAGCAGTTTCGTAACTTTTACAACCCCTCTAAAACAAAATCTGTGTTTGGTATGAGGGAAGCGTGTGAAAATGTCATAGCGTTGCTTTCGGGGACGATACCCTACATCAGACTGGAAATACATGAAGACTTTACATGGAAAGGGAACCGAAACGAATTTGAACAGGCACTCATGAACTTACTCAACAATGCCAAAGAAGCTATCGAAGCGAGAAACATATCTCTGCCGCGGATTGTGCTGGAAATCAACCGACCTTTTGTCCGTGTAAAGGACAATGGCGGTGGCATCGAGCTGCAAAATCCGGAGAAAATTTTCGATCCTTACTTTACGACCAAAAAAGGCAATGACGGCATAGGACTTTATATCGCTAAAATGGTGATTGAAAAGGAGTTGGGCGGTAGACTCTCATTAGAAAAAAGCGATGTGGAGGAGACGATATTTCAAATCAAACTGGGGAAAATTGTTTCGTAGAGTACATTCCGGATTGTACCGGAATGTTGTGTGGGTTATGAGTGGTAATTCGGTGCTTCGTTGGTGATGGTTACATCATGAACGTGGCTTTCTTTGAGTCCTGCGGTGGTGATTTCGACAAATTCCGCTTTTTCCCGGAATGTCGGGATATCTTTTGCTCCGACGTATCCCATAGAAGCTCTAAGACCTCCGACAAGTTGGTGGATGACGTTGCTCATCTTACCGCGGTAGGGTACCATTCCTTCGATACCTTCGGGAACGAGTTTATCCGCTGCGGTGCCTTCCTGGAAGTAGCGGTCATTGCTTCCTTTTTGCATGGCTCCGATGCTTCCCATTCCTCTGTAGGTTTTGTATTGGCGTCCTTGATACATCAGTGTTTCACCCGGGCTCTCTTCGGTTCCTGCTAAAAGACTTCCTATCATGACGGAGCTTGCACCTACTGCAAGTGCTTTGGCAACATCTCCGGAGTACTTGATACCACCGTCGGCGATGATGGGTACACCGAGTTCTCTACCTTTTGCCGCACAGGTTTCGATGGCGGTGATTTGTGGTACGCCCACACCTGCAACGATACGTGTCGTACAGATAGACCCCGGTCCGATACCGACTTTGACGGCATCTGCTCCTGCTTCGACAAGCGCTTCGACTGCTTCGGGTGTGGCAACATTACCCGCAATGACATCAATGTCGAATCTATTTTTGATTTCGCGTACTGTGTCGATGATCCCTTTAGAGTGTCCGTGTGCCGAGTCAAGAACAAGTACGTCCACACCCGCTTCGATGAGTGCTTCGGCTCTATCGTACTGACCGACACCGATAGCCGCACCGACGCCTAAACGACCGTATTTGTCTTTGAAAGAGTTAGGAAACTCTTTACGCTTTTTGAGATCTTTGATGGTGATGAGTCCGGAGAGGATACCGTTTTCATCGATGAGCGGTAGTTTTTCGATTTTGTGT
>Ga0256843_1000721_pt1 | contig 27728 bp, 25 predicted proteins | sample AlvinellametaG_FD_191572 | JGI IMG/M metagenome (GOLD analysis project Ga0256843, IMG submission 191572) | Pompeii worm associated microbial communities from hydrothermal vent at the East Pacific Rise, Pacific Ocean - Alvinella | ecosystem: Host-associated > Annelida > Integument > Unclassified ... | reverse complement strand
TATTTCTCTAAATCCATAAATCTTATCAATCTAAAAACTGCTACATCTATATCTCTTCCTAATGTATGTCTGTTAGATTTTGAGATCTCATCGATTGAGAACCTTATTGCCATTATCTCACCGAATTTATTTTATTATATAAAGTGGTTTATATATGGCCAACACTTTACCTATCAAGATCACTACTATTAAGTATTTAAAGTTTTCTTTATAATTCTAATGGGTTATTTTGAATTCTGTATAAATACAATTAAATATATATTCATTATATTGTCCGCTAAAATAGAGGAAAAATAGTTAGAGGAAAATTTTTATATCTTCTAATAGATAATTATTGCAACAACAATACATGAAAAAAACTTACAAATAAAAACTAATGTGATAAGTATGTTATTTGCCCATATTGCAGATAATCATCTCGGATATAGACAATACAATTTGTATGATAGAGAAAAAGACATATATGATGCGTTTAAAGAATGTATTAACCAGATATTAGAAATTAAGCCAGATGTAGTTTTACACTGTGGGGATCTATTCAACGATATAAGACCGCCAGTTAGAGCGTTAAAAGTGGCAATGCAGGGTTTTAAAAAACTAAAAGAAAAGGGAATTAAAGTTTACATCGTAGCAGGAAATCATGAAACTCCAAGAAGGGAGAGTGAAGATACACCCTTGTCTCTTTTTAGAGATTATGTGCATGTGCTAAATGGATATGATGTGATAGATGGGGAGATATTTCTCTGCGGAACTCGATTTCATAGGAAAAGTAAAAGAGAAAAGATTCTTGAAAAATTGAAAGAATTTGAAGTTAAGGCAAAATCATACAATAAAAGGATATTAATGCTACATCAAGGAATAAATCCCTATCTTCCATATGATTATGAGATAGAACTTTTTGATCTTCCCAAATTTAATTACTATGCCCTTGGACATGTTCATAGTAGAATATTGGAGAGAGTAAATGATGGAATATTGGCTTATAGTGGTTCGACAGAGATAATTTACAGAAATGAATATGAAAATTACAAAAAAGAAGGCAAAGGATTTTATTTAGTGGATTATAGTAAAAAAGAACTTGATCTTTCAGATATAGAGAAGATAAATATTGAATGTAGAGAATTTGTAGAGGTAAATATTAAAGATGAGAAATCATTAAATGAAGCAATAAATACAATAAAAAAATGTAAAGATAAACCAGTCGTTTATGGAAAAATAAAAAAAGAATTTAAACCACTTTTTGATTTAATAAGCAATAAAATTTTAATAAACAAGGTGATCTTAGTGGACGATGGATTTGTTGAAATAAACGATGATTTAGATATTGAAGCAATAGATATTAAAAAAACATTAATTGAATATGCAAATAAGCAAGGTGTGGATGGGAATTTAGTATTAGAGCTTTATAAGTGCTTATTAACGAATGATGACTGGAAACACTTGCTACAAAACTACTACAACTCTAAATTTAGGGGATAAATATGATAATAAAAGAAATAAAAATGAACAACTTTAAAAGTCATGCAAACTCAAAAATAACATTTGATAAGGGAATTGTGGCAATCATTGGAGAAAATGGCAGTGGAAAATCATCAATATTTGAAGCAGTGTTTTTTGCATTATTTGGTGTGGACAGCAACTTTAAATATGAAAATATCATTTCAAAGAACAGAAAATCAGTTAGAGTGGAGCTTGACTTCGAAGTTAGGGGAGATAACTATAAAATAATAAGAGAATATGACAACGGAGGAAAAGCCAAATTATACAAAAATGGAAAATTGTATGCAAGCAGTATAAGTGCAGTTAATAAAACAGTCAACGAAATTTTAGGAATTGATAAAAATCTATTTTTAAATTCAATATACATAAAACAGGGAGAAATTGCAAAATTTTTAATGCTAAAACCTTCGGAAAGAATGGAAACAATAGCCAAACTTCTTGGCATTGATGAATTTGAAAAGTGCTATCAAAAGATGGGGGAGATTTTAAAAGAATATAAATCAAAACTTGAGAGATTAGAAGGAGAATTAAGTAATAAAGAATCTTTCGAACAGGAATTAAGAGACATGGAAAAAAAACTGCAAGAGAAAATAGATGAACTATCAAAAATTAATGAAACAATTAAAAAGATTGGAAAAGAACTTAAAGATGCGGAAGATGAACTGGCAAATATTGAAAAGAAAAAACTACAATATGAAAAATTTATATCAAAATTGGAAGAAAGAAAAACTGCATTAGAATTAAATAAGCAGAAATTAAACACACTAAAATATGATTTTAATATAATAACAGAAGCTATGAAGTTTTTAGAGGATCATAAGGCGGAATATGAAAAATACACATCAGTAGTTAATAGAATAGAGGAGATAGAAAACAAACTTAAAGACCTTAAAGAGAGTTATGAGAACTATGTAAGATTAGCAAATAAAAAAGATATATTAGAAGAAGATATTAAAAAATTAGAAGAATTTATCAATAGAAGTGATTACAAAGGAGATTTAAAGCATATAGAAGAAGAAATCGATAAAATAAGAAATAATATTGAAAAAATAGAACACATTAAAGATTTAATTGAAGAACTGAGAACAATATACTCTGAAATTGAAAAGATAGAAAGATATAAAAAAATTAAGAAAGAATTTGAGCCATATTACAAGAGATACCTTGAATTAGAAAAAAAATATGAAGAATTAGAAAAATTAAATGTGGAGTATGCAAAATTATCTCAAGAGAGGAGTTTGGTTGAAGAAAATCTAAAAAAATTAAAAATAGATGTTGAAAAATTATCAAAAGAGATTAATTCCATTGATATTAAAAAAGTGGAAGAGTCATTAAAATCTATTAAAGAAATGAAAAAAATGCTTGAAAAATTGCAAAAAGATAAAATAGAACTTAATAAAAAAATTGGAGAGTTGAATAGTGAAATTTCACAATTAAGAAAGATTTTGACAGAACTTGAAAAAGTGGAAGGAAAATGTCCTCTTTGTAAAACCCCAATCGATGAAAAGAAGAAAATGGAACTTATAAATCAACACAAGCTTAAACTTTCAGAAAAACTCAAAGAATTAGATAATATAGAGCATAGAATAAATGAAATAAACAATGAAATAGAAAAATTAATAAAAGGAATTGAAAAAGAAGAGCAACTGAATAATATAAAGACCATATATTTAGAAAAAAGAAAACAACTTGAAAAACTCACAGAAAAGTTGAAAGAGCAAGAAAAATATTTACTACAAATAGAAAAACGTATTGAAAACTATAAAATTGATGGAAAGCAAGTAGATGAGGTATTAAGAGACGTGAAATTGGAAATGGCAGAGATAAAACAATACTACGATAATTATTTATCTGCCAAGAGAAATTTAGACGAAATTGATGAAGAAGAGCTAAAAAATAAACTCAATGAAATTGAAACTCAAATAAACGGTTGGAATAGAGAAAAATGCAAAAACGAGATAGATAAACTTAGAGATGAAGAGAAAAAATTAATAAAAATCAGAGATGTGCTAATGGAGTTTAATAACAAAAGAGAAGAATTAAAAAAGGTAGAAAATCTACTAAATGAGTATCATCAGAATTATAGAACATACTTAACTTTAAATGAAGAGTTAGATCAGCTGAAAAAAATAAAACAAGAACTTAAAGACATTTATGAAGAGTGCACATCAAAAATGTCAATAATTAAGAATATAAAAGATAGATACCCTACTGAGGATGTCGTTTCTTATTTAAAAGATGAGATTTCAAACGTTATTAAAAATATTAAAGACATAGAAGAGAGGATAAAATATATCCAGCAAAAACTTGAAGAAATAAACTACCGCGAAGAGAAGTATGAACAAGCAAAAATTAAGGTTATAAACAAAAGAGATGAACTTGAAGAATATAAAAAATATGAAGCAGAGATAAACACTGAAATAAGATATATAAAAGATAGTATTAAAAAGTTAAAAGAAAAACTTAACGAGTTAGAAAATATATCAAAAGAAAGAGAAAAATTATCAAAATTTATCGATTATTTGGATAAAATCAGAAAAATTTTTGGAAGACATGGGTTTCAATCGTATCTTAGAGAGAAGTATGTTCCATTAATTCAAAAATACTTAAATGAGGCGTTTGAAGAGTTTGATCTTCCTTACAGTTTTGTAGAACTTACAAAAGATTTCGAAGTGAGAGTTCATACTCCCGAGGGTGTGTTGAATTTAGAGAATCTTAGCGGAGGAGAGCAGATTGCAGTTGCCCTCTCTTTGAGATTGGCAATAGCTAACGCGTTGATTGGTAATAGAGTTGAGTGCATAATACTCGATGAACCTACTGTTTTTCTCGATGAAAACAGAAGAGCAAAGTTAGCTGAGATATTTAAAAAAGTTAAAAGTATTCCTCAGATGATAATAATAACTCATCATAGAGAACTTGAAGAAATAGCCGATGTGATAATAAATGTTAAAAAAGAGGGGAATGTATCAAAAGTTAGCGTAAGTTAAGTTAAAAGTTAAATAGATCTTTCTTATTTCTGTCCTAACATTTCTTGTTTCTCCTCCTCTGTTAATAACGAAACGATCTCCTCTGGTTTTCCAACTTTTATTAATTTTCCGTTTCTCATCAATCCTGCTCTATCACAGACGTTCAATACAAAGTCCATATCATGCGAAACAATTACATAAGTTTGTTCTAATTCTATTCTCGATTTATGTATGGATTCAGCAACGATGTTTCTTGTTATTGGATCCATTGTTCCAGTTGGTTCATCCAAGATAACAACTCTCGGCTCTTTTATCAAGACCTGAGCCAAAGCACACCTGTGCCTCTCTCCAACACTTAACTCATGAGGATATTTATCTAAAATTTCCTCTGCTTCTTCTTCACTGAATCCTACTGAAACAAGCGTATGAATTGCTTTCATTCTTGCAAACTCATCCGGAAGTTCTAATCCAATGGCTTCTGTTAGATTTTGTAATATTGTTCTATGTGGATAGAGAGCATATTCTTGGAATAATATTCCGATATATCTCTTAGCTCTTCCCCTACCCATTGGTCCGGGTTTAGTCATATCTACCCATTCATCTCCAACTCTAAACCAATATTTACCCTTAGAAGGGGGCAATACGGCAGCGATAATCTTTGCTAATGTTGTTTTTCCAGCTCCACTCGTTCCAACCAATCCAAAGATCTCCATCTCTCTAATATTTAAACTAACTCCATCAACCGCTTTTATTATTCCCCTCTCAACTGAACAGTAGTGTTTTGATACATTTTCTAATCTTATAATATCCTCTTTAATCTCAACTTCTGTTTCTGGTTTTTTAAATTCTTTTACTGTTTCCATAAATTTGTTAACAACTTCCTCAGAAGTTCCTTCCATTACGATTTCTCCTTTATCTAACCAGATCGCCTTCTCTGTTAATTCAGCAATAACCTCCGGCCAGTGAGATGTTAAAATTAAGCTTATCTTGTTTTTTATCACAAGCTCTTTTAAAGCGGAGTGAACTAACTTTGCTGTTTGAGGATCTAACGTTCCTGTTGGTTCATCTGCTAAGAATATAACTGGTTCTTTTGCAATTTGTCTTGCTAAAACAACTCTCTGCTTTTCTCCACCACTTAGATCTCTTGCTATGTGGGTTATTCTGTGCTCCAATTTTACCATTTTTATTAATTTTAGAGCTAATTCGACAGCTTCTTTTCCTTCATAGCCAGTTTGATGTAATGCTTCTAAAATATTTTCAAGAACTGTTTTTTCTCCATAGAGAGCGAAGGTTCTTTGAAGCATTATTGCAATTTTTCTTTTTAGAGCATAAGTGTATTTTTTATCGTTCCAGAAGTCGACTTCTATTTTTTTAAGTTCGCTTCCACATTTTTTACATGGAGTTCCTGCTTTGGAGGGCACATCTACATAACCGCAGTTCTCACAGTAAGAAACGTGGTAGATTATCTGCCCTTCTGTTGGTTCATAGCCATCCATACCCCTTAACATATGCAACAGAACTGATTTTCCAGCTCCACTTTTTCCCAATATCCCTAACGTCTCTCCCTCGTTTAATGTGAATGATATGTTTTTTAAAACTACTTTATCTCCAAATTTTTTACTGACGTTTTTAACCTCTAACAACATCATAGCTCTTCCCTCCAATTTCTACAATGTTTTTTTATTCCAAATCTGTGCCTCATACAAAACCCGCACTCTCTAATTTTATAGTTGTCTCCTTCAATAACTAATGCCTTCCCATTTATTAATGCATCGGCTATTTTTTTTCTACCCTCAGTTAGTAAACTCCACAATACTCTCCTTGAAATACCCATCAATTTAGAGGCCTCCTCCTGAGTGTAATCAAGATAATCAACCAACCTGATCGCTTCCAATTCATCAACTTTTAAAACTACTTTCTCTATTTCAGATATGGAAACACCATGTGGTTTAAATACTCTATATTTTGGCTCTTCAGATATAAATCTTGGGATCTTTGGCCTACCTCTTCTACCCATAAAATCTCCTCTTATTATGGCATGTTTACGATGATCCCTTCTATTGGAATCTCGATTATTGTATACTTGCAGTCAGAAAGTTTTTCATCAATAATTTTCTCTATTTCCATAAGATCGCTTTCATTAACAACGGTTCCAATTAAAACTGCATTTTGTGCTAAATCACTAACCGCTTTAATTGCCATTTCTGGATCTTCATCTAAAAGAAATCCCTGCCAATCCTGTGGGGACATCCCCTTATAATCATATAGGAAAAATCCGGTAATTCCTCCTTCTGATAGAGCGTTTATTGCCTTTCCAACGTTCTCACTTTCAACAAAGAGGTATAGGAGAACCTTCATAAAGTATCACCTTTATAATTCAACTAAATTTTTAATTTTATTACTTATAATTTTATTCCATTTTGATCGTTTTAATTAACTTTAATTTGCTTTATTGAATTCAGTTTTTATTGAACTCTATTTACTTTAACCTTCAATATTGGTATTTTCATAACAGTCCATCTTTCGTTTTTAAGTTTCTCTTTTAACAATTCTTCGATCTTTTTAGCCCTTTCTTCTTTCACAACTGTTCCAATAACCACAGCTCTCTGGGAGTTTTTTATCACTTCATAAACCTTCTCCACGTCTTCGAGGTCTTTAACGTTTAAATGTTTAAAATGTTCTGGAGATAATCCTCTATACTTGTGTAAAAAAAACCCAGTAATTCCTGCGAGTGTCATTATGTTTATTGCTCTTCCAACATTCTTTTCTTCTACGAAGATTTTAAATAGTATCCGTTTTGTCATAAATATCCCCCTTATGAGGAAAAGTTAACACTTTAACTGTTAAAAATGTAGGATATAAACCTTTTCATTTAGTTTTTCTAATGGTGCGAATAAAAGTATATAGAAATTTATATAAACCACTCCTATATTAAAGAACATTTATGTGCACAATTTGAGTTATTATTCACAACATATAAAAACCTAATTCAAACCAACATTAAAAAGGTGGGGGAGTTTGGGTTTAAAAACAATACTACTTTTAGGAATCACAATGATAATACTAATATTTACTGCTGTGAATCTTTCAAATTTTTTAAATAAAAACCTCTACGGAGCAGAAAATTCTACACCATCCATCACTACAAACGAGCCGAACAAAGTGGTTGTCTTGAAAGTTGGACAGCCAATAACCTCCTCAAATATAAAAATTGTTGTAGAAAAAATACTACGAACTCAGAAAATTAAGGGAAATATGGGTTATCGGAAAATAAAGGATAATGAAACATTTATTGTAGTTAAGGTCAAAATAGAAAATTTAAGAAAAAATGTCTCTTATTACATATCAAATATGGATTTTTTCTTATTAGATGATAAAGGACGAAAATACGACTGTGAAATGAACGTTCTTGACTTAAAACATGCATTAACAATAACTACAATTCCTCCTCAAGAATCAATAGAGGGGTATATAATATACAAAATTCCAAAAGATGTAAAAGTTGTGAAGATATGTTATACTTTTAGAAACATACAAAATATTTTCGATTCCTGTATGGCAATATGGGAAGCAAATGTATCTGACATTCCATATGTTGATGAGGTCTCTCCATAATTATTTATCTTGCTGTTTGTTTTTGTTTTTTTGTGTTTTGAGTTTTTAGTTGAGGTTTTTGTTTTTTATTTGGTTTTTGTTGGTTTCGAAGGGGTGGCTTATTTTATTATTTTATATATTTAGATGTATTTGATTATGGAGTTTTTTTAGAGTTTTTAATTGTTTATGGTTGTTTTTAGAAATCCACGGTTGATTATTTTAGTTATTTGTTTTTGTTTATTATTTATTGTTGTTTTTTAGATAGAAGTTTGAATTGTTTTGTTATAGGGTTTATAAAGAAAAGGGGTTATTTGGGGGTAGAAAAATTATTGATAGAAAAGCATATATATGAAGAGAATAAATATTGATTATGTTTAAAAAATGCCACTTGTTAAAATCAGACCTCTTGGAGGATGGAAATAAATCAGGTAGTTTTTGAGTTAAACCCAAATCAAACGTTAAAATCAGACCTCTTGGAGGATGGAAATTTTACGGATGATTTTAAAAATTAAAAAAACAGTATAAGTTAAAATCAGACCTCTTGGAGGATGGAAATAATTCACTAACTTAAAACTATTAATCTTTGGTTCTGTTAAAATCAGACCTCTTGGAGGATGGAAATTTAATGCAATAACTACAACATATAACAAATTACATAATGAGTTAAAATCAGACCTCTTGGAGGATGGAAATCGAAAATTCGAAAAGTATTACTTTCTGGGCAAAAAATAATACGTTAAAATCAGACCTCTTGGAGGATGGAAATTATTGGATAGAAAATGATTCTGGAAATTTATGGATTGTTAAAATCAGACCTCTTGGAGGATGGAAAGTAAATTTTAGTATTGTATTAACTGATTTTTTTGAATTTGTTAAAATCAGACCTCTTGGAGGATGGAAAGTTCAGTGACTTACAATTTGTTATCAGTATACATTTAATCTGGTTAAAATCAGACCTCTTGGAGGATGGAAATAATTCTCTACAGAAACTAAATACAAATGACTTCCAAGTGTTAAAATCAGACCTCTTAGAGGATGGAAACAAAGATATCTTTTCTATTAATTTGTCAATTTCTTCGTTAAAATCAGACCTCTTGGAGGATGGAAACTCAAACTCGTCAATTGGAACGACTCTTAATGTGTTAAAATCAGACCTCTTGGAGGATAGAAACGTAGAATTGGGTAATAAACATCTAAGTTATATATAGTGTTAAAATCAGACCTCTTCGGGGATGGAAATATTTTTTTGGTATTATAAAATAAGCACGAGTCGTGATGGAAAGGGTGGATATTCTTTTTCTAATTTTTTCATTAACTATTAAAATCAGCACGTTTTGTGATAGAGACAGAAAAAAAGCTATAATCCCGATAATTAAATTATATTTATTAAATTTTGATGTTAAGTTCTCTAAATGTTCTGCAATTTTTATAAGAAAGATATTGGTGGATTAAAATAATCATCTTCAAAAGTTTTAATTTTATTTAGAGTTGTTTTCTATAACTTTAAGAACTTCTAATCCGAATACTCTTGCATATTCAGGAGATTGTGCAGTTATTATATTTCCATCAACAACGACTCCTTTATTTTCATAGATTGCCCCATATTTTTTTAGTTCTTCTATTGCTTCAGGAGTTGGAAAGACAGTTGCTTTTTTACCTTTTAAAATACCTGCTCTTGCTAAAACAACAGGAGATAGGCAAATAGCTGCAACAACTTTATGATCTTCATAAAATTTTTTAACCAGAGATAATAATTCAGTATTATTCCATAGGTATTCTTTGGAGCCGATCCCTCCTGCTATGACTATTGCTACATATTCGTTAGGGTTTACTTCATTTATGGTTTTATTCACAGTTATTTTATTTCCAAGCATACCAATGCATGTGCCTTTTTTTGTAGAGACGACATCTACTTTTAATCCATTTGCTTCAAATACAGCCATTGGTTCAAATAACTCCTCATCTCGGAAGTCCTTTGGAGCTATAACCATTAAAACTTTTTTGTTGCCCATAATTTCCCTCTTTTCATTTGGAGAAGATGTGCACATTGTGGAGAGTATTGTAGTTATTATTACCGCTATTACGATCAGTTTTAAGTTTCTCATATTCTCACAGTAATTTTTATAATAATTTTTATAAATTTTTATATTAATAGCGGATATATGTAATTTAGGGATCGATATGATTGCGGTTGTGTTTGATAGTGCTGGAACTCTTGTAAAGATTATGAGGGCAATTAAGAATTTAAAAAAGAATAAGTTTATTTGTAATAGGCAGACGGTTGATATTGTAGATGAAAAGGAAGGTAGGGCGTTAGTGATAATTAAGGATGATCCTTTGGAGGTTGTAGATAAAGCGGATTCTGATATGCTAATATCCGATCTTTTAAAAAATGTAAATATTGGAATATCATATTGTAATCCTCCAATAGATAAGGAGGGAATTTTTAAAGATGAAAAAACGAGAGTTAAGGAGTTGCAAGATCCTCTAAATATTTTAAAGAGGTATGATGTAGAAACTGGATATGGTAGTGCGTTGATCGTTGATACAAGGTCTGGAGAGGTTGAATATACGATTGCAACTGCGGGATGCCTATTTAAAGAAGTTCCTGAGACCATTAGAAAATTAAAAGATATGGGAGTTGAGGTTTTCATTGCCTCGGGAGATAGAAAAGGATTTTTAAAGAAATTAGCTAAGATAACAGGAGTTAAAGAGGATCATATTTTAGCCGAGGCACATCAAAAAAAGAAAAAAGATCTAATTAAAAAATTGAAGAGTAGGGGATATTTTACAATAATGGTAGGAGATGGAGCTAATGATGTCCCTGCAATGTTAGAAAGCGATCTTTCTGTTGTAACTTTGCAAAATGGAAATGTATCAAAAAAAGCTCTGGAAACTGCGGATGTAAAGATATATAACATAAGAGAGATCGTGGATATATGTAAAAAAATAAAAAATGAAAATAAAAAATGAAAGAGAAGATAAAAAAGGAGAATAAATGGTTATGCTCCAAATTTCTCATTTCTTCCAGTTAGGTCTAATAAAATTTTCATAATATGCTCTCCTTTAATCCAGTGTAGGCCTCCCTTAGCACAAGAAAATTCGTTAAAGTTTTCGACATCATCAACTCTAACACTTTTTCCCCAGATAACGATCGGAATAGGATCAGCGGAGTGATCTTTCATCTCTATTGGAGTTGAGTGGTCCCCTGTCAATACAAAGTAAACATCTTCTCTACTTATATGTTCGAAAACGTATGAGAGCATATTGTCTATCTTCTCTAAAACTTCTTTTTTGAGATCGTAATTTCCGTCATGGCTTGCTTCATCTGCTCCCTTTACGTTAACTAAAACGAAATCATATTTCTTTAATGCATCAACTAATGCCTTTGCCTTACCCATAAAGTTCGTGTTTGGAGTTCCTGTGGCTCCTTCCACTTCTATTGGATCCAATCCGACCATTTTTGCAATACCTTTTATTAATCCAGTTCCACAAATACATGCTCCTTTCATTTTATATTTATCATAGAATTTCTCAATTTTTGACACTACACCTGCCCCTCTTGGAAGGATAATATTAGCTGGAGGTAGTCCTTTTTTTCTTCTTTCTTCGTTTATTGGGTGGTTGTTTAATTTTTCATAAACTATTTTTAAGAGTTTATTTAGAATCTCTGCGGTTCTTTTTGCCTCTTTGGAATCATCAAGGGGTTTTATTTCATTAACTTTTACTCCTTCTTCGTGTGGATCTCCATCGCTTACTTTGCAAGATAGTCCTTCCCCTCTAAGAACTAAAACCCCTCTGTATCCTTTTGATGATTTGAATATAATTTTAACTCCATCTATCTCCATACCATCAATAACTTTTTCTAACTGTTCAGCTTCCTCAGGACTGATTCTTCCTGCCCTCCTATCTAAAACTACAAAGTTTTCATCAACAGTTGCAAAATTACATCTAAATGCCACATCTCCTTCTTTCAAATCTAAACCTACACCAAACGCCTCTAACGGCCCTCTTCCAGTGTAAACCTTGTAAGGATCATAGCCCAATATTGAAAGATGGGCTGTATCACTGCCCGGTCTTATTCCTATATCGATCGCGTTCATCAAGCCACAAATTCCTTCCTTAGCTATTTTATCCATTGTCGGCGTTTTTGCATCCATTAGTGGAGTTTTTCCCTGCTCGTTTGGCCTATCTCCTAACCCATCTATTATAAATATTACACATTTTTTTTCATTCTTCATAGTTCTCCCTCATGCAATTATAAACCCATCATCATATTTGTCATTTTCACTACCACTGCGATTCTTTTTATCATTTTCTTTTTCATTATATATACTTTCCGCTTCTTCTAAGGAATTTAAATTTTTTTTCATTAAATCCTCTTTTTCTACTCGGTATAGCTCTACAGATCCATGTTCTTTTTTTCTTCTGTTAGATTTGATGTTTAGTAAGAGGGTTTTTATGTGATATTCGAAATCGTATAGGGTATTTAAATATGTTGCATATGCATCAAATGGAGTATCAAAGTGGCTGAAATAGTTGTGAACGTTCATATCGCAGAGGCCTTTAATTGATTGATAGTAGAGATTATCGCTTGTTTGCAAAACTTTATAAATTTTATAGATCTCTTTAAATTTTCCACACATTTTTAATTTTTCTTCATTCTCTTTTATAAATCTTCCAAGGGATTTTAATTTTTCAAAGGAAATTCTTTGCATTTCATTTCCAAGCCATGCACTCACATCCCTCTCAGTGTCAGCCCAAGATATTGTAGAGAACTCATGAACGTAGAGTTCTCCTCTTGGTTCTAATCTTTCTACAACTTCATTAACATTGACAACTTCTAAGTGTTCATATTTTCCAATCTCTGCAGGAAGATGTTTTAAAAACTCAAATATTCCGGTTTCTTTCCAATGGTGCTCTCCGAACGTTTCATAATCCATGTAAATATTTATAACTTCTCCAGGAGTTGAAGCTAACCATGTAGCGTATTTATCTGCTGTTAATGGATACTGATCCCAATCTTTTGCTGAGAACCTAAATCCAATATCATCACTTAGTCGATAATTCCTCAAAAGAACTTTCATCCCATCTGGAGAGTGATATAAATAATTGGGAGATCTCCATCCAAGTATTTTTTCGATTCCTTCTGTAAATATTGCCTCAAATCCTACCTTTTTTGCAATTTTAGCAATCCTATTATTGTATATTAATTCAGTATTTCTAAAAATTTTTGCTTTATAGTTAAATACATCTTTATAAAGTTCTCTATGCATTTCAATATCCTCGATAAACTCCTCTTCATCCTCATATAAACTTGTTAGGGAGTGATGATACGTTTCTGCGATCAACTCAACATTTCCAGTTTTTACAAGATCTTTAAAAAGGTCTAATACATACTCATTAAACTCTAAGGCCTGTTCTATAAACACTCCTGTAATGGAATAGTTGACTTTAAAGTCATATTCATCTATCAAGTCCAATATAAGCTCATTTGTTGGAATGTAGCATTTTTCAGCTACTTTATTAAATACTTCTTTATTTAGCTTCACATCTACGTATTTTTCCCAAAGGTTTGTTTTTTCTTGATCAATATCTTTATTCAATCTGTGGGGTTGGTGCACCTCAAAGTTGAAGGTTAGTAGCATATGTATCATCTCAAAATGATTTTTTTATTTTTAGTTTTATTTTTTTAACTTTATTAACTTTATTTTTTTGATTTTTAAGGGATTATGACATTATCATTTTCATACACATAAATAAGGAACATTGCATTGCTCCATCCTAAGGGGATCGCGGATATTGGCACACCCAACTCTTTATGAATTTGCTCTGGAAACAGACCGTCAAAGCTGTATTTAACCACCCAATCAAATAATCTTTTAGATTTTTCAATATATGGCTTTCTTTCTTCCCTATCAACCCCTTTACTTTTTAAAACATTATATAACCTTCTATAATATAAAGAAAGCCAGAGTGTAGTTATTATCCAAGGATTACCTCCGAAGTATGTATCTTCAGGGTATCTTCCAATTCCTCCAACTTTGTAGTTAAATGCCTTCTCGATAGATTCAGCTGTTTTTATCATTCTTTCATCATCAACTGCTATTAAGTTGAAAGGATAACTTAATCCTAAAATGCTTGTATCGATCTCTTTATTTAGAGGATTTACTGATTTTGCAAATCTCTCTTCGTCTTCTAAGTAAAATCTCTTAGGAACCTCTTTTTTTAGATATTCTAAGGTTTTACCCCAATGTTTAACATCTTCTCTTTTATTTACCGCTTTGCTCATACTGTATGCACATTTTAATCCTGCATAGACAGCTCCGATTGTATATGCAAAGACACCAAACTTCTCCTCCCATAGATCAAAACATGGAGTAAGGTTTAAAGCAACATTGTTTAAATAATTTCCAGCTTTTTCTATATTTTCCCAGTATCTCTCAACGAATTTTCTATTTCCAGTTAGCCGATAGTGAACATCCATTGCCCAAAGTAGAGATCCAATCTGATCGTTCTGTATGGCAGTTAGCCGAGGTTTTCCATTTACATAGTAGTTTTGTAGCCAAGATCCATCTGCATTCTGTATTTTTGACATAAATTCAAAGAATCTGTCTGAGACCCCTCGTATTCCAAATAGATCAAGGGCTATTGAGATATAGCTTCCATCTCTCCCCCAAACGTATCTATAATCTGGATGCAGAGAAGGAGCAGCGATTATTCCCCCTTCCTTATCACAAAGCATTAATAGGGCCATTAATGCCCTTTTTGTTATGGAGTATATTTTATAATTCTGTCTTAGTTCTGGATGTATTACCCTATTTATTTTCTCTATAATATTTTTCCAATAGTTTAGTGATAGATTTTTTATATTTTCGCTGTTGTTTTTTATAATTCTAAGTTGTTCAGTTATAATTGATAGATCTCCATCAAACTTTTGAGGGAGTATGTAGATGTTAAATGCCAATGTTCTATTTTTATCTATTTCAATATTCCAAGAAATTGCACTATCAGTTAAAATACCTGAGCTTTCTCTATGCTCTTTCAAGATACCATTTTCTATATCGATATATGCACTGGTTTTGCTATATCTGTTTCCACACTGAAATGAGTCGATTTTTTTATCACTTCCTATGCAAAAGATGTATTTTCCATTACACTTAACAATACAGTCCTCATCCTCGATATATTTGACTGTATTAACTTCAGGATTTTCTCCAATCCTTAAATTTTCATAAAAAAATAGTTTGAATCTTATTTTTTCATCAAGTTTGTTTTTTATATAGATACGTTTTATTAAAACGTTATGGGAGACAGGAACAAAGTCCTTTATAGTTAATATTATTTTTTCATCTTCTAAGATCGTCTTGAATATATTTGTTTCTCCAATATACTTTTGTGTTATGTTCCAGTCCTCATCCCAGTGCCACTTTACCTTATTATCGTATATTGCCAATGCAGAGTCAAAGAAGTGTGTCTCGTAGCCAATGTGGGGATAGAACATATACTCAATTTCCCCATAATCTCCAATTTTCGTTAATAGGCAGTTATTTCCAACGATCCCTCCCATAAAAATCACGCTTTTTTGTTGATAAGTTGATAATTATTTCCCTTTATTTTTAATTTTTCATATTCATGTTATTTCAATATTGATTCAATAAAAGAACGAATCTAAATATTAAATATTGATTAATTATAAAATTAAAATAATAAATTATAAATTGAACTTATACAATCAGTATTAACTATTTTATTTATTTTGATAATTTTATTTAATATCTAATAACATCTAATTATTTAATATCCCCAAATTTTGATTTAATTTTTTAATTTTATAGTCCATTTCTTTTCATCTTTTAAAACGCATATTTTATCCTCTCGAGCCAGCCATCCAATTGCCATTTTCACGATGTTAGAATTGTATCCCTCTTTTCTCAACGCTCTTTCAATTTGGGAGAGGGATTTTTCTCCATCTTCTAACAGATGATAAACCCTCCCTGCGGTTTCCCCAATTTTTGCCCAGAGATCTTCCATATTATCACCAAAAGTTTTAAAAACTCCTTTTATTCTCAATGATCACTGTTAGATTCGTCTATTTTTCTCGTTAATTATTTATCTTAATTATTTATATCAATGTTTAATAATTATATCAATTTTTCTATTTACTTCCAAATTTTTAATATCACAATTTTTCAGTTAATTTGATCGCTCAACTTAATCATCCCTATCCATTCATACATCTTATATTGTATTATTTCATCATATCTATCGCAATATTATAAACATCCACGGTTTCTTTGGCAATATTATCCCAACTGTATTTTTCATAAACATCTCTTTTTGCATTTTGAACTATATAATTTCTCAAACCCCAATCCGACAAAACCCTATCAACTCCCCACGCAATAGAATTAGGATCTTTTGGATAAACCCATATTCCATTAACTTCGTGCTGTATTATCTCCTTTAAACCTCCAACGGAACTAACTACAACAGGAGTTCCTGCTGCCATGGCCTCCAAAGCAACTATACCAAACGGCTCATACACAGAGGGGATTACAACAACATCAGCAGAGTTGTAAAGTTTTTTTAATGTTTCCCCATTAACAAACCCCAAAAATATGACCTTATGCCTTATCCCCAACTGATAACAAATATCTTCCAAATAGTCCCTCATATCTCCTGAACCAGCAATTACTAATTTTGCATTATGCTTCTCCAATATTTTAGGCATTGCTCTTATTAAATATTCTATTCCTTTTTGATATGTTAATCTTCCAACAAATAGAATCATCTTTTCATCATCTTGGACTCCTATACTTCTCCTAAAATTCATCTTTTCTTCCCAACTTAGATTAAGATCGAATTCCCACGGGTTTATTCCATTATAAATAACTTTAACCTTATCTTCGGGCGTATTGAAGATAGAGCAGACCTCTTCTTTTAAAGATTTACTTACCGTTATTAACTGGCAAGATTCATAAGTTGAAAGATATTCTAATCCAAATATTGTTCGAGAATCGTCAGAGTATATTCCTCCACATCTTCCGATTTCAGTGCTGTGAATGGATTGGACGTAGGGCATTTTACAGATGTGCTTTAAATTTGCCCCAACAAAGTGTGTCATCCAATCGTGGCAGTGCACAACATCGTATTTTTCCACTCCTAAAATTCCAAGCTTTTTTTCCATTTCCTCAGCCATTAGCATACTCCACGTTAGAAAGTGGGGGTGAGATATGGGCTTTACTCTGTAAACGTTGACTCCGTTTATATTTTCGTAGTCGGGCATGTCATATCCCACAGTTATTACATCTACCTCATGTCCATTTCTAACTAACCCTTCTGCTAATCCTCTGCAATGGATTGCAAGCCCTCCTACGATCCTTGGTGGATACTCCCAAGTTATCATAGCAATTTTCATAATACCATCATTTAGATTTTTAAATATGATGTAAATCTTAGAAAGGTATAAAAACTATCTAATAGATACTTTAAATTAGATGATATAAAAAGATTGTGATGCGTTATACATTATTATATCTTATATTAAAAATTAAAAGAATAATTTCGCGTTTTCAAAGTGATAGCCATGAAAATCGTAGTTCTCGCCCCAACGATAACGCCCATTGTTTCTTATGGGGGATTAGGAGATGTGATGAGAGATCTTCCCAAATTTTTAGAGAAAGAGAATGAAGTTCTCGTTTTAACTTTAAATCACAATGGTAGGTATTTTAAACTCCCTCATGAAAAAGTTAAGACAATCAAAATAATATATAAGGGGACGAAAATCGTTTTTGATGTTATAAGAACAAAGCACCCAACGACAGGAGTTGAATTGATCGTTTTTAGCAATGAGAATGTAAACAACTTAGACGTGTGGGATCCTGTAAAGTATGAGATATTTGCAGATTTGGTAATAACATACTTAGATGATGTTGATAAACTCGATGTTGTCTCTGGGCATGATTGGATGTGCGGTTTGGCAATAGCAAAATGTAGTGATGTTTTAGATATGCCTACAACTCTTACAATACACAACGAGGCATTTAAGGGAGATGTTGTTGAATACAAAGGAGAGGTTATGACCTTCTTGGAGTTGGGGTTGAAGTATGCTGATGCAGTAAATACTGTAAGTCCAACCCATGCTGAGGAAATAAAAAATCTTCCATATATTAAAAAGTATATAGAAAATAAACCATTTTGTGGTATATTAAATGGAATAGATATTGAAGAATACGATCCTGTTAAAATAATCGATAGAATGATAGCCCTATCCAATAACAAACTTGATCCAAGGAACTACGCTTATATTTCTCCCTACTCTGCCGAGGATGCCTACGATATAAAACCGAAAATAAAGTATTCATGGTTTTACAAGGGAGGGATCTTTGAATACATAGAGGACTGGAATAAGATAGAGAAAGAGATCTCTGCAACTAACGTGGAGGTTCATGGAAATGTTCGAGGAGATATAGAAAATCCCATGATTGGATTTGTAGGTAGAGCAACATATCAAAAAGGATTTAACACCATATTTGAAACAATTCCCGAAGTATTAAAAAAACATAATGATGTAAGATTCGTATTTTTAACAAAAGGAGATAGGGAGATTGAAAATAAATTAAAAGAGCTCGCAGATAAGTATGAAGATAATATATTGGCGTTGATCGGCTACTCTCTGCCTTTATCTTCATTAGTATTTGCAGGAAGTGATTGGATCATGATGCCTTCCTACTGGGAACCCTGTGGTTTGGTTCAGATGGAAGCAATGGCATACTGCACTCCTGTTATTGCCACGGAGACGGGAGGGTTGAAAGACACCATCATTCCTTTGGATCCAAATCCCTGTGAACATCCAAATTTTGACAAGGCAACAGGGGTTTTATTTAAAGTTCCAGATAAATTGGGTTTAATGTGGGGAATAGAGCATGCTTTGAATTGGACATTTTATAAGTTGGATGAAATATGTATGTTTATGCAATATTTAAGATACGAATGTCCAAAATATCCATACGATAAAAATGCTCCACTCTCAATGATGATGAAAAATTGCTATCATCACGTATTTAGAAATTTAAGTTGGCAGAACTCTCCATCCATAAGGAGATACAAGGGTTTATTTGGAGGAGGAATCTGTCATCACTGCCTAAATAAATAATAACGAACTGCAATCAATATAATAAATAATAATATAACAATATAACAAAAGATAAAAATAAAAAATAAATTATGATAATATGATGAGATAAAAATATAAAATGACAATATAAAAATATAAAAAATTAAAAAGATATTTACTTCAAATTTAAAAACTTTAAAAAATGAAACTTTAAAAAATGATTTAATATCTTTAAAACCTTAAAAAATCTTTAAAATGACAAATAAAACCTTTAAATCAAAAAAATAAATAGAACATAAATAAAAATTAAAACAAAAAAGGGAAGATAAAGATTAGGCAATAAATAATAAAAAAAAATAAAGAAAAAATAATAAAAAGATACTTAGGGGAGAAAAGATGTTAAATTACTACTATGAAAATGCTTTAAAGGTTGGAGGAGTACAATTAGAGGATATAGAGAAGATTAACTTTACAGATGCATACACCAACCTAATGGGAAAATTAGAAAACGGAGAGGTGGGATTTAGAGAAGTCATCTACGAAGAAGATGTAAAAAAATATGAATCATTAAAAGGATATAAAAACGTTGTTGTTATAGGAATGGGAGGATCTATACTTGGAACTGTGGCAATATACAGGGCAATATCTCCCTTTGAGAATGGTGCATACTTTATAGACAACAGCGACCCTGAAAAAACCCTCTCCCTACTTAAAAACTTAGATCTAAATGAGTCAATAATATATGTGATCAGCAAGTCAGGAAATACCCTCGAAACGCTTGTAAACTACTACCTTATAAAAAAGAGGATTGAAAAAATAAATAACTTTAAAGGAAAAATCGTATTTATCACAAATGGAGGAAAATTAAAAAGAGAAGCTGAAAAAAACAATTATCCGATATTGTCAATTCCTGAAAACGTTCCCGGGAGATTTTCGGTCTTTACATCTGTTGGATTAGCCCCACTCTATTCATTAGGAGTTAATATATCTAAAATATTGAAAGGGGCAAAAGATATGGATAAAACATGCCAAAATGATGATATATTCAAAAATCCCGCACTTTTAAATGGTGTTATTCACTATCTCTACGATAACTTAGGAAAGGATATATCTGTGATTATGAGTTATGTGGAAAGTTTGAAATACTTTGGAGGGTGGTATAAACAACTTATTGGAGAAAGTTTAGGAAAAAACGGATATGGAATAACGCCTCTCTTATCGATAGGAGCAAAGGATCAACACTCTCTATTACAACTATACATCGACGGAAAAAAAGATAAAGTAATCACATTTATGATTGCTGAAAAATATAGATTAGACGAAGATATTGCCTTTGAAGATGTAAATGATGAAAAAATTGTCTGTAAATATTCAGACATAATAAAAAGTCAGCAAAAAGCTACGGAAATATCTTTAACCAACAATGGAATCCCAAATGTTAGAATAACAATCGATGAGGTAAATGAAGAGACGATGGGGGCTCTTCTATATATGTATGAAATGCAAGTTGGATTTATGGGGGAGCTTTATAATATAAATGCCTACAATCAGCCAGCAGTTGAAGAAGAGAAAAGGATATGCTGGGATTTAATAAAAAGTAGTAAAAAGCAAATCTAATTTATAAAATTATCTTAATGAATAACTAACGATCTATTGATGATTTTTATCTAACTTTTAATTATATTCTTTCTTTTTATTTTTATTTAATTTAGTTTTAGAGAGGGATAGGATGAATATTGAAAAATTTCTAAAAACCATAAAAGAAACCAAGTTATTTACCGCTTATAACACAAACGTAGACGCTGTGAAATACTTAAAAGATGAAGATGTTCAAAGATTAGTAGATATGTTTGATCACAATGAAATAATAGAAAGAATGGAAAGTTATCCGAGAATAATTAAAGATCCGATTGATTTTGTTGCGAGATTAGTTTATAGTATAAAGACCGGAAAACCGGCAGAGGTTCCAATGAAAGAAGATGAAAACCTTCAAAGATGGTTTGATAGCATAAAGTATGATGAGGAGAGAATGGGAGGGCAGGCAGGCATCGTATCTAACCTAATGGCAACCCTCCAAATTAATAAGATAATAGTTTATACTCCACTTTTATCAAAAAAACAGGCAGAAATGTTCGTTGATTATGATAATTTACTCTATCCTGTTGTAGAAGATGAAAAGTTAGTGTTAAAAAAGGTTAGAGAAGCATATAAAAACGATCCAACAAAAATAAACCGAATATTCGAATTTAAAAAGGGATTGAAATTTACATTGAACGGAGAGAAAATCGTGGCAAAGCAATCAACACGATTTATAGTTGCTTCAAGACCTGAAAATTTAAGAATAGAAATAAAAGACGATGTAAGAAGGTTCTTGCCAGATATTGGAGAGATGGTTGACTGTGCATTTTTATCAGGATATCAGGCAATTAAAGAAAAATACAATGATGGAAAAACAGCAGAATATTACTTTAAAAAAGCCAGAGATGATATTAAATTATTAAAAAGGAATAAAAATATAAAAGCTCACTTGGAATTTGCGTCCATACCCAACATAAATATAAGAAAGATGGTTGTAGATTACATCCTGAGTAGCGTAGATAGCGTCGGAATGGATGAGACAGAGATAGCTAATGTATTACACATCTTAGGATTTGAGGAGATGAGTGAAAAGATATTAAAAAACAGTTTTGTGGAAGATGTTATAGAGGGAGCAAAAATTTTACTTGAAAAATTTAAAAATTTGGAAGTGGTTCAAATACATACAATATACTACATACTATTTGTTTGTAGAGAAGATAATCCATTAAGTAATGAGGAATTAGAAGAATGCTTAGAATTTGCGACGATCTTATCGTCAAGTAGAGCAAAACTTGGAAATATAAGAAATATTGAAGATCTTAAAGAGGGTTTAACAGTTGATCATAACAAATATGGAGATCTATTGAGAAAAATAGCAAAAGAGCATAGTAATGGATATAAGGTAGTTTTATCTCCTTCAAGATACGTAGAAACTCCAAAATCAACCGTTGGATTAGGGGATACAATTTCCAGCGGGGCTTTTTTATACTACACCTCTCTCCTCAATAATAAAAGAAAAGAAAAATGAGAGGGAAAGATGGTGGAGCTTAGATTATCCTCAGGGAAGATAATAAACAAAAATGTTCATAAAATTGGTGTTATTGCTCTTGGATCCTTTTTAGAGAATCATGGGGCGGTTTTACCAATAGACACAGATATAAAAATCGCTTCTTACATAGCATTAAACGCATCGATCTTAACAGGAGCCAAGTTTTTAGGCGTGGTCATTCCTTCAACCGAATATGAATATGTCAAACATGGAATACACAACACTATTGAGGAGATTCTTGATTATTTAAAATTTATGATCAATTGGGGAAAGAAAATTGGTGTTGAAGAGATTATTATAGTTAACTGCCATGGAGGAAATGTTTTAATAGAGGGGCATTTAAAAAACTTGGAAAAAGAGTTAGATGTAGGTATTGAGATGATAAATATAACCTTTACCCATGCATCAACAGAAGAGGTCTCGGTTGGAGAAGTTATAGGGATTTCAGATATTAAAAGGTTAGAAGAACATACAAATTTTGAGAAGTATCCAGAAGTTGGAATGGTTGGTTTAAAAGAAGCAAGAAAGAACAACCCAATCATTGATCGAGAAGCTGAGGAAGTTGAAAAATTTGGTGTCAAAGCGGATAAAGAATTTGGAAGATCTATTTTAAAAAATGCCATAGAAAAGGTTGTAAAAAAGATTGAAGAAAAAATAGCCAAAAAATAGCAAATTTTATAAAAATAATTGAGGTGGTGGAGTTGGAATATCGGATAAAAAATATGAAAAAGAGTGATGTAAAAAAGTTAAAAGTTGGGGATATAGTTTATTTAAGTGGAAAAATATACACAGCCCGTGATGAAGCCCATTTAAAGATAATTGAAATGGTAAAAAATAATGAGAAATTACCATTTGATTTGAAAGAAGGAATAATATATCACGCAGGGCCAATAATGCGAAAATGTGGAGATAAATGGACTTGTGTTTCAATAGGGCCAACAACATCTGCAAGAATGAACAACATTGAAGAGGAGTTTATTAAATTAACTGGCATTTCTGCAATAGTAGGTAAGGGGGGAATGAAATCAGAATTATTAAAGACATTTAAAGAGTTTGATGTTGTTTATTTATCTGCTCCAGGAGGGTGTGCAGCTCTGCTCGCAAATTGTATAAAAGAAGTGGTTAATGTTTATTTTTTAGAGGAATTGGGAATGCCCGAGGCAGTTTGGGAGTTAAAAGTTGAAAATTTTGGTCCGCTAATCGTATCTATGGATGCTCATGGATGTAGTGTTTATGAAAATGTTAACAAAATAGTAATGGAAAATTTAAAACATATTCTTTCTGAGATTTAGATTTATTTGGCTCTTTCGAGTTCTTTTTTTAAGATTTCTTCAACATATCCTTTTTTTGCTCCTAAAATTAAAATTGTTTTTTGTGAACTTGTCTTTCCGAGTATTATTTCTACATCTTTTTTAAAGAGGTTTTCGAAAAATTTAATTATCTCTTTGTTAGCTTTTCCTTCAATTGCAGGAGCTTTTATTTTTACTGAAAGCCGTTTTCTCCATTCGTTTATGCCTGCTATTTCATTTCGTTTTGCATTTGCTTGGACATCAATATCTATTAAAATCCCATCCTTTCTCTCTTTAATAATCGTCTCTATCATCATCTCCTCCTATCTTGTGTATTTTTCTCCATTCCTCTAAAGGAATCGAAAACTTATCTTCAACCTCCTGCCTGTGAAGTGTGTTATAAGAGCAGAATGGAATTATCCTATTGTCAGGCGTTGCATAGTGAATACAACACCTTTGAACTCTCCTGACATCAAAGTTGTAAGGATCCATAAAGTGCATGCAACTTATCATCAACATATGGTAATGGAGTTCTGCAAGTGCATCGTAATCGCTCTTTAAAACACTTAATATCAGATCAATAATCTTTTTAATATTCACTGACTTTGGAGCTTTATTTAAATCAATTAATGAAGGTAATTTTATTGCTATCTCTCCTAAAACTTTAACATCATGCATCTTTGATCTTCCAAGTTCTTCTATTTTTTCTTTTATCAACTCTAAAAATCCCTCAACATCAATAAATCTTGTTAATGGAATTAATTTTCCATCTTCATCAACAAAAACATAAGTTGATGTTCCGCAGTGTTGATGAGCACTTAACGTTGGTTTTTTCTCTCCAGTTAATTTTTCCACAAGAACAGAGATTGGAGCAACGGAAGGAACTGGATAAAAATCTTCTTCTGAAATATCCCCACCTGTCTGCTCTTCAACTAACTTTATAAAGTCAGGGATTGTTATTCTACCCTCTAAAAGTGTTTTTTCATCAACCCTTCCAGTAAAAGAAACAGGTTGGAAGTTTATCCCTCTTATAACATTTACATTCTCAGCGGCATATCTTATAATATCTCCAACCTCCCCATCGTTAACCCCTCTAACAAGAGTTGGAACTAAAACAACACTATCAAACCCTACTTTTTTACAATTTTCAATAACTTTCTGTTTTATTGGAAGTAGATTTTTCCCCCTTGCAATCAAATACGGCCTCTCTGACAATCCATCAAACTGTAAATATATTGTTGATAACCCTGCTTCTTTTAGTTTTTTGAGATAATTTATATTTTTTAATTTTATACCGTTAGTTGCTAACTGGATATGTAAAAATCCCATTTCATTTGCTAATTTTATTAATTCAGGAAGATCTCCTCTAACCGTTGGTTCTCCTCCTGCAAACTGTATCGCAGGAGTTGGTGGAATCTCCCTTCTTAAATTTTCCATCATTCTTTTTATTTCTTCAAAAGATGGCTCATAAACTTTTCCTGATTTATTGGCATTTGCAAAGCATATGGGGCAGTTTAGATTACATCTGTTTGTTATATCTATATTTGCGAGTATGGTTGTTGATTTGTGATTAGGGCAAAGACCGCAATCGAGAGGACATCCATTTTTTATTTTTGTGTTGGTTATTGAGATTTTTCCCACAAATTCGTATTTTTCAAATTTTTTATATAGGTTTGCATCTCCCCAGTATATATCTTTAAACTCCCCATGCTCAGGACATGTTTTTTTAATTATTATCTTGCCATCTTCCTCCACTATTGTTGCGGGTATTCTTTTTAAACATATGGGGCAAAGAGATAATGTTTTTTTCTCCATTTCATCACCATGTATGTTGTAATTTTTGGGATTAAAAACTTTTAAACTCATTTTAACTTCTAATTTTAATTTTTAATTTTTTATATTTTTATTATCAGACATTTTTTAATTTTTAATATGTTGTTATCGGACTCCATTAATAAATTTATCCCTTAATATAAATTATATGGTGGGTTGTAAGTTGTTAATGTATATCTCCTGTAAATTAGGTAAGTTTTTGCAATAATATGATATATCAAGAAAGATATATAAGACATGTGGATTGTTATTTCAATTTCCGAGGTTTTTAATAATAAGATCTCATTTTTTATTATTTTCAATTTTTTAATTTTATTTTTATATTGCATCCATAAATCATATTAATAATATTCCCTAAATAATCTTAATAATCTTATTAATAGATTTCACTTGCAATAGTTTGTGTGAAAATGCATATATTTGAAATTATTAAAACTATTTGGTGTAAAGGGGGTAGTAATGAAGTTTGGAATAATAACAACAGAGAGGGATGAAGTAGTTAACGATCTAATAAGATGTTGTGAAAATTTAGAGATCGACTATAAGATAATAAGCCCTTCAAGTATAGTGGCAGGTTTTGGTGTGGATTTTAAATTAAAATATTATAAATCATTCTTAGATGAATTAAACTGCTATTTTGTAAGAAACCTTGGATGGGAAAGTTTCTTCAGATTTGATGTTTTAGAATACTTAAATAAATTTGTTCCAGTGATAAATCCTCCTGAGGGATTAAATAGGGCTTCAAATAAATTTTTAACATCCATGCTTCTTGAACTGCATAATATTCCCCAACCAAGAACAATAACTACTGAAAATATAAACGAAGCAGTTATATGGGTGGACAAATTCGAAGATGCGGTTTTAAAGCCAATATTTGGATGCAGAGGGGAGGGTATTGTAAGATTAAAAAAAGAAATGTCAATAGCTGTTAAGTTAAAGACCTTAACCGAGTTTAAGGAAAAATACGGGGTTTTTTACATACAAGAGTTTATAGAACCGATTGGAAAAGATCATAGAGATATTAGAGCTTTTGTTATAGATGATGAAGTTGTAGGGGCGATGTATCGAATAGGAGGAGAAAATTGGAAAAATAACGTCTCTCAAGGCGGAAAGATTGAGGCCTGTGAAATAACCGATGAAATCGAAAAGATCGCTCTAAAAGCGAAAAATGCTCTTGGATTATTCTATGCGGGTGTTGATATAATTGAATCAGAAGAAGGGTTAAAAGTTCTTGAAGTGAACTCTACACCTTCGTGGATTGGTTTATCCAAGGTCTGTGAATTAGATATTGCTGAAAGATTGGTAGAGAAGATTATTCAAAAGATCTAAGGCCAAATAGTCCTTTTTACTTTCATTTTTTTAGTTTTTTAATATATCAGATATATTTACATGTATGATTTAATTTTAATCTTTAAAATCGTTATGGATCAAAGAGGGAACAACTGTTTTTTGATACTTATATTTTGATGACTTTCTTTCAGAATAACCAACACTCGCGGGAGATAAAAGTTTACTAAAAATTAGCTGTCCAATCCTCTGATCTTTATATAAAATAACCGGTTTATCAAATGCAGCAATTTCTAATGTTATTTTCCCTTTAAATCCTGCATCAATCCATCCAGCGGTCTGATGGGATGTTAAAAAAACTCTTCCTAAACTACTTCTCCCTTGATACTGTGCAGAAATATCATTTGGTAGTTCTATATACTCATTCGTAGTTCCTAAAATTCCTCCTTCTACAACATGATCAACTCCATACTTCTCCTTAAAATAATCTATCTTATCATCACATAATTTAAAATTCAGAGGACAAACCAAAATAGAATGTTTTATTTTTATTTCTTCATAATCCAGCTTCTTTGATAAATCATAAACCTCATCTCTATAAATAATAAATTCTCCTCCCAACGTAACATCATAACTACACGGCCCAACAAATTTCTTATTGAAAGGTTCTATAACAAGTTTTCCCAATTCTATATACTCCAATATATCTTTATCACTAAGAATCATCACACTCACCACTCACTTTTTAAACCCTTACTTATCTTTATAGAACAATTTTTAAATTTTGCCCATATATGAAATCTATGCATTGATTTAAAAATATTACTTGCTTTATTTATCTTGTTGTTTGTTTTTATTTTTTTGTGTTTTGAGTTTTTAGTTGAGGTTTTTGTTTTTTATTTGGTTTTAGTGGGTTTCGAAGGGGTGGATTATTTTATTGTTTCTTATATTTTGATGTTTTTATTTATGGAGATTTTTTATAGTTTTTAATTTATTGAAGTTGTTTTTGAAAA
>Ga0256843_1000719_pt1 | contig 27746 bp, 18 predicted proteins | sample AlvinellametaG_FD_191572 | JGI IMG/M metagenome (GOLD analysis project Ga0256843, IMG submission 191572) | Pompeii worm associated microbial communities from hydrothermal vent at the East Pacific Rise, Pacific Ocean - Alvinella | ecosystem: Host-associated > Annelida > Integument > Unclassified ... | reverse complement strand
ATTAAATACTAAAACAATATCATCAAATACCATAGGTTGATTAGCTTCAGTTTTTAAATCAATAATACTCAATCTTGTATGCCCAAAGTAGTTATTATTTAAGCTATAAGTACCACTATTATTAGGTCCTCTATTTTTAAGAAGTTTTACAAGGTTTTCTAAAGGCTCTTTTGCTTTAAAATTAAGTCCAACAATTCCACACATTATTTAAACACCATATTTATTAAATTTAAATCAAAATAAAATATTGCAAGAAATAATGCTGTAGATAAAAATATTATGTAAGTTACTTCATATGGTTTACACTCATAAAGAGCAGATATATTTACTGTTGTAACAGCAAGTGGAACAGCTAAAGATACTATTAAAATCTTTGCAATATCACTAGGCATATTAAATATATATGCAAAAACAATACCAACTAATGGCAAAATAATTAGTTTTACAAAAGTAGTTGAAATACTTAGTTTCATATTTGTTGATTTTAGTTTAATACCAGCCATATAAACACCAAATATCATAAGCTGAATCACAATAGTAGCATATGCTCCCATCTCTAAAGCTTGATCTATTTGAGCATTTATTTTAAATCCAAGATAATTATAAACTAAAGCAATAATAGCAAACCATAAAATTGGTATTTGAGTCATTTTAAGTAATGATTGTTTAAATGTATAGTTTGATTTAGCAAAATAAAATATACCAACAGTATAGATAAAAAAGATATTTGCAATATTAATTATACTTGTATATGCAATACTTTGTTCACCAAAAAGTGCAATACCAAGTGGAATAGCTAAATTTCCAGTATTTCCAATAAGAGATGTAGTAATAAATATTGATTTATCTTGTTCATCATCAAACATATATCTTGATACAAAAATTAAAAATACCAAAGTAGTAGTAACCACCAAAAAATAAATAAAAGGAGTTAAGATTAATTCATAGTTGATACTTACTCTAGTAAGTCCCCAAAAAGTTAATATAGGTTGTAAAAAATAAATAGAAAATATAATAAGAGTTTTTTCATGAATATTTTCTTTATGAATTTTTTTTGCAATATAACCTAAAAATATAAATAAATATATTGCTAAAATAGATATAAGAGCAGACATCCTACTCTACATATTTTGGTTTAGGTTGTAGTGCTTTTATTTGGTTTTGTGCTGTTATTAGCTTATCTTTTAGTTGAGCATTTTCTCTTTGAAGTTCTTTTACTTTGTTTGTAATAAGTTGTCTTTTTGAAGCTTCTGAAGCTACAATATTATTTAGTTTTTCTTCTAGTTCATGTAAGTGTTCTTCATAGTATTTTACTTGTTTGATTAAGCTTGCATTTTTAGCTTTTTCTTCTTTTAGATTCATTTTTAGAATTTTTTCATTTTTAAGTACTTCTGCACTAGATGGCATACCTATACTTTTTTGTAGCTCTTTTACTTTTTTTGTTAGTTGTAAAACTTTTTGTTTTTCTACAAGCATATTGTGTCTTACTTGTTGCATAGTTTGTGCTTTTTCTTGTTCTTCATCATCGGCTAAGAAACCTATTGAGATATAACCTACAACAGTATTTGTATCAGAATCTTTATGAGGAATAGATGTTGTTCTTAGGTAGAAAATATCACCATCTTTATTTAAAAGTTTTAGTTTACCTTTCCAAGTTTTCCCACGCTTGATAGTAGCAACCATCTCTTGATAACTACCATTTAAACAATCTTTATGTAAAAGTTCAGAAATAGGTTTATGTAAAAGTTCTTCATTAGTATAGTTACTTACTTGAGTGATAAATTCATTTGTTTCAGTAATAGTAGCTGTCATATCTACTTTTATTATTGTTGCTAGGGTATTAATTAAGTCCATGTATTCTGATAGTTCAGCTTCTTTTTGTACTATTAATCTTTGGTTTCTTTTTACTTCACAAAACTTTTGAACAGTTTGTAATAATTCTTTAGTATCAATAGGTTTTAAACTATATCCAGATACATTTATTTTGATAGCTTCCATTAAATAGTTTGCTTCACCATGAGCAGTTGTCATAATAATTGGAATATCACTATTTAATTCCCTTATCTCTTTAGCCATCTCTAAACCATTTTTATTTGGCATATTAATATCACTAATAATAGCATCAAATTCTAAAGACTCAGAGTAGTTTTTATAATTATCTATACCTTCTTGACCATCTTCACATACGATAACATCTTTAAATACTTTTTTAAGTATATTGCTAAGCGAGTTTCTAATAGAAGCATCATCTTCTGCGTATAAAACTGTTAAAGTTTTTAAAAATTCTTTGTTAAACATATATTTTCCTCATGGTATTATAGATAATTGTATTATTATATCTAATTTTTACTTCATCATCACTTTTTAACAAAAAACTGGATATAATCGCGTATAATGAAGAATAAAATTTTAGAAATAATCAAAAAAAGAGCGTTAATAATTGATGGGGCTATGGGAACACAGCTTCAAAGTATAGAAATACCACAAAGTGCATGGTTAGATGATAAAGGTGTAGATCAAGAAGGTTGTAATGAACTTCTAAATGCAACAGCACCTGAAGTCTTAGAGCAAATACATGATGCTTATGCAGCTAGTGGTGCTGATATGATAAAAACAAATACATTTGGTGCTATGGATTGGGTACTAGATGAATACGATATGGGTCATAGAGCTTATGAACTATCAAAGCTTGGTGCAGCACATGTTAAAAAAATATGTGATAAATATAGCACACCAGAAAAACCTAGATTTGTATTAGGTTCAATTGGACCAGGTACAAAGCTACCTTCATTGCTTCATATTGATTATGATACTATGTATAGTGGTTACCAAAATATGGCAAAAGGTCTTATTGATGGTGGAGTTGATGTATTTTTACTAGAAACTTGTCAAGACCCTCTTCAAATAAAAGCAGCTATTCATGCTTTACAAGATTTAGATGCTAGTATTCCTATTATGGTATCTGTTACTATAGAACTTAGTGGTACTATGTTAATAGGTACAGATGCAGCTACTATTGTTACTATTTTAGAGCCATTTGATATTTTATCTTTAGGGTTCAACTGTGGAACAGGACCAGCACAAGTTAAAAAACATATAGAGATATTAAGTCAAACTTGTAAATTCCCACTTTCTGTTCACTCAAATGCAGGACTTCCTCAAAATAGAGGAGGATGTACTTATTATCCTATGGATGATGTTGAGTTTTCAGATATTCAAAAAGAGTTTATGAAATATGATGGAGTTGCATTTTTAGGTGGTTGTTGTGGAACTACACCAGCACATATAAATGCTTTAATGAAATCAGTACAAGGTATTACTCCAAAACCACCAATAGGTACTACTTCTACATCATTGGCTTCATTGTTTCAAACAGTTGAATTAAAACAAGATCCAGCTCCACTTCTAATAGGTGAGAGATCAAATGCTACAGGAAGTAAAGCTTTTAGAGAACTGTTAAAAGCTGAAGATTTTGAAGGTACTTTAACAGTAGCTCAACAACAAGTTAGAGCAGGAGCGCATATTATTGATGTAAGTGTTGGTTTTGCAGGAAGAGATGAAACAAAAGATATAAATGAAGTTGTATCTTTATATGCTCAAAAAATACCACTTCCACTTATGCCAGATAGTACACAAATACCAGCACTAGAACAAGCACTAAAATTAATAGGTGGAAAACCTATTTTAAACTCTGTAAATCTTGAAGATGGAATTGAAAGATTTGATGAGATATGTACTTTAGCTAAAAAGTTTGGTACTTCTTTAGTTTGTCTTGTAATCGATGAGGTTGCAATGGCAAAAACAAAAGAAGACAAGGTACGAATAGCCCAAAGAATATACGATAGAGCTGTAAATTTACATGGATTAAATCCCGAAGATTTAGTATTTGATATGCTTGTATTTACTATTGGTAGTGGTGATGAAGAGTATTATACTGCTGGAATTGAAACAATAGAAGCAATAAGAGAGTTTACTACTATGCATCCAGAAGTAAGCACTACTTTAGGATTATCAAACATCTCTTTTGGATTAGATGCAAAAGCTAGAGTATATTTAAACTCAATCTTTTTACACCATTGTATAGAAGCTGGACTTTCTAGTGCTATTGTAAATGTAAAACATTTAGTTCCCCGAAATAAAATGAGAGAATCTGATATAAAAGCTTGTGAAGATTTACTATTTAATAGAAGAGAAGAGGGTGATCCTTTATTTGCTTTCATAGAGCATTTTAGTGATATTCAAGCTGTTGCAGAACAAAGTGATGAAGAGTATAATGCACTTTCAAGTAAGCAAAAAGTTGAAAAATTATTAATGGATGGAGATAAACAAAGATTAATACCTCTTGCTCTTGAAATACAAGGAAAAGAAGTAGCACCAGAAATTATAGTTAATGAATGGCTTATTGATGGTATGAAAATAATTGGAGAATTATTTGGAAGTGGGCAAATGCAACTTCCATTTGTACTTCAAAGTGCAGAAACAATGAAAGCTTGTGTTGATAGTCTAAATCAATTTTTACCAAAGGTGGAAAAAGAGACAGATACAACACTTGTAATTGGAACAGTAAAAGGTGATGTTCATGATGTTGGAAAAAACCTTGTTGATATTATTTTATCTAATAATGGATTTAAAGTAGTAAATCTAGGTATAAAAGTAACAATAGATGATTTTATCCAAAGTGCAAAAACTAATGATGCAATTGCAATTGGTATGAGTGGGTTACTTGTAAAATCTACAAATGAGATGAAATCAAATATCTTAAAACTTCAAGAAGCTGGTATTAAACTACCTGTACTTTTAGGTGGAGCTGCACTTACTAAGCCTTTTGTAGATGATTTTTGTAGAACTATATATGAAGGGCCAATATTTTATTGTAGAGATGCCTTTGATGGTGTTTTAGCTATGCAAAGATTAGAACTAGCCAATGGTGACTATACTAATCTTGATACAAATATGCCAGCAGATTTAATAGTAATAGATGAGAGTTTAAAAGAAGAAAAAGTAGTATTTAATAGTGATATTCATACACCTATACTTTTAAATAATCACAAGAAATATGATGTTCCATTTATAGGTAGAAAGATATTAGTTGCTCCAGATAAATATATAGAACAAAATAGTAAAAATGCTGTTAATTCTAAAATACAATGCAATACAAACTTCAATATTGAGTTACCATTTTCGTGGATAAATCATAGGGTATTATTTAGACAAAGATGGGGATACAAAAGAGGTAAAATGAATATAGATGAGTTTAAAAAACAAGAAGAAAATCTTGTAAAACCACTATATGAAAAACTAAAAAATGAATTTTTAGAAAATAACTTATTTGATCCAATTGGTGTTTATGGGTATTTTTATTGTAAAGCAGAGGATACAAAACTTCATATTTATGATGAGTCAAAACAAAATATCCTTACTACATTTGATTTTCCAAGACAAGGTAAATCTCCACATAGATGTATTGCTGATTTCTTTAGTAGTGAAGAGTTTGATATTGTTGCATTTACACTTGCTAGTGCTGGACACAATATAACATCTTATGAAAGAGCATTGTATGATGAAGGTAAGTTTACTGAGTATTATGCTGTACATGGTTTAGGTGTAGAATTAGCAGAAGCAATGGCTGAAATATTACATAAACAAATAAGATTAGATTTAAATATAGCATCAAAAGAAAAGCCAACAATCAATGATGTTCAAATGAAACAATATCAAGGTTGTAGATACTCTCCTGGATATGCTGCTTGTCCAGATTTAGCTATGAATAGACAGATATTTGACCTTTTAAAACCAGAAGATTTTGATATAACATTATCTGAAACATATCAAATAGATCCAGAACAAAGTACAGTAGCAATTATTGTACCAAATAAAAAAGCAAATTATTTTAATGTATAAGATATTAAAATAATTGCTTCTATAATTCTACATTAATTAAGAAATGTAAAATATATAAAAAATATGATATAATAAGTAATTATGTATTAATTAGGAGAAATATTTTATGTTTAGTAGAATTACATTGAAATCAAAGTTGCTAATACCAACAATAGCAATTACAATTATTTTATTTTTACTAGGGACAATATTAATTATTTCTCAATACAAACAAAGAGTAAATCTTGTTAAACTAAAAGACAAAGTAATAGTAAGCTCAAAAATATCTGAACTTGTACACTCTATTCAAAAAGAAAGAGGACTATCAAGTGGATATGCTATTACATATAGAGGTAAATTTCAAAAAGAAGTATATCTTCAAAGAAATATTACAGATGAAAAAATAGAAGAATTTGAAAAAATCGTTAAATCAGTAAATTCAGAAGACTTCAAATTATATATTAAAAATGCACTTCAAAAAATAGAAAAAATAAATCAAATTCGAGAAGAAGTAAATAGTAAAAAACTAAATTCACTAGAAATAATCAAAAAATATACAGAGATAAATAACTTATTAAATAATATCTTAGTGTATATTATCAAAAAATCAAATATTCCAAATATTACACAAAATCTTATTTCATATAGTTATATAATAACATTAAAAGAATTTACAGGTATTGAAAGAGCTTTAGGTATTAGTTTATTATCAAAGCTAAGAGATAGCGATGGTTTATATTATGAGTATTTAAATAGTAAAGCATTAGAAAAAGAAAGCGAAAAAATGTTTTTGAAATATGCTTCTGCGAATATTAAAACTTATTATATCTCTAAACAAAAAAAGAGAATTGATGATGAAATAGCAAAAATAAGAGCTATTATAAAAGATAAAGTTAAACATGTAAGAATTGTGGGAACAACAAATTGGTTTTTTGTAATGAGTACAAAAATAAATATTTATCAAGATACAATCAAATTTATAAAAGAAGATACAAAAGTAAAAATTGAAGATGAATTATTTTGGGTAAATCTTATATTTTATGGTGTTATATTATTAACTGCAATGAGTTTATTTACACTTATTTTAATGATTATTGCATTTTTAAGATTAGCAAAAGATGAACAAAGATTAAGACTTGTAATGGATAAATATATTATTAGTTCAGTTACAAACACAAAAGGTAGAATTACTGATGTAAGTGAGGCATTTTGTAATATATCTGGATATAAAAAATACGAATTAATAGGTAAAAAACATAATATAGTAAGACACCCAGATATGAAATCTGAAGTATTTAAAGATTTATGGGATACTATAAAAGCTGGAAAATCTTGGAGTGGAAAAGTAAAAAATCTTAAAAAAGATGGAAGTTCTTATTGGGTTTATTCAAATATAGAACCATTATATGATAAAAATGGAGATATTGAATCATATATATCAATAAGACTTGATATAACACAAAGTGAAGAGTTACTTGAAAAGATAAAAGAAGAAGAAGATAAAAATAAAGTAGCACAACAAATGATGCAACAACAATCAAGACTAGCACAAATGGGTGAGATGCTAAGTATGATAGCACACCAATGGAGACAACCACTAAGTGCTATATCTGCTTCAGCTTCTGTTATATATATAAAAGCTAGTAGAGATAAACTAAAAAATGATACAGCAATAGAACTAGCAAATAAAATTACAGGTTTTTCAAAACATCTTAGTTCTACTATTGATGATTTTAGAGACTTTTTTAAATCAAATAAAACAAAAACAAAAACAGATTTTGAGAAAATACTTAAGAGTGTTTTAGATATAGTTAGTATTTCCTTGGAAGAAAAGTCTATAAAGTTAAATATAAATGTTATTTCATCTTTAGAATTTGAAACATTTGAAAATGAAGTAAAACAAGTATTATTAAATCTTATCAAAAATGCAGAAGATGCATTAACAGATAATAATATTGAAAATGGACAAATAAATATTGAAATAAATAATGATGTTTTAACAGTTAGTGATAATGCAGGTGGAATACCTGCTGATATTATAGATAAAATATTTGACCCATATTTTTCTACAAAAACGAAAAAAGATGGTACAGGATTAGGATTATATATGAGTAAAACGATAATACAAGAGCATTGTAAAGGTAATTTAGAAGTTCAAAATGACAACCAAGGTGCAAAGTTTACAATAACATTAGGAGAAAATAACAATGATTGATATAGATGAAATAATTAAATATTCACAGCATTTAAACTTGCTTTATGTAGAGGATAATGCAGATGCTAGAGAGATGACAGCAATGATATTAGAAGACTTCTTTGACAATATCACAATAGCTGTTGATGGCGAAGATGGATTTGAAAAGTTCAAACAAGATAAATTTGATTTAATTATTACTGATATTAATATGCCAAAACTAAATGGTTTAGATATGGTAGAAAAAATCAGAGAAATAGACCCTAATGTATCAATTCTTGTATTATCTGCACACAATGAAGATGACTTCTTTATAAGAAGTATCAAGCTTAGTATTGATGGTTATTTACTAAAACCAATCGATATTGATCAATTCTCAAATATGTTAAATAAAGTAATCCAAAAAAATAAATACAAAGAAGAATCAGAGCTAAATATGCATCTTTTAGAAGAGTATAAATTAGCTACAAATGAAAGTTCTATTGTATCAAAAGCTGATACTAGAGGTATTATTACTTATGTAAATGATGCATTTTTGAAAATTACAAAATATACAAGAGAAGAACTAGTAGGAAAAAATCACAATATTGTAAGACATCCAGATAATCCAAAAGCTATATTTGCAGATATGTGGCATACAATAAGAGATAAAAAACAAATATGGAAAGGTATAGTAAGAAACAGAGCTAAAGATGGTAAAAGTTACTATGTAGATAGTTTAGTTATGCCTATAATGGATACAAATGGCAATATTCTTGAATATATATCTTTAAGAAATGATATTACATATATAATGAATCCAGCTAGACAATTAAGTGATGCTATTAAAAATGCAAATAGTCTTATCTTGATATATTTAAAGCTTGATAAATATGACTTGATAGAAGAGTTTTATGATAATGAAACTATAGAAATGATAGAAAATAAAACATTTGAATATCTAAAAGAAAAAATAGCTACAAAATATGATTTTGATACATTATTCCAATTAAATAATGGTGAGTTTGCATTTATTTTAGATAAAGATGTATATTTACAAGATGAAGAAAAATTTATAAAAGAATTAAGAGAATTTCAAGTAGATATTAAACATGATAAAATTGACCTAGGAAATATAGAATATGATACAGCTGTGATTATGAGTGTATCTTATGAAAAAGAAAAAATACTAGAATCTGTAAAAATTGGATTAAGAAAAATTTTAAAATCAAAAAATCATTTTATTTTATCAAATAATTTAGCAGTTATTGAACAAAATAAAGCAAAAGAAAATATGAAAACTGTTTCTATGATAAAAACAGCAATTAACAAATCAAAAATACTTTCATATTTCCAACCAATTATAGATAATAATACTCAAAAAATTGTAAAGTATGAATCATTAGTAAGACTTGTAAATGAAGAAGATAAAGTTTTATCTCCATTTTTCTTTTTAGAAACAGCAAAAAAGAGTAACCAGTATTTAAAAATAACAAATATAGTACTTGAACACTCTTTTACAATGTTGAAAAATTGTTCATTTGATATATCTATAAACTTATCAGCTGTAGATATAGAACAAAGAGCAACAAGAAGAAAAGTTCTTGAGTTATTAGAATCTCATAAAGATATGGCAAATAGAGTTGTATTTGAGTTATTAGAAGATGAGGGTATAAATGACCTTGAAACAGTAAAACAATTTATTACTGATGTTAAGAAATATGGTGTAAAAATTGCTATTGATGATTTTGGTGCAGGGTATTCAAACTATGAAAGATTATTAGAATATCAACCAGATATTTTAAAAATTGATGGATGTTTAATAAGAGATATTGAAACAAATTCTTATTCACATTCTGTTGTAAAAAGTATTGTTACTTTTGCAAAAGAACAAGGACTTCAAACAATAGCAGAGTTTATTGAAAATGAAGGTATTTATAAAATAGTAAAAGAATTGGGTGTTGATTTCTCTCAAGGGTATTACTTTGGTAAACCAGAACCAATAAATAATTAAATAGTAAATTCAAGGTATAAATAAATGGCGTCTAAATTAAAAAAGATATTAATAATAGAAGATTCAAAAACAATAAATAATATTATTAGTAAAACATTATCTAATTTAGATTTTGAAACATCTCAAGCTTTTACTTTAGCTCAAGCAAAAGAGTTTTTAACATCAAATAAATATGATTTAATAATACTAGATTTACACCTTCCTGATGGGGAAGGTAGTAATCTTATTTCTAGTATTAAATCACTTACAAAAACAAAAGTAATTGTACTTACTTCTACACATAACAATGATTTAAGAGAAGAACTATTTGAGTTTGGAATATTAGATTATATTATTAAAGATAAAAATCTTATGTATTCTATAAATGAAATAGTAAAAATAATAAATACACTAAATCATGTAAATAAAAATAAAATTTTAATAATTGATGATTCTAAGATTATTTGTATGCAAGTTAAAACTATACTAGAACCTAGAAATTATATAGTTCATACAGCATATACAAGTAAAGAAGGTATGTTAAAACTAAGAGAAGAAAGTTATGATTTACTTGTACTTGATATGGAGCTACCAGATATTCATGGATTAAAAGTACTAGAATTACTAAGAAAAGATAAAAGACATAAATCATTACCTGTACTTGTATTATCAGGTACTTCAACACCACAAATTATTAGAGATGTATTAAAAAATGGTGCAAATGATTTCTTGAAAAAGCCATTTGTATTTGAAGAGTTTATATTAAAAATAGATTTGTGGATAGATTATTTTTTAAAAACAAAAGCATTAGAAGAAAAAACACAAGAACTACAGTATTTAAATACTAATCTTGGTAATTTAGTAATGCAAGAGGTTGAAAAAAATAGCAAAAAAGATAAAATTTTATTTCAACAAAGCAGACATGCCCAAATGGGTGAGATGATAGCAATGATAGCTCATCAGTGGAGACAACCACTTAGTGCTATAAATTCAGCAGCTGTTGTAATGGAACAAAAAATTAAAATGAAAAAGTTTAATGATGAATTAGCAAAAGATATATCAGCTAAAATTCAAAAATATACAACACATTTAAGTGATACAATAGATGATTTTAGAAACTTTTTTAAGCCAAATAAAGAACAACAAACAACAAACTTTCAAATTATATATGAAAAAGTTATTTCATTAATTGAACCAACTCTTGTAAAAAATAATATAAAAATAGATTGTAATATTATAAGTGTAAAAGATTTTGAAACATTTGAAAATGAACTAGTTCAAGTATTATTAAACTTAATCAAAAATGCAGAAGATATTTTAATGCAAAAAGATATAAAAGATAAGCAAATATCAATAATAATTGATGGCTTATTGTTAAGTGTAGAAGATAATGCAGGTGGAATACCAATAGATATTATAGATAAGATATTTGATCCATATTTTTCTACAAAAACAAAAAAAGGTGGAACAGGTCTTGGATTGTATATGAGTAAAACAATCATAGAAGATCATTGTTGTGGGGAATTAAATGTCCAAAATACTAAAAATGGTGCATTATTTCAAATTATATTAAAGGATATATTAGATGTATAATTTCAAAAAATTATTAATATTATCAGGGTTTCTTTCATGTGCATTATATGCAAATGATATTAATATTGATGGATTATTAAACAATATAGAAGTAAAAACAGATTTGTCTTCTAAAACAAAGTTAGAAAATAGTGGAGTTAATTTTATTTATACTAGAAGTGATATAGATAGAATGCAAGCAAGAAGTTTACAAGATATTTTAAAATCAGCTTATCCATTAGGTTATAAAGAAAATAGATATGGATTACCAGATTCTTTATCTGGTGGTACATCATTACCTTATACAAGTAGTAGTATTAGGGTATTTATAGATGATCAAGAGCTTACAAATGGGCTTTATGGAAGTGGATTTATTGGATTTGGTGATATTGATATAGGTTTTGTTGATCATATAGAGATATATTCAGGAAATCCAACTTATGAATTTTCTACTGAAGTTACATTTAGTATTGTAAAGTTATATTCAAAAGTTCAAAGCAAAGATGGTGGAAGTAAAATACTAGCAAATTATGGTTCATATAATGCAAACCATTTAAGCTTTTATAACTCAGAAGAGTTTGGTAAAGATTGGGCTTATTTTACTTATGTATCACAAAATAATGATAAAAGAAAAAAATACAATGTAGATGGTACTGATTTATCAAGAGATAAAGAAACTACACATGTATTTAGTTCAATTTATAATAAAGAACATCATATTTTATTAGATGCATATACTCAAAAAAGAGATTCTTTTATAAATAGAAGTTGTGATGCAACACCAGAAGATGCAAGATTAGATATTGATAATTTACATATAGGATATAATGGTAGCCACAATGAACTATCTTATCTTGTTTCGTATGATTATGGACAATCAAAATCTCACTTTTTAGATGATTTAGGAAGAGTACACTCAGTAGAAGTAGATTCAAAAGAGAGTGTTTTTAATATTGAATCAAAATATACAAAAGAAACATCTACAAATAAATTTATTGTTGGATTAAAATATAGAATAAAAAAATATGACTACGATAGATTTGATATAAATGGACTACCTTTAGCTATAGCCGTTCCTACAGCTAATACTAATAATGATAAGCAAACAATAAGTACAGTATTTGTAGAAAATCAATACTCAATACAAGAAAATTCTATAATAACAACAGGTATAAGTAAATCAGCTATTAGAAATAATCATAGTAATCAAGATGATGATGTATTGTTATATAGAGTTGGATTTACAAATACAAATGAAAATTGGGTATATAAAATACTTGCCTCTCATAATGAAAAAGTAATTGATGCTTATATGGTAATAGGTGAAGGATTATATATAACTCCAGGGATAAAAAAACCACAAGAAGAAAATCTAGCAATGGCTGATATTTCATATAAAAAAGATAATAGAAAATATGAAGTTATTTTAAGTAAATTGCAAGCCAAAAAGACTTTAATATCTAATGCACAAGGATTACTTTATAATAATAATGAAACTATAAATATAAAAAGTATTGTTATGGGATATACTAGAGAATATAATGAATATGATAAGTTTTATATGACATTAGGATATAGTAAAAAATCAAATTTACCAGTAATAGATACTCTTACAGAATATGCTTCAACACTATTAAATATAAATCAATTTGGAAAATTTGATATATTTAATGAAGTTTTATATTATAGTAATGATATGGATCATAAAGATTTCTTTGATTATAGTTTGGGTGTTACTTACCACAAAACAGAAGACTTATCTATTAGTTTAAAAGGTACAAATGTATTAGATAAAGCAAGAGAGATAAAATATAGAAGATTTAATCCTACAACAATGCAAGAAAAATCTCCTCTTGGTATATCATCTATTGATAGAGCAGCTACAATTACTATAGAGTACACATTCTAATGAAGCAGATAATATTAATATTTACTTTTATAAGTACAGTATTTGCAAATAACCATGATTATGAGTTAAAATTATATGAAAAGGTTATAAGTAGTTTATTAAAATCAGATAATATTTCAGTAATTAGTGATAATGATCTAAAACCAATATTAGAAAAAAGTAATAAATTTACTATTACAAATAACTGTAAAGATGCAAAAGTAGTAATAGGAAAAGAGATAAAAGAACAGTGTAAAGATTTACCTTGGTTTGCTACAAATTATAAAACATTTAAATATGGAAACAATGTAATAGGTGCTTTTTATTGGAGAAAAGGGCGACCACAGTTAAAACTAAAAACTCAAGAGATTAATAAATTTAAACTAGAGTTACCTAAAAGCTTAGAAAAGTATGCCAAATGAAACAAATACTTAGTAAGATAAAAGCTGCATATTTATTTAATATTTTAGCAATATTACTTCTTGTAGCAACTATATATTTATATGCTCAATTTGAAGATACAAAAGATAATATTGTAGATACAAACCTAGAATCACAAATTAACTATACTCATAATATAACAGATAAATTAGCGACTAGTATTCTATATAGTACAAACAATAATGATTTATATAAAACACTAAAAGATGATGAAGAGTTAAGAGATGAATTAGAAGAACATTTGGGTATGTTTATAACTAAAAGATATAGATATGTTTATGTTGTAGATAAAATATCAAAAAATGATGAAGAGTTTAGAGTGCTTTTAGATGGTAGTGAAAGTGATGATAGAAGTGAATTTGAAGAGCCATTTGTACCACTAAATATTCAAATATGGAATAAAGTTTACAATAATAAAAAACCACAATTTTTTAAACATAAAGAGGGAACTAATTTATGGATGACATTTTTAAATCCAATACTTTTAAATGGAAAAGTACAAGGTTTAGTTGTAGTTGATTTTGCACTTGAAGATCATAAACAAATAGTAAAAGATTTACATGATTTAGATGAAACATTTGAAGGTATTGTTATATTTTTCGTAGTTATATTTTTCTTACTTTTATGGTTCTCTTATTTTGATTTACAAAGAAGTAAAGAAAAAGAAAATATACAAAATCAACTAAAACAGTTAAACGAAGAGTTAGAAACAAAGATTAAAGAAGAGATAGAAAAAAGTAGAAAAAAAGATCAACAAATAATCCAACAATCAAGATTAGCTCAAATGGGTGAGATGATATCTATGATAGCACACCAGTGGAGACAACCATTAGCAGCAATAAGTAGTGCAAGTGCAGCTATAAACTTTAAAGCAAAAAGAGATAGATTAAAAAATGAAACAGCAATAGAATTGTCTTCTAAAATAGGGGAATACTCTCAACATCTAAGTTCTACTATTGATGATTTTAGAACTTTCTTTAAAACAAAAAAAGAGAAACAAAAAACATCATTTGAACAAATAATAAATGGTGTTCTAAATATAATAGAGGATTCTGTTTCAAATAAAAATATTAAACTAATAAAAGATTTACATTGTGATGAAGAGTTTAAATCAAACCCAAATGAACTAAAACAAGTAGTTCTAAATCTAATCAAAAATGCAGAAGATATTTTAATAGAAAAACAGATTGAAAATCCATATATAAAAATACAAACATATACAAAAGATAATGAATATGTACTAAGTGTAAGTGATAATGGTGGTGGAATACCATCAGATATAATAGATAAAGTATTTGATCCTTATTTCTCTACAAAAACAAAAAAAGATGGTACAGGATTAGGGCTTTATATGAGTAAAACTATTATTGAAGAGCATTGTGAAGGTGAACTAAGTGTACAAAATAATGAAGATGGTGCTGTGTTTACTGTAATACTAAAAAAAGATGAACAATAATGAATAAGTTATTTTTAATACTTTTTGTATTTACTATATCTTTATTTGCACACAATATAAAAGAAGAAAATAAAACAGTAAATATTGCTTTTGGTTTTGATAAACAACCTTTTATATTTGGTAAAGATATGTTAAAAGGTATTGAACCTGATTTATTAAAAGAAGCATTTGAGTATGTAGGATACAAAATAAATGCAGTAAGAATGACAAAAAATGATTTAGAAAAAGCATTAATTGAAAATCCTACAATTGATGCTGTATCTACTATATCTGCTAATAATCATGAGTTTTATTATAGTGATGATTTTACAGTATATGAAAACTATGCAATAACAAGAAAAATAGATAATATAAAAATAGATTCAATAGATGATTTACAAAAAATAAACTTTATATCTTGGAAAAACTCATTTAATGATTTAGGAAAAAGATTTTATGAACTTTTTAATCCAATAGATGGAATAAGTAAAAACTTTTATCATGATGGAAAAATACAAAGTGAAGATGTAAAAAAGTTTTTCTCTAAAGAAGTAGATGCAATACTAATCGATAAAACAATATTTAATTGGTATAAAAATCTTTATAAAAATAATAATGAGTATGAATTTCATAAAATCTTTCCAAATAAAAAAGTATATCCTGTAACATTTAAATCAAAAGAACTTAGAGATATTTTTAATATCGGACTTAGACATATAAAACAAACTGGAAGATATCAAGAGATAATAGATTTTTATCAAACTCAAAAAGTTATAAAATTAAAAACATATGTAGATGTTTTAGCAGATATTTCATCTAAGTATTTGTATCTAAATGAATATGATGAGTTAAAAAATATAATAAAATATTATTTTAATGATGATTCAATAGTATCAATACAAATAAACAATTTAAATAAAGATATTGTAAATATTACAAAAAAAGATTTATCAAATAGTTCATATTTTAAGAAAAATATTTTTTATAAAAATACTGATAATCTAATGATGGTAGGTACAATAAAAGTTTATTATGTTAATGATATAGGAAAAGACAGATATAAATTAGATAAATTAATACCATCTTTAGAAAAACTTGAAAAATTAAATCAAAATGATTTAGAGATAATTAGTAATATGTATAGTAAATATAACTTATTAAAGTTTTATAAAAAAACAATAAAAACATGTGTTGGACCAAATTGGCTACCATTTGAAAAGATTACACAAGATGGTGATTATATAGGAATTATTGCACAATATAATAAACTAATAGCTAAAAAAACTGACTTAAAATTTGAATATAAATATATGGATTCAATACAACAATCATACGAATACTTGAAAAATAATAAGTGTGATATTATTATGGCTGATATAGCTACATCAGAAATTAAAAAAGAGTTTTTAGCTACAAAACCATATTATATAGCTCAAAGAGCTTTTGTAACACACAAAGATACACCATGGGTTAGTGATTTGTCTTTTTTATTAAAACATAATAAAAAAGTTGGTGTTGTTAAAGACTCTCCAGCTTCTAAAATATTAAAAAAATTATATAAAGATAAAATTGACTTAATACCTTTTGTTGATACAAAATCTGGTTTAAAAGCAGTATCAAGCAAAGAGATAATTGCATTTGTAAATATAATGCCAACTCTTGCATATACAATTCAAGAAAATTTATTTACAGATATTAAAATTGCAGGATATTTAGAGCAAGATATACCATTATCAATAATATTAAATAAGAAAAATATTCAAATATTGCCTATACTAAATAAAGCAATAGATGATATATCTCAAGAAGAAAAAGCAAATATATTTAATAAATGGATACGAGTAAGTTTTGAAGAAAAAGTAAATTATTTTTATTTACAAATAGCAGTGCTTATTATAATACTTATAATACTAATTGCTATATATATAAATAGACTTCTTAAAAAAAGAATACAAATAGAAGTTCAAAAAAATCAAGAACAACAAAAACTAATCTTACAACAATCAAGACTAGCTCAAATGGGTGAAATGATATCTATGATAGCACACCAATGGAGACAACCACTAAATAGTTTATCTGTATTAAATCAATCAATTGTACTTAAATATAAAAGAAATAAATTAACAGATGAATTAATAGATTATTTTAATGAAAATTCTAAAAAACAAATCCAAAATATGTCAAAAACTATTGATGATTTTAGAGACTTCTTTAAGCCTGAAAAAGAGAAAACTATATTTTGTGTAAATGATGTTATTTCAAGTACATTAGAGATGGTAGAACCTATATTTATAAAAGATAATATAAATATAATATTTGATAATAATAAAAAATATAATTCAATAGGTTTTCCAAATGAAGTAGGGCAAGTGTTCTTAAATATAGTAAATAATGCAAAAGATGCATTAATAGAAAATAATATAGATATAAAAAATATACAAATTGAAATATTAAAAGACAAAGAAAATGTTATAATAACAATTCAAGATAATGCAGGTGGAATACCTGATGATATTATAGATAAAATATTTGATCCATATTTTTCAACAAAATTAGAAAAAGATGGTACAGGATTAGGATTATATATGAGTAAAATGATAATTGAAGACCATTGTAATGGTAAAATAACAGTAACAAATACAAAAGAAGGAGCTATGTTTAAAGTAGCTTTGAAGGCGAGTAATGAATAAATTTATAAGGATATTTCAAACAAGTAAGATTTTAATACCTGTTTTTATAACATCAATATTATTAGGGGTCTTTTTATTTTTCTATATACCTATTACTATGGAAGATGGAATGATTAAAAATATGGTTAAACATTCTAAAAGTGATGTTCAAAGATTACAACTTCAAAGAGAATATTATGTAAGTAGTGTTGTAAAAGATATTAAAAAATTTGCTCCTAATATTAAGTTTGATTATGACCATGAAGGAGTAAATGGAAAGTTACCATTTCCTACAACTGTTGTTCATAATTTAACAAAACTTTATTCACAAAGAACAGATGTTAAATTTGCACTTTATAGTGAGTATCCATTTTTAAATAGAAAAGATAGAGTATTAACTCCATTTCAGAAAAAAGCTATAAAAATGGTAGAAAAATCACCAGATGGTATATATTTCCAAAAAGATACTATAGATGGAAAAGAAGTACTAAGAGTTGCAGTTGCTGATTATATGACACAACAAGCATGTGTTAATTGTCATAATCATAGTGCATTAAAAGATTGGCCAGAAGATAAATGGAAACTTGGTGATAAAAGAGGTGTTTTAGAGATTATTACACCTATTGATTCTGAATTAAAAGAGATGACAATTTCAAGAAATAAAGTTGTATTTACAGTTATATTTATTATGGTACTTCTTATTGTTTATTATTCATTTATACTTTTAAGAAGAGAAAATGAACTAAATGATAAAAATGAAAGATTAAATGATGATTTCAATGACTTATTTGAAGACTTTGATAAATATGTTATTGCATCAAAAACTGATTTAAAAGGAACTATTACATATGTAAGTAATAGATTCTGTGAAATATCAGGTTATACAAAAGAAGAACTAATAGGTAAAAATCATAATATTTTAAGACATGAAGATATGCCAAAATCATTATTTAAAGATATGTGGAAAACAATATCATCGAAACAAAGCTGGGAAGGTGAAATCAAAAATAAAAATAAAAATGGAAGTTTTTATTGGGTAAAAGCAAATATTTCACCACTATACCACAATGAGAAACATATTGGATATTCTGCTATTAGATATGATATTACAGATAGAAAAAAAATAAATGAACTAAACAACACACTAAAACAAAGAATAAAAGAAGAGATAGCTCAAAGTAGAAAAAAAGATCAACAAATGCTAGAGCAATCAAGATTAGCTCAAATGGGTGAAATGATATCTATGATAGCTCATCAGTGGAGACAACCTTTAACAGCTATAAGTAGTGCAAGTGGTGTTATTACACTAAAAGCAAGAAGAGATAAACTAGAATCAAGTTTAGCCTTAGAATTAGCACAAAAGATATCAGATTATTCACAACATTTAAGTGCTACTATTGATGATTTTAGAGAGTTTTTCAAATCAAATAAAACAAAAAAAGAAACAGATTTTAGTATTATACTAAATAGTGTAAAAAATATAGTAGAAGAATCAATTACAAGTAGAAATATAAAATTAATTCAAAATATAAATTGTACTAGTAAGTTTGTAAGTTATGAAAATGAATTAAAACAAGTAGTATTAAATCTAATCAAAAATGCAGAAGATATATTACTTGAAAATGATATAGAAAAACCAGTTATTAAAATAGAAGCATTTGAAAAAGATGATAAATTTATACTAGAAGTAAGTGATAATGCAGGTGGAGTACCAAGTGATATTATGGATAAAATATTTGATCCATATTTCTCAACAAAATTACAAAAAGATGGTACAGGATTAGGTTTATATATGAGTAAAACTATTATTGAAGATCATTGTGAAGGAATATTAAGTATTTATAATAATGACGAAGGTGCTGTATTTAAAATAGAATTAACAAAGGATAATGATGTATGATTTAGATGAGTTGATTAAGCACACACAAGATTTAACATTATTATATGTTGAAGATAATAAAGATGCAAGAGAATCAACACTTTTAATATTAGAACATTTATTTGATAATATTGTTGTTGCTGTTGATGGTGAAGATGGCTTAAATAAGTTTAAAGAAAATAATAATATTGATTTAATAATCTCTGATATAAGTATGCCAAAAATGGATGGTATTGAAATGTGTAGAGAGATAAAAAAAATAAAAAGAGATCAAGCTATTATTATTTTAACAGCTATTATAGATATAGCTATTATAAAAGAAGCAATAGATATTGGAATAGATAGTTTTATAAACAAACCAATGGAAGATGTTGAACTTTTATTTGCAAAAATAGAAAAAAGTATAAAACAAATAGAATATGAAAAAAATAAAAAACAAATCGAAAATCTAAAACACAAAAAAGAAAAAGTAGATATTATTTTAAAAATTATTCAAAACTTATCTCATCATTGGAAGCAACCACTTTCTGTAATATCGACGATATCTAGTACTTGTAGTTTTAAACTTGAAAATGATATTGCATTTGAAAAAGATGATTATAAAGAGATAGATATAATTACAGAAAAAACAAAAGAACTATCAACAATATTTGAAAAACTAGAAAATCTTGATTTTGAAAAAGTAACAATTGAAGAGATAGAAGATATATTGTATATAAACAATCCAATATATAAGGATTAAAATGAAAAGCTTATTTCTATTTTTATTTTTAATATTGACTTATCTAAATGCTCAAGAAAAAACAACAATAAATGCAGTATTGGGTCAGCATAAACCACCATTTATGTTTGGTAAAGATACAAATAAAGGTATAGAAGCAGATCTATTAAGTGAAATATTCCAAAATATGGGATATAAACTAAATATGATTCAAAAAGAAAAAAGCTATATGCAAGTTATATTAAATGAAAAAAATAAATATGACTTAGTAGCCACAATAACTCCTAAAAATAAAAAATTATTTTATAGTGATGTTTTTACAACATATGAAAACTATGTAATTACAAGAGCAGAAGATCACTTGAGTATAAACAGTATTGATGATTTAAAAACAATCAGATTTATAGCATGGAATGGTGCTTATAATGATTTAAATGGAGAGTTTTATAAACTATTTAATCCAATAGATGGAACAGCAAAACATAGCTATAACGATAACATGTCTCAATTAGATGATATAAAAATGTTTTTTTCAAAAAAAGTTGATGCAATTATTATTGATAAAACAATTTTTAATTGGTATAAAATACATTTAGGAAATAATGAACAATATACATTTCATGATATATTTAAAACAAAAAAAACATATCCAGTTACATTTAGATCCGAAAAATTAAGAGATGAGTTTAATGTAGAATTACAAAAGCTAAAAGATAGTGGTAGATATGATGAAATAATAGAATTTTATGAAAATCAAGATGTAGAAGAGTTACTAAATTTTACAAATTTATTAGCAAATATATCAAGTAAACTAATTTATGATAATGACATAAATGATTTAAAAGTGATATTAAAAAAGTTTTTTGTACATCCTGGAATAGTTGCAATTGTAGTTAAAGATAACAATAATAAAACATTAATAGATATACATAAAAATGGTATAAAATATAAAAAATTACCAAAAACTAGAGCAAAAATAGAATTAAAAGATCAAGAAGATAAATTAGAACTTGGTAAAGTATATGTATATTATAAAAAAGACTATAAATCAAGTATAGGGGCATTAATACCATTTATTAATAAGTTTATATCAAATAAATATTTTAACTATATAAAGCAAGTATATAAAGATTTAAGAATAATAGACAACAAAAAAATAATACTAACAAAAGAAGAACAAAAATACTTAGCAAAGAAAAAAACAATAACTGTTCACAATGAATCAGTATGGGCGCCATATAACTTTAATGAAAACTCTATTCCAAAAGGTTTTGTTATTGACTATATGGATTTACTTGCAAAAAAGTTAAATATAAATATAAAATATATTAGTGGATACTCTTGGAAAGAATATATAGAATTAATAAAAACAGAACAACTAGATGTAATATCTAATATTGCAAAAACAAAAGAAAGAGAAAGTTTTATTAACTTTGCAAAGCCATTTTTAAAATCAAAAAAAGCTATTTTCTCAAATACAATAAATGTAAAAAAACTATCAGATTTAAGTGGTAAAACAGTAGCTGTTCCAGATCAGTTTTATATACATCTTTATTTAAAAAAACATTATCCAAATATAAAATTAAAAGCATATAGAAATATAAAAGAGTGTATATATGCTGTTATAAATAAAGAAGCAGATGCTCTAATTGAAAACTATGCTGTTATTAACTATTTGATTAAAAAAGATGGTTTAAATATGAAGTATGTAACTATAAATAATGATCAAGAATTAACAACAGATTTATCAATAGGTGTTAGAAAAAGTCAAAAAATTCTAAGAGATATACTAGTAAAAGCCCAAAATAGTATATCAAAATTTGAAATAGAAGAGATAGAAGATAAGTGGTTTAGATTACAAAATCAAAAAATAGAACAATTTACAGTAGAGCAAAAAAAATATATACACAATAAAAAAACAATAAATGTATGTACAAATCCAAATTGGGCTCCACTTGAGTTTAGAGATGATACTCCAAAAGGTATTACAATAGATATATTAAATATTATTGCTAAAAAAACAAATTTAAAAATACAATATATCAAAACAGATTCATGGGCACAATCTCAAGAATATCTAAAATGTAAAAAGTGTGATATTTTACCATCAGTTATAAAAACTAAAATAAGAGAAAAATATGCTGCATTTACTGATCCATATATCACTTATGATTTAGCAATTGTTACTAAAAATGATAAGCCATTAGTTAGTAATATATCTGATATAGTAGATAAAAAAATGTCAAGAAAAGAAGCATCTGGTATATCTATGTTACTTAAAAATAAATACCCAAATATTCAAATAAAAAATACTAAAGATATGCTAGAAGCATTTAAAGATATACAAAATGGCACAAGTTATTTTACAATTACAACTCTACCAGTTTTAGCATACAATAGTAAAAAATATGATTTAAATGATTTACAAGTAGCAGGATATACAAATCTAAAATATGATTTAAGAATAGCTGTTAGAGATGATGATAAAAAACTACTTAGTGTTTTAAATAGAGCAATTAGCTTAATATCAAAAGACACTATCCAAGTAATAAATAATAAATGGACAACACAAGAAGTTATTAAAAAAACTGATTATTCACTTGCATTTATTATATTTACAATATCATTTGTGATAATTTCAATTATTATTTTATTGTATTTAAAACAAAGCAAGTTAAAAAAACATATAGAAGTACTAAATCAGTCACTTGAAACAAAAGTACAAGAAGAGATAAGTAAAAATAGACAAAAAGAAAAATTAATGCTTCAACAAAGCAGACTAGCCCAAATGGGTGAAATAATATCTATGATAGCTCATCAGTGGAGACAACCACTAAATACATTATCTATGTTAAATCAATCTATCATAATAAGATATGAAAGAAAAAAACTAGATGAAAAGTTTGTAAAATATTTTAAAGAAAATTCAAAAAATCAAATTAAAAATATGTCAGATACAATTGATGATTTTAGAAATTTCTTTAAACCAGAAAAAGAAAAAAGTGAATTTTGTATAAATAAAGTTATTGAAAATACAATAGATATGGTAAATCCTATTTTTATTAAAGAAGAAATAGACTTAATAGTTGATGTTAATGAAGAGTTATACTCAATAGGCTTCCCTAATGAATTAGGACAAGCAATACTAAATATAATCAACAATGCAAAAGATGCTTTAGAAGAAAAAGATATAGAAGATAAGTTTATAAAAATAAGTTTAATTAAAATAGATGATAAAATACAATTAACAATCAATGATAATGCAGGTGGTATTCCATCTGATATTATAAATAATATTTTTGATCCATATTTCTCAACAAAAACTCAAAAAGATGGTACAGGATTAGGTTTATATATGAGTAAGCTTATTATTGAAGATCATTGTGGAGGAAAGTTAGAAGTTAAAAATAATAAATATGGTGCATTATTTATTATAAGTTTTAAAAATTTAAATTCATCTTCTTGATGAATTTAAATATAATTATTTTGCTTTAAAATCTAAAGATATAGAATTTACACAGTGTCTTGTATTTTTTGAAGTCATACCTTCACCTTTGAATACATGACCTAAATGCCCACCACAAGAAGCACATACAATCTCAACTCTTCTTCCATCTGCATCTGGAACTTCTTTTACACTATTAGCAATACAATCATCAAAACTAGGCCAACCAGTACCAGAATCAAATTTAGTATCAGAAGGAAATAACTCAGCATTACATTGACGACAAGTATAAATACCATCTTGTTTATTATCCCAATATTTACCAGAAAAAGCCATCTCTGTTCCTTTATTTATTATAACTCTTGTTTCTTCTTCATTTAGTTTATTATAGTTCATTTTAAATCCTTATATTTATTTACAATATAATAGCAAAATAATATTAAGTTATTAGTACTATATTTTTTGTTATAATTATTTATATTTAAATGAAAGAAATATTATGAAATATTATATATCCTTATTAGTATCTATATTATTTATTGCTTGTTTTGAAGGAAAAAGTTGTTATGAGAAATAAGTATGTATGATTTAATAGTAATAGGAAGTGGAGCAGCAGGAATAATAGCAGCTATAAGGGCAAAACAAAATAATAAAAATGTTTTACTCTTAGAACAACAAAGTAAAATTGCACCAAAACTAAAAGCAACAGGTGGTGGAAGATGTAATCTTACAAATACACTTAGTAATGATGAGTTTATAAGTCATTTTGGTAAAAATGGAAGATTTATGACTAAAGCTTTAGATGAGTTTGATTATAAAAAATTAACATCATTTATGAACAGTATTGGTATATCTACTCATGCACCTGATGGATTTAGAATATTTCCAACATCTCATAGCTCTCAAACTATTATAGATGGATTAAATTCTTATATGCAAAAAATAGGTGTAGATATAAAATGCAATGAAAAAGTTGTACAAATACTAAGCCAAAACAATAAAATACAAGCTTTAAAAACTGTAAATAATACATACTCTACAAAAAATATATTAATAGCCACAGGTGGAAAAGGATATGAAAACTTAGGGGCAAGTGGTGATGGCTTTGATTTTGCTAGAACCTTAGGGCATAAAGTAACTTCATTATATCCAGCAATGATGCCACTATTTACAAAACAAACATGGCAAGGTAATTGTACAGCAAATACAATACCAAAAGCACAAATACAAGTAGATATAAAAAAACACAAGAAGCTAAAAGCTACAGGAGACTTAATCTTTACAAAAAAAGGTCTAAGAGGTCCAGTGGTGTTAGATTTTGCACGAGAGATTACTCCATTGTTTGATAAATATGATAATATTGATATAAAAATCAATATGGTAAAAGGGAAAAATGAAGATGATATTTTAAGATTTTTAAAAGAACAATCTTTAAAAAATCCTACATCTACAGTACTTGAACATTTAGAAAAAATCTTAGCAAAATCTGTTATTTTAGAATTATCAAAATTAGTGAGTATTGATTGTAATGTAACATACAAAAATCTAAAAGGTACAAAAAAAGCTGATTTTATAAAAATCTTATGCAACACTCCATTTACAATAACTGGACATGATGGATTTAGATTAGCAATGATAACAAGAGGTGGAATAAGCCTAAAAGAAGTAGATCAAAATACTATGCAAAGTAAACTAATATCAGGATTATATTTTGCAGGAGAGGTACTAGATATAGATGGTCCTTGTGGAGGGTATAATTTACAATGGGCTTTTTCTAGTGGGTATTTAGCTGGAAATAGTATAAAATAAACTAATTTAGTTTATTTTATACATCTTTATGAAGAGTATTACCTAATACTTTTTCATATTTTGCTGTAGTATCTATTATATTTTTAACATGTTTGGAAATATCTATTTTTTCTATTTTATTTGTCTGAGGATAGTTTGAAATAACTTTTTCAAAGTTTTCTATAAGTTCATTTAAATCTTTTCCTTCAATTGTAGGAATATTATATTTTTCTATTAAGTCTAAATCACCTTTAAACTCTTTGATTTGTCTTTGAAAATATATAGGATGGTTACCACTAGCTAAAGATTGAAGTGCTGCATTTGTACTAGATGTAAGTAGGTATTTTGTCTCTTTTATTGTTTGTGTGTAGTCTTCTTCTTCAATAATTTCATTGAAAAATGGTGCAAGTTTTTCATCATGTCTCATGAAAAAATAATGCCCCATAAGCATATCAATATTATGCTTTTTACTATTTACACAAAGTATATTTAACATCTCATCTTCATAATCATCATCTGCAAAGAAAAAACATTTTTCTCTTGTAGTTTTTGATGTTTCAAAAAATTCATCATCAACTATATCTTTTGGAATATCAACTCCAACTTCAAGTAAGATTGTACAAAAATCTTTCATATACTCTTTTGTTACATCACTAGGCTCTTGTGAATCATATATAAGTATATCTCTTCTTGTCATTAGATGAGGTAGGGCAGTTATTATATCAACTCCCACACCTTTTTTAACTCCTAGTTCATCTTTTGCAAAAGTTGCTGCTCTGTAATCACTTGTCGCTAAAATAGGATTAACAACTTCTAGTTGATGATATATAGCACTACATCTTCTTATTGCTTCTAGTCCAAAGTTATGCCCACTTTGAGCATATAAATATGTTTGTATCATTTAATTATCCTTAATAGGTTTCTATAAGTGCATTGTACTATATAATTATTAAATATATTTAAAGATAGCCTATTAGCTAGATTAAATCTTTACAGGATTTGTAAGAAGTATATTTCTTATTATTTTATTTATTTACTAAATATGAATTATACTTCATGTTTTAGATATTATCTATTATAAAAAAGAGTAAGGAAACTCATTGCCTTTTTAATATGCTTCTTTTCTATGTTTTATTCTACCAATGATAATAATATCATCTTCTATATCAAATAAAACTCTATAGTTACCAACTCTTAATCTATGAGTTGGATTATGATTTTTAAGTTTTTTTATATTTGTAATATCAGGATAATTTGATAAATATTCAATTGATTTTAATATCTTCAAAGCTTGAGATTTATCTATTTTAGATAAATCTTTCATAGCTTTATTTAAAATCTTAACCTGCATTTATCATCTTAAAAGCTTCATTTAAAGAATATGATTTCTCATTCTCTTTTCTTGCTTCTTGCATAAGTTTATAATCTGGGTCATTTGGATATACAGGTTCTATATCTAAATCACTTATTAAAATAGGACTTTTTTTATCTGTAGCTTGTTTTAATAATAGATTTAATCCATCACTAAAACTCAATCCATAACTTTTAAATAGTTCTTTTGCAGATGATTTTAAATCTACATCTAAATAAACATTACTTCTAACTTTTTTTTGTGTTGAAACTGCAATCATTTTATATCCTTTATAATAAACACACTTGTTGTGTTTATTATATCAAATTATGAATTAAAGCATAAATTTTTTATTTTTGTTTTCTATTTATATTAAGATGTAATATATCAACAGCACTTGGTGTTATTCCACTTATTTGAGAGGCATTAAATAGTGTTGGTGGATTGTATGCTTTTAGTTTTTCAATTATTTCAGTTGAAAGACCAGGTAAATCATCATACACAAAATCAG
>Ga0256843_1000717_pt1 | contig 27780 bp, 20 predicted proteins | sample AlvinellametaG_FD_191572 | JGI IMG/M metagenome (GOLD analysis project Ga0256843, IMG submission 191572) | Pompeii worm associated microbial communities from hydrothermal vent at the East Pacific Rise, Pacific Ocean - Alvinella | ecosystem: Host-associated > Annelida > Integument > Unclassified ... | reverse complement strand
ACATGAACACCAAATTTTGTCAAAAGCATGACTTTGTACTGAGTGAAGATGGGGAGAATTTTAAGATTGCTGTGTATGATGCCCAAAAATCTCATTCAGGCTGTTGCGGTGGAGGACACTGCGCTTAATCCCCAAAAAAGGGACTAAAAGAAGCTCTCAAAGAGGCGTTTGGCTTGGTCGGTAACCTCATCCACATCTACCTCTTTGAGAATATTTTTCACCTGATCAAGATCTTTTTGGATCTTCTCATTTTTAGGATTGCCTAAGATCCCTTCGAGTTGATGCTCCATCTGATAACGCAACAGTTTTTTCATGTCCACGGAGACCTTGGGATTGTCAATCGTTCCATAAAGGGTTCCAAAGAGCTCCTGCCCCTGCATTTTGATCTCAAATTTCGCATTGATACGATTGGTTTTGGTGTTCATCTTGATCTCCTTGAGATAGAGATGCTCGTTGCCATCATCTATTGTTAAACTCGCCAAGAGTTCCCCCTGTTGGTACTCCCCCACAAAATGACTCTTGTCATACCGATGTTTCAAGAGGTTAATCCCCGTGGTTTGATGCAACATATCCGTAAGTTTAGTACGTTGAAAACGTGTATTTTTCATGGTGGTATTGATCCGTATTACACTCTTGTTAAGGTCATCATTTACCGTTCCATAGAGAGAGGCCCTAACCAAGGGGGGGAGGTCATATTGTGCCAAGAGTTTAACCAGACTCACCCCATTAAGATTGACTTTGAGATGATCCCTACGGTAAAGGTAGCCAATCTTCCCACCAAAGCTACGTGTGGACCCCTCGACCCGCCAGCCCTGATCATTATAACGTGCCCGCCCCTGCGTCAAGAGTCTCCCTTTGTAACGATGGTGCACAAACGGCTCTAAGGCTTCGAGATGAGGAATATCCAGATCGTACCGCAGTCGAAGTTCTGTTTTGGTCGCGTCAAACTCCCCCTCTCTCAAGACCACCCTCCCCACATCCGAACGGAGTCGAGCATCAAAACGGTAGTGCCCATCCTTGATGGTTGCATGAAACGCATCCATGCTAAAAGCCATCGGAGGTTCAATCAACTGCGCCTGAGGAATCCGTGCCCAGACGTTGCCCTCTTGATGCTCCTTTGAGAGATGAGAAAAAGAAGCATTGATATCCATGCTTCCTTGAAGTTTAGGCTCCTGCTTTAGAAGCGTCAAAAGCTGTTCAATGGCAATGCCCTTGGCATGAAGTTGCACCGCTTTATAGACCTGATTGGCATGAACAATACCGCGATAATCACTCTTGCCTCCAAGTACCTGACCATTACCATCCACAGCCAATGTTTGGAGAGGACCCTGAAGATGCCCCATCAGGTCAACTCGATCCGTTAAATGATAATCATCAAAACGAAACCGCTCCCCTTTGAGATGATAGACCATATCAATCATCTCCGAAGAGAGTGTTCCATTCAGTTCTAAATCCGCATCATCATTGATACGTAAAACCGTATAAAGTTGTGGATAATCTTTGAGTTGCAGTGTGGAAACCTCAATGTTATTGTGACTCTGTTGCGAGAGATAACTCCCTAAAATAGGCGAAAGCACCCCGTTTCCGGTCTCGGTTCCCAACAGACCATACGCCCCACTGCCAAGCAGTGCCAAAAAAACCCACAGATAGGTCAATATATTTTTCATAGTCAGCCCCATTTACTTTTTCCATAGTTTATCATAAAAAAAAAATTAATTATAATAGTAATCTGCTAAAATGACACCCATGAAGAGGCTTCTACTTACACTATTACTATTAACACTGTTTATTCACGCAAAAACCTTTACCACCATCAAGTTTCAAGGGGACGTGGACCTAATCACTGGTGAATTTGATCGAGAGACCCTCTTAAAAATCTGTCACATTGAGTATCCACCCTTCTATAAACCATGGAAAAAAGATCCCGTCTTTGAGGAGAGTCAGATTGATGGGTTTGTAAAAAACATCATTGACTATGCCCACAGCATGGGCTACTATCGTGCCAAAGTCTTTAAAAAAACCACCAAAGATACCATTATTTTAAACATTCAAAAGAACAAACCCATCAAGATCGCCTCCCTCGATATTGATCCAGAATTCAAACGTTTTAGTGAACTCCGTGTGGGCAAACGGTTTCGTACCATGGATTTTACCGAGACCAAAAAACGCATCACCCGTTACCTCGAAGAGCATGGCTACCCCACCTATGTGATGAATGCCCGTGCGGAGGTGGACCTCGATCTCTATCGTGTCAATGTTACCATCAAAGTGGACAAAGGGGAGAAGCGATACTTTGGTTCTACCGAGATCAACAACAGCTCCAAAATTGATCAGACCCTTATTACCAAGCAGATTGTCTACGAAGAGGGGGAGCTCTATGATGTCCTAAAACTTGAAGAGACCTACGACAACATCTACCGTCTAGGGGTCTTTAGCAAAATCCAACTCAAACCTCTCTTTGATCAGAGCCATGAGGGAGTTACCCCCATTAAACTGGTGCTTGAAGAGGGAAAAACCAAAGAGCTCATCTCCCGTATCGGGTACGATACCGAAGATGGTGCACGGGGAGCGGTGGATTATATCGATCACAACTTCTTTGGGGATCTACGGGAGTTTAAAGTGGGTGCCAAAGTCTCCGAACGGGGTTATCGTGCCTATACCAGTATCTACGATCCCAATATTCTAGACCTTCCCCTGCTTGGACGGCTCAACTTTCGCAACGAGGTTGATTATCACGATTGGAAGTTTGATGGGTACGATGAGAGCCTCTTGGTCGAACGTGCCACACTAGGAGTTGAGCTCTTTCGCTTGGATCACTTTTTTGGCTTTCAACTCGAACACAACCAGATCACCTCTGACAATGAACTGCTCTTGAGCGGTTCGTACCTGATCAACTCCCTCTTCTACAAGATTGTGGTCGATGAGCGGGATAACCCCATGGACGCAAAAGATGGCTACTACCTCTCCTTTTATGCCGAGAAGGCAATGAAGCAGATCGGATCAGAGATCGATTACCTCAAACTGCTTGGCGAGGCACGTTACATTAAATCTTTTGATCCTTTTGTCTGGGCACTCAAAGTCCGCGTGGGGGATCTTGATGCCCAAACCCCTCTTTTTAAACACTTCTTTGCCGGCGGTGCCATGAGTAACCGTGGGTACGAGTATCGAGACGTGGGTATTCACGTGGATGGGGATGCCATTGGTGGGGTAAGCATGATTGATGGCTCCATTGAGTCACGCTACTACTTTACCGATAAATTTGCCATGGTGCTTTTTATGGATGCCTCCACCCTCTCCGAAGAGGTGCATGATTTCTCTCAAGAGTGGTACCGCAGTTACGGAACAGGAATTCGTTACCTCAGCATCATTGGACCGTTACGCTTTGATATTGGCTTCCAAGAGGATGGAGATTTTGCCATTCACCTTGGGATTGGGCAGGTATTCTAATGAAAAAATTACTCCTCTTTCCCTACAGCCTCATACGTTGGATCATTCTGTTCATTATTATCGTATCACTGCTGTTGCTGTTGCTCATTGAGTACCCCAAACTCCCCTTAACACTCCTCAAAGCCCCCCTGAAACAACAGGGCATCACCTACGGAAAGATCTCCGGTGGACTGCTCTCTGGCTTTACGCTAGAGGATGTAAACTACCAAGATCACGTCAAAGCTAAAGAGGTTGCCCTCAACATTGATCTGGACAAACTTGAGGATCGACTTCTCTATATTGATGAGGTAAAATTAACAGGGGTACATATTGATGAGGCATTTTTACGCGAGCTCATTGAGAACAATACAAGCCAAAAGAGCTCCAAAGAGGGGAATCTCTCTTTACCCTTTGATCGAGTGGTTCTCAATCACGCAATTATTGAACTCGAAGAGATTAACTACCGACAATATGGCATCGACAAAGCAGAGCTGGAGGTAAAGAATTTTGAGACAGACATGAAGAAGCAATACAAAGGAGATCTACACTTGCTTCTTAAGAGTAATGTTACCCAATTAGATTTAAATGGGTCCATTCAGAATGAAAATGTGATTGCAGATGCTCAAGTTGTCCCAAATCGTAACTTTATTGCCCCTTTTATTAGCCCCTATCAACTTCAACTGCAATCAGACCCCCACTTTAGCCTCCATGCCAAAGGGAATCTCTCGAAGGTCCATTTTCATCTAAAGACGCACCAACTTGATCTCAAACGGGAGGAGTATACCCTCTCCACTCACGCCTTAGCCCTCAAAGGGTGGTATGATATTCCCAAAGGATACCTTGATACCACCATTGATACCCAACTCCAAGGTAACATGGGAGAGCTCATGCTAGCGGGGAAAACCGCCCTTAATATTCATGATCTCAACAACACACTCACCTATCATCTTGATGCCAAGCTGAGCCCAAAGAAGGCGTTTGTTAATCGACTCGTAGCCGAACAGAACATCACCCTTCAGACCTCCCCAACCCTTGCCCTTAAAAGCAGTGGAAACTTCAAAACGTTGCGTTATCAACTTGAGATTGAGAACCTTGCACTCACCCATGATCCTGAACAGATCTACCCAAGCCGACTGTACCTTGATGGAAACTATGGGGTCTTAAGCCGTGATCTCTCAGCAAATCTTACAAGCAACCTTAAGAGCAACATGGATGATCTCAAACTCCATGCCAAAGCCTCTCTTAATCTCAACGATATCAATCAGACCCTTCAATTTGATTCCCAAGGGGAGCTTCTAGCCCATCAACCCTACCTCAATGCTAAGCTTGCCCCCTACGATCTACAGCTTACCGAAGATGCCACGCTTGGGTTTAAAGCACAAGGGGATCTCAAACAGCTCCATTATCAGGTGGACCTTCGCAATCTAGCCCTCACCCATCATCAAGAGCAACTCTATCCCAGTCAACTCCATCTCAATGGGAACTATGGGGTCTTTAGCAAAGGGCTAGATGCTCACCTCACGGGTCGCATCAAAAGCAACATCGCCAACCTTGAGCTCCATGCCAACACCACCCTTAATCTTAACGATATTAACCAGAGCCTCCGTTTTGATACCAACGGGGAGATGATCACCCATCAGCCCTACCTCAATGCCAAGCTTGCCCCGTATGATCTTCAGCTCACCAAGGATGCCAAGATCCATTTTGATGCCCAAGGGGATCTGCATCAACTCAACTATCAGCTCGATATCTACACCCTAGCCCTCCAACATCAACAAGAGAAGATCAACGATGCTACCCTGCATCTTAATGGGAGCTATGGGGTGCTTAGCAAAGATCTCGTTGCCAAGCTAGATACCAACGTGCGCAGTAACGTTGCCGACTTAAAACTTAATGCCAAGAGTCGTCTCAATCTCAAGGACATTAATCAGAGCCTCACCCTTGAAGCGGGGGGTGAACTCCACACCCATCGCCCCTACCTCAATGCCAAACTCAAAGAGCACAACCTAACCCTAACGCACAATGCTCACCTCCACTTTAATCTCAAAGGAGCGTGGCGTGCCCTGCTCTTTGAACTCAAACTGCAAGGGCTTGGTGTTCAACGGGATGATCTTACCCTTCGACTTACCGACCTAAGTACCCACGGAAAGAGCAACCTACTCTCGGGTCAAACCCACCTTGATCTCAAAGGGAACCTAATCAGCAACGCCGGAGAGCTCAAGCTCATTAACCAGACCCAACTCAACATCAAAGACCTCAACGCAACCCTAAACCAAAAGAGTGACCTTGACCTACACCTCAATGCCGACTACCTTAACCCCAAACTCAAAGATCAAAACATCACCATCGTGGGGCACCCTCAACTCCACCTTAGCACGCATGGAGGTCTTGAAAAACTCTACCTACAACTTCGTGCCAAGAGCGATCTGCTTCGAGGTGAGGATGAAGCTTCCATTACCCTAGAGACCTCTCCGATTCTTCTTAATCTCCTGCAATCGCAACTCCAAGGAGAACTCCAGCTCCAGAGTCATGCGAAGGGACTTAAGATTAACCTAACGAGTCAATTCAGTGGAAACTATACCCAACCCAAAACCATGCAGACGCAAAGCCAACTTACCATCAATGAGTTCAACGCGTTTGGGCTTAACCTTGATCCTCTTATTCCGCTCAATCTGGAGATTAAAACCACCGATCAGCACGCAAAAGTCGAACTGGACTCCGAGCGCATTCAACTTCACGCCACCAGTCAAGATTACGATCATTTTACCCTTGACCTCACCAGTCGAAACCTCTACCTCTACAAAATGATCAAACTTCCTCCTGAGCTTGATCATAAATTTATCAAGTTCAACCTGCACGGCAACGCAACCCTCTCTCGACAATTTTTCAGTCTCAAAGGGGAGATCTACTCCAATAAGAAATTCAAAGCAACCATCAATGCCCAAAACCGTGCCTCCGGATTGCGTGCATCACTTCGAACCAAACATCTAGCCCTCAGTGCCCACGGTGACCTTAGCACACGCCATCTAAAAGCCAAACTCGATATCGACTCACTCAAACAGGTCCAAAAAGAGTTTAATGCCCTCTACGACTTTGAAACCATCAAGATGGATGGTCCACTTCATGCCACCGCTCAGATGGAAGGCGACGCGATCCATGGAAAAATTACGTCTCGAAAAATCTCCTTTAAAGATTTCAACATAGAAGATCTTGACCTTCAAGCCGACTACACCCCTGATCTGATTCTGATTCAACGCTTTAATCTTCAGACCACTGGCTTCAAAGATAAAAAATTCAACAAGCACTTCTACCTCAATCAGACCGGACGCATTGAACTTGGGGCGTATCGTTCCATCCTCATTGATATGAATCCAGACATCTACATTCAGGCCCAAGGGGATGCCCAAGATCTGCAAGGGAGTGCCAACATCCACTCCCTTCCACTTGGCTATCCCGAGTACGGGAGTCTCATCCTAACCACCAACATCGATTTTGAACAGCACGGAGAGGAGAAGAGCATCACCGGAGAGATTATTCTCAAAAAACTCAAAATCTTCTATGAAGCAAAATTTTTAGACCCTGCCAATGATCCGGATGTGGTCATTATTACCAAAAAAGATAAGGTACGTAAAGAGCTCTCAGAAAACAGCTTTATGAAAAGCACCGCCATTGATCTTCAGATTCGTGCCCCCCAAGCAAACTATAAAACCCAAGATATTGATCTCACGTTTGATGTCAAGGTCAATGCCTTTAAAGCCTTTGGTAAAGATCTTGCCCTGCTTGGAAAAATCCAAGAGATCAACGGGCGGGTTGATCAGGTTCCTAAACGCTTTAGTGTGGTTGACAGTAATATTGTCTTTAAGGGGGACAAAAAAATCAACCCACTGCTTGATATTAAAGTAGAGTATGAACTTCCCCAAGTACTGATTCACATCAACATTGGGGGAGATGCCAACCACCCCAAACTGGAGTTTACCTCCGAGCCACCCATGCCCAAAAAAGACATCATGTCCTATCTTCTCTTTGGGGTCTCTACCGCTAGCCTTGCGGAGGGAGAGGGATCCTTGAGCCGTGAAGCAGAGCTCTTTATTCTCAATCAAGCAGCCCGAGATCTCGCCTATGAGGTAGGATTGGATCGTATCTTTATCAAAGATGATGGAACCGGTGAGGGGTTTGCCATCGAGGCAGGGAAGAAGGTCTCCTCCAAAAACATGGTTATTATTGAAAGCTCCAAAGAGGGAAACAGCTTTATCTTGGAGCACGATATCAATAAAAACATCAAATTGCGTGTGGGACAACACCAAAAAGAGATCCCCTCTCAGAGCATTGATATCTACTTCCGTAAGAAGTTTCGATAGCCAACACTATTACTAAACTACACACTAGTGGCGATCTTCCAAAAACCGAAGCTAGTGTGAAGGAAAGCTAAGTTAAGCTTTTAAAAAGCAATAGGGAAAATAGACATGAAAAAAGAGCATATAAAAAAAGGGATTTTACTTTTAGGCAGTTTAATCATGCTAATGGGGTGTGAAACCGGTGTTAGCAATAAAAAACATCAAGCCAATGCCTTCCAAGAGGGCACAGCTTCGACAAGCAGTAGTGCTACCGCACACAAACCCGCCGGAACATCTGCATCACACATCAAAAAGATCTTCTCAAAATCAGGTACCCCAGGGTACTACATTCAGGTGGGTTACTTCAAAAGTGAAAAACCCTCTTCAGATTTTGTAAACCTTATGAAACAAGAGCAACTCCCCTACAAACTGCTCAAAAAATTTGAAAATGGTGAGCCTCGATACCATGCACTGATTGGACCGTACCGCTCGTACAATGAAGCCAACCGAATGAAAAATGGAACCGCCAAACACCTAACGCACAACAGCTTTATCGTGCAGTTGGCTCGCCCCTAAAAGGGGGGACTATCTCATGGATTCTCAGGGTGGAATCCATGGACAACCTAACTACTTTTTAATCTCCTTGTGTACCACAGTAGTTAGCCCCAACAACTTCCATCCTTGGAATCCACTGCGATAGTAGTGGAGTTTCTCTTTGGGATAATGATGCGATATAACGGCATCAATAAAGTGCTTCGCCTGTTCACACCACACCCCGTTATCAAAAATCACCATCTCCTTGGCATGGCTAAAGTCCCATGAGCCGTCCGCGCGTACCTTCATCCCCAACAGTTTAAAGATCTTCTCAATTTTTGCCTTATTGGCGTGTTGAACCACGGGAAAAGGGATATTGATTGCCCCAGGGATGGTCTCTAACTCAAACCAACGCTTCAAACGTGCATCCACAATAATCCCCATGTTTCTATCCACCTTCTCTTGAATAAAGGTAAAGATCTCCAACTCCTCAACATTATTGACCCCCTCAGCAACATGCGTAGGCTGGATACAAAAAGGGGGACACGCACGTGATGTCTTGGTGTAATCGTCCGTTAGGCGATTATTGGTATCTTGAATCCGCTCAATCTTAACCGCTTTACCGGAGTCTTTGGTCATCACATACGCAAGATCTTTGGTCATTTTTACCACAACATTAGTGGCATCCTCTGCCATTAGCCATGAACCTAGAAGCGACAATAGCCATACTCTTTTCATTCTACTCTCCTACCTTAACAATTGGATCTACCCTAAAACATACCATCCAACCATTGCATACTTTTTATGGACATCTATTATAACATAAATCGTACCTAGCGATTTAAGAATTCTTCAGTAGTCAAAAAATATCAGCCTTCCTAAAGCTAATTATACTAGAATATTTGAAAAAATTAATGGGGGAAAACCATGCAAAAACTACTCTTGATCACCCTACTATCACCACTCCTTTTGGCGAATAATATTGTTGAAACGCTCCAAGAGCATGGCATCACCATCCCAAAAGGAGACGAGAACCTAACCATCAAACGACATAAAGATACGCAATGTGAAATGGAAAACATGACCCCTAAACGCCTCTTTGGGGGCAACTTTTCTTCCAAAAAAGTACCCAAAGTATGTCAGAAACGACTGGTTACCCACATTGGAGAACTTCAACCTCTACAGCTTCATCCGGAGGTGAAAACCCTTGGGGAGATTGAACTCTTAACCTACCTTAAAACCGTGACCCAACATCCTGAAGATGCCATACTCATTGATGCTCGTCCTCCATCATGGTACCACGCAAAGACCATTCCAACCGCACGCAATCTTCCCTTTAATAAGATCCATTATGAAAAAGACATCTACGAAGATAGCTTTCAAACAGAGACCGAGTTTCTAGCCTATAAACATGCCTACCAACGACTCTTCCGATTGCTCAATATTGAGAAAAATGAGAAGGGCTTAAGCTTTGAGCATGCCAAAAATGTGGTGCTCTTTAGCAATGGAAGTTGGTGCAACCAAGCCCCAAAAGCAATTGAGGCATTGCTCGCATTGGGCTACCCTCCCCAAAAACTGCAATGGTATCGGGGAGGGCTACAAGATTGGCTAATCTATGGTTTTGAGGTCACCACAACCCCCTCTCATAAGAAGGAGCATCCCACCCCAAAAGTACCCAAAGAGAAGCCTTAACCTTTGATCGTCACACAACGTTTCTCTCTTAAGGTATGAATCCGATCCAAGAGGGCTTGGGCATTGCTGTTGCCTTCATGACGCATCAAAATCCCCACTGCTTGATGCAACCAAATGGTATGCGCACCATACGCGTCAACCTGTTGCACAATGCTTTGAGCCAACTCAAAATCGTACTTAAATTGATGGTAGTGGTTCAACTCAGTATAGAGAAGAATCACCTTCTCTTGAAAATGCTGTGCAAGCATCTTTTTGTCCTGTTGATCATAACAACGTGCCAGATCCGCAAAGACTTCAGCAACCGTGGTCCCATACACCAGTGGTTGTTCATCCGCCAAAGCAATGTAGTATTTTAAGGACTCTCGATAGGCTGCCACCCCATCAACATACTCCAACTGTGCCGTATAGATCTGCGCTAAGAGATAAAAGCTCTTTGCCAAGATCGGATAGTTTCGTTGTCCCGATTCAGGCAGAGAGAGCAACATCTCCAACACCAACAAAAAGACCTCTCCCGCTTTGTTTTGACGGTGATGTTCAAAATAGAGTGTTCCCAAGTCAAAGAGGGTGGTTGCCATCTCCTCTCGATACTGAGAAGAGCCCTCTTCAATCAACGTACCATAAATATTTAATGCCCCCATGTATGCCTCTTTGGTCAGGTCAAACTGATTACGTTGACGTAGCACCAGCGCATAATTGAGATAGAGATGCAAACGCTTCAAGCGTGTCGCCTCCAACTCCTCCGGAGTAAACCCTTGATAGAGTGTTATTACCTTTTGATAAAAGCGTTCCGCCTCACGATACTGTAATGATTTACGATAAAGATCTCCCACCGTGGTGTACCCCTTAATGAGGCGTTGCGTATAACGTTGGGGAAGCACTCTAGCAAGCTCCTCTAGCCCCTCCATTGCTCGACGATAGTAACCAATCGCTTCAGCGTACTGATTCTCCTCCACGGAGAGTACCGCAAGACGCTCCAAGGTCTCCACCACCAACGGTTGAAAATAACTTTTGTCCAAAACCGATAACGCTTCTCGTACTTTTAACGCTTCTCGATACAATTTTTTTGACATCTTCAAATCACCCCTTTGCCGATAACTCTCCGCCGAACTGCCCAGTGCTACCGCAATATTCTCCTCAATTACTGTCTCTAGACTGTACATAATAAATCTCCCTTAAAAACTTATCTTAACTTATCATACACACAAAATGTGTATTAAAAAATAAAAAGTGGGTCGTTTTGAGACAAAAAAAAGATTTTTTTTAATTTTTATCATCAAAAATAATGATTTAACATAATATTAAGCAGACGAAAAATTAGATTTAATATTTTTTCATAGAAGCAAGTAGGCGTATCCTTTTGCTTTAACGCTGTCGTATCAAAGGGGTACGCTTGCACTACCCTAATAGAGTCAAATGCGCCCCCCATTGTCAATACGTTAAACCATGCAATACAAATCAACAAAAAATAATTACTATAAGTATAAATAAAGCAAATGAAATATAGAATTGATGATGTTTACTACGTAAAACATTACGAATTAAAATTGTAGAAAAAATACTCAACAATAAAAGAGAATCAAAAGGATACTGATGAAAAAAGCATTCATGGTGCTGCTTGGTCTATTGCTTATAGCCATAGTAGCCTTCTTCTGTTTCATGGATAAATCAACAGCGATACAAAAGGATTTACAATCAACGGCAGAGACACTCTATAAAAGTCACGGATTGCAAGGAGTCCACGTTGGCATTAAGGGGGAGGGGCTAAAACAGACGCGTATTCTAACCTTGGAGGGGGAGGTCATCTCCGATGGCATTAAAAAAAAAGCTGAAGAGCTAGCTTCCAACATCGATGGCATAACCGGTGTTGAAAATAATTTGGTAGTGCATCCTCTCACCCCCTCCATGGAGAGATCACAAAACACGCCACAAGCTACCACTACCAACCTCTCTGCCTGCCAAAAGGCGTTTAAAGAGATCTTGGACGATCATGAGATCCACTTTGCCTACAACCAAGCAACCATACGCCCAACAAGCTATCCGTTATTGGACAGACTTATTCACACCATTAAACGTTGTCCCCATGGGGTGGTTATTGTGATTGAGGGGCATACCGACGCAGATGGTCAAGAGAGCTACAATCAACGCCTCAGTGAAATGCGTGCAAATGCGGTAAAAACATATCTTATCCAACATGGCATTGAGGCTTCACGACTCAATGCCATTGGGTATGGAGAGAAACGACCCGTTGCGGACAATCGTACCCAAAACGGTAAAGAGAAGAACAGAAGAATTGAATTTAGAATTAAAGGAGTAAACGAATGAGTTATTTGCTAATGCAGATATTTGTCTGCCTGCTAATCGCCGGATTAATAGGGATGGTAATAGGATGGTTGCTACGCGGAGACCACAAAAAGGTATTAGAGGAGAGAGATCAGCAGTGGAAACATAAGATTAATCAGTTAGAACAGCGATGGGTACAAGCAAAAGAGAGTGAGGTTCAAAGCGTTCAACTAAAAGCTGAAAGAATAAACAATGAACTTGAAGAGATAAAAAACGATTTACAAGACGCAAAAGCGACCCATCAATCCCAGATGAACAAATGGCAACTCCAATTGGATAACGCCCATCAACAGTACCACCAAGAGCGTGCTTTAACGCAACAACAGTTGGTCTCACTCGAACAAACGTTGCATCAAGCCAACACAACAATCCAAGAGCTTCACGCAGAAAATGATGCGCTCAAAGCAGAACTAACCAACACCCAACAGGCTCTTCATTCCGCTACAGAGGATAAAAACTCCACCCATCCCAGTGAACGTGATATTATTCGTCGTCTTTCCGAGTGGAAAAAGAGATACAAGGCAACCAAAAAAGAGCTTGATGAATGTCAAAACACAAAATCCAAGGAGAGAGATCAAGGATCGGATCTAACCGCACAACACCTCTTAAGCAAAAGTGTCTCGACCAACAACAAAGAGGAGGAGACCGCCCAACCTGTTCTACTTCGTGAAGCAAAAGATGGCAAAAAGGACAATCTTACGCTGATCAAAGGTATTGGTAAAGTCTTGGAAGCACGACTCAACCATTTGGGTGTTTTTCATTTTGAACAGATCGCTTCATGGAGCAAAAGTGAACAAACATGGATCGATAAATACATGTCATTCCCTGGTCGAGTCGAACGGGAAGCGTGGGTTCAACAGGCACAGAAACTCTTAAACGGCATTGAAACCGAGTTTGCAAAGAGGGTTAAACGTGGGGATGTACCCTCAAGTAAACAGGAGTAACCTCCTCATGGAGCCATGCCCATGGAGGGGGGCAGAAACTAGAGGAGATCATCACACGCCACCCAGTGCATCAAAAGGGAGTCATCGGTGTTGTTTGCATCAGGATCATTGGCATAATAAAAACACTCCAGATAGTCCGCTTCAGGATTTGAAAGGATCTTGTAATAGCCCGAAGAGACAGCAACCGCTCCCTCACCAATGGTTTGGGTACTCTGGCTATAGTCTACCACGTTGACCACCTCCAAGGAGCCCAATTCCACCGCTTTGTCACGCGCATAGCTCTCCACATCAACCCACATGTAGCGATTAACCTCTGGAACTTGTGGGATAATGTTGGCTAACGAGTAGGTCGCCTCTAGACTCTCCTGACTCCAATCAAAGGAGGCATCCGGTGCTAAATGCCCTCGGTCATACCCCGATCCCACATAATCATCCAAGGTGGCACGATACGCCACATCAATGCTCTCCTCCTCGTAAAACTCTGGACGCTCTTCAATGTTGAGTTCATTCACCAAATCCCCCTCAAGGGTATACGCCACACTGCGTGCTGCCTTTTTTTCATAATCATAACAGACCGCTAAAAAGACCTTATCCACCACCATATCGCATTGATCGTTGATAAATTGATCCCTAAGGCTTAAGGTACTGTTTGCCTCCAAAGAGGTGGTATTGAGTTCTGTGCTGTTAATCTCCGTGCTATTGACTTCGGTTAGATTCGCCTCTTGGGTGGGCGTAATCTCCACAATCTCGGCGGTTGTGCTATTCTCCTCACGCGTTGAAGTGGTCGTATTAATCGCCTCACTCTCCGATGCTGTTTGGGTAAGGTTCTCTTCAGAGAGGTTCTCCTCCGTGCTCTGGGGTAGCACCATCTCCTCCTCAACGGGCGTTGCGGTTGTAGGTGTTACGGTTGGTATGGGATCGGTAACAAGAGAATAAACAGGTGCCGTTGTTTCATCCCAAGGAGAAACAACCTCCTCCTCCACCGAGCTAACCGGTGCTACTGGCGTACGGTTTGATTCCGCTACAGAGTCCGTCGTATCTAACGGTGCGGTTACACGGGATGGAGCTCCTTCTGCCACCAAAGGGTCATTATCAACGACCAAAGAGGCATTGCCCTCAAGATTCTCCTCCTGCACCTCACTCAACACATTGCTCGTAAGTTCCTCATTCACCTCAACACTTCCGCAACCAATCAAGAGCCATGTCAAGGGGATAAACAGCATAAATTTCATCATTTCTTCTCCATTTTGCTTAATTATTAATATTATACATTAAAAAAATACTTTTATAGTTAATTAACCTACATAAGCTTACTAAATTACTCCTCATCTAGAAACCTTCTATCAGGCTGTATTAAGTTAAAGAATAATTAAATATAATTGATGTATTCTATTCATTCATATACAGAACTGAGGAATACAATGGACTACTTAAATGACTTGGAACGAATTTGTACAATTAACTCTTTTACCCAAAACAAAGCGGGGGTTGATGCAGTCGGAGAAGTAATGATTGAGTGGATGGAAGCGATTGGCTTTCATACCACCATCTACCCAAGAGAAGAGATTGGTGATCACCTGCTCTTTCAATCCCCCCACGTTAATGGTAGCAAAATTCTTCTACTCGGTCACAACGATACGGTCTTTCCTCAGGGTAAGTTCGAGACCTTTACCCAAGATGATGAATGGGTCTACGGTGCGGGTGTATGTGACATGAAAGGGGGCAACATTGTCGCCCTTGAGGCACTTCGACGCCTCTATCAACAACGCGCTAAGATCGAAAACATCGATTTTCTGCTCGTCAGTGATGAAGAGACCGGCAGTGACGACTCCAAAGAGCTAACGTTGGATCTTGCAGGTGCGTATGACTACTGTTTTGTCTTTGAAGCCGCGGGAAAAAATCTTGAAGTGGTCACCGGACGCAAAGGGGTAGGCACCTTTACCCTTCAGATCCAAGGACGTGCTGCCCATGCGGGCACCAGCTATACCCAAGGAGTTGATGCCAACCTTGAAGCCTCGTACAAACTCCAAGCACTCAGCCAACTCACCAATCTAGAGCTAGGTACCACGGTCAATGTGGGTAAAATCTCCGGAGGCATTGGAGCCAATACCATCTCTCCTAGTGCGGAACTTCTTTTGGAGATTCGTTATCAAACCCATGCGGAGCGGGATCGACTGCTTCATGCTCTTGATACCATTACCCACCATGCCTATGTCCACGGGAGTCAAGCCACACTAGATGGGTTAATTCAACGGGATGTGATGGAGCCCAATGAGGCACAATCTCAGCTCATCCAACGGCTTGAAACCATCACCAATACCACTATCCCCACCGAGCAGCGTGGTGGGGTTAGTGATGCAAACCATGTTGCCTCCTGTGGGGTGGTAACCCTTGATGGATGGGGACCTTTTGGCGACGGGGACCATACCATTAAAGAGCGGGCATTAAAATCAAGTTTTGAGCAACGCATATCCATGATGGTGCAGATCTTAAACCATCATCAAATCAACAAACGACTCTAAAAAAGGAAAAAAAATGGGAAAAAAACGAAAAATAGGGATATGGCTCTACCAAAACGGTGGAGGCGACAAAATTCAAGAGAAGCTAATCAAAAAGCTTAAAGAGCGAGAGATCCATGCCATTACCGGACTCAACCTGAGAAATGCTGTTGCCAAAAACAAAAGTATTATCTGCACTTCTGAGCAGGGAGAAGAGATCAAAATGGAGAAACTTGATCTCTTTTTCAGCTATAATGCGGGAGAACAGACCCAGTATCAAATGTTTCTTTATCAGGCACTCAATCGGGTTATTCCCACCATCAACTCTTACGATGCGTTTGCCTTGACGGAGGATAAGTTTCAAACCTCATTCCTCTTGAGACAACACGGTATTGCCACCGCAGACTATCAACTCTGCCACCGTGATGATGCGGACCAATACCTGCTCAAAACACTCAAAAAATGGGGAAAAATGATCTACAAACCCACCGATGGTTGGGGAGGTGTTGGACTAACCAAGATTGAAAACAAGGCTACCCTTGATATGTTGATGCCTTTTCTTAATCAGATGGATTTACGTTTTCTCTACGTTGAAAAATTTGTCAAATACGACAACTCAGATTTCCGTGTTGATATTGTTGATGGAGAGTTTGTAAGCTGTTATGGACGCAAAGCCAGCAAAGGGGATTGGCGAACCAACGTTACTAGCGGAGGCTCCATCTTTTTACGTGAAGCCAACGATGAAATTATTAAAATAGCCAAAAAAGCTGCTAAAATATGCGGTACTGACATTGCCGGAGTTGACATTATTTATGACCTAGAGAAAGAGGAGTACGTGGTCCTTGAAGTCAATGGCATTCCCGCCTTTGCAACGCCCAAACAAGAGAAGCTTGGACTGAATTTTAACGATAAAAAAATCGATCTTATCGTCGATATGATTGATAGAAAAACAAAAGAGAGCTAAACCACCGTGATACAAGAGACGCAATATATCAGCCAATCTCCCGAAATCAAGAGTATTATCAAGAACCTCACCTTGACGCAATCGCTCTTTATCTCCTCCATTCTTATCGGAGAGAAGCATACCGGAAAACAGGCGCTTATACGCAGTCTCTTTCCTAAATCGATTTACGTTGATGGGAACAACATTGATGAGCTTACTAAAGCACTAGATACCTACAATGAGGTCATCATCTACAACTTTGAGACGATTCAAAACATCAGTCAACTCAACTTTGAAAACAAACGGATCATTGCCATTGCCAATCAGGTACAAAACAGCTCCCTGATTGAGGAGAAGTTTGCCTTCATCTACCACATGCCTCCCTTGCGGGAGCGGATGGAGGATGTGCAACTGCTCATTGAACACTACAGCCAAAAAATTAGCCATGCCCTCATGATCGAGAACCCTAGACCCATTGCTCTAGAGCGGGTGGATCTCTCCGAAAATATCAAATCCCTTAAAGCCTCCATCTACAAACAGCTCATTACGGCCAATCTAGAAGCGGAGGAGATTGAGCAGATTCTTTTTGAATACCTCTACAAACACATGGAGGGCAACAATGCGTATCGTGAGCACATTGCCCTCTACGAACGTCCCCTCATTCAGGCGGGACTTGCCAAGTTTAAATCCCAACTCAAACTCTCATCGGTGCTCGGTCTGAATCGGAACACCCTAAGGAAGAAAATTCATGAACACCATCTTGACTGATTTCAAGTTTTTTATTGAACATGACAGCAATCCTTTTATCCTCTTTTCTGCGCAAGGAAAGATTCTCTACCTCAATCAGAGTGCTGAACTGCTTTTGCTTGAACCCTATCGTGAAAAAAAACTCTTTCAACTGAGTCTCTCCCATGCACCCAAAAGCTTTGGATACAAAAAGACCCTCATGGATCTTGCCTTTGGTTCCTTTGAATTTTATGCCATCAACGTACTCTACAATAATGAGGAGGAGATTGGACTGCACCTTTATAGCAAACCCACCATCAAAATCGATCATACCCTTAGCCTTGAAGGGTTTAGCCCTACGGATATTAACCTCCTGCTTGAAGCCAACATTGAACTCTTCAAGATGAAATATCACGGAGAGATCTCAATCTTTACCGATTACGATCTGCCTCAATTCCAACTGCACCAAAACAACTTCTCCTTTATTCTGCGTAAAATCTTTGAACAGTTCCAAAGCGTCACAATGGTCAACATAACCCTAAAGATTAAAATTGGAGAGATGATCGTGGTCAACCAGAAACGTTATCCCATTATTCTTTTTAAAATAGAGAGCGATTGTCGAACCTACGATAACGATAGCCACATCAAAAAAGCTGCCTCAAGCAACTACATCAATGTTTCCCTAGAAGAGAACGCCATCACCTTAGAGATTCCCGCCATACAATAGTTGGTACCATCCCCATGGACTTTAACTTCATCAAAAACAAAAAGAGTGGAAAGGTGTAGCCACCCCATTCTATTATCATGGAGCAACTACGGAGGGTAAGAAAATGTGAAAATTACAAAGGCAGTTTTTTGACATGCCTTAGGTCAAGAGAGGCTCAACGATTAGAGCGAAAAGGGAACGCTCAAATAGAGTTGTACGGTATTTCCGTCCATTGCATCATCATCCGATGATGTATTGATTAATGCCAACGTGGTATCCAAAGCCCCTAACTTCTTATTCGCCGTCAAGGTTACCTCATCCATCTCACCAGCCACCCCCATGGTGTCATTGGTCACGCTGGTGTATTGCGCCGAGAGGGCTACCCCACTAAGGTCCGCAGAAGCCCCAACCGCTACCGCTTGCGCATCAGGATTTGAGACGTAACCAAAGTTCCACCACGCCTCAGTATAGAGTGGTGATGCCCCATATCCGGCATAGTTTTGGAACGTGTTGCTCCCTTGATCATCCGCTTGAGAATAGGCCGCATAGAGCTGTGCCACTCCTGCGTCATATCCCAACTTAACCGCCATCACTGAGGCATCATCTTGGTTATCTGCATCCGCTAATGCCATTCCATATTGCGCACCAAATGTCAACCCTTCAATCACGTCCACATCCGCTTGTACCCAGACTTTATCGTCTTTATCTAATACCGTATTGCTTGAGTAGTACCATGCTTGTGCGGTGGTATTAGGGATCGCTTTGGTAACCGCACCCACCGCATAGATACCATCACCTAAATCGGTCTGTCCTCCCTGAAAATCAGTAAACTCAAAGGGACCATTTGCACGGGTTACCGCTGAAGCAACCAACGTGGTATCGGGAAGATCCCCATTGACAAACGTAAAGGCATCAAAGGTGTTCTCCACAATGTTCCATGTCTCAGTAAACGCCAACGGTGTATCCAGTTTTTGTCGCCCAATCACCGCGGTAGTATTGCCCAGTTTCGCCGTAATATTTGCCGTATCAAACCAGAATCGATCCTCTAAAGCATGATCAACCCATGTTGCACTTACCGCAGTATTCTCTAAACCTAACGTAGAGACCCCAGAGATACCTGCATTTAATGTCACTCCCTCGGCAATATCTCTTGAGTAATCAAGACTTACAGAAGCATCTCCCATGGCACTCGTTTTATTAAAGAGATCCCCATCCGCAACATCGGTGGTGCTGTAGAAAACTTTAGCATCCCCACTGATGGTTGCGTCCGCCCCCATTGCTGTGCTCACCGCCAATGCAGTGATCAAACTTAGTTGTATGAATTTCATTTTAACTCCTTCGTATGAAAATGTTTCAGGCTCATTATAATCAAATTTTTTCTGAAAAGCCAAAAAACCTTGATTATTTTTTAAACAATTTATAAAAGGGAAACACTCTCCAAAACTGCTCAATATTATTGAGCAAAATAATAATTTAGATTGATAGCAATGCTTATTTTTTATACAATTTTCCCCTATTTTTCCCCCAACAAACCGGCTATACTGTGCCATCATATTAAAAAAGATCAAAGGAGTAAGTTTATGAAAAATAAATTTCTAGCACTGCTAACGCTGTTAGCTCTACCAATCCTTGCTTTAGCCGAGGATAAACTTGACACGGGTGATACGGCATGGATGATGCTCTCCACTGCATTTGTACTGCTCATGACCCCTGCAGGTCTGGCACTCTTCTATGCAGGAATGACCCGAAGTAAAAATGCCCTCAATACCTTCTCGATGGTTATGGGTGCATTTGTTATGGCGTTTGTGGTCTGGATTATTGCTGGATACTCCATCGCTTTTGGTACCAACGAGAGTGCCATGTTGCAAAATGTCATGGGTGGATTTGGACATGTTCTGCTTGATGGCATCAAGTGGACGGACCTAAGTGGAACCTACCCCACTTACGTCTTTATCGCCTTTCAGGGAACCTTTGCTGCCATTACTATCGCCATTGCTAGTGGTTCGGTCATTGGTCGGATGAAGTTCTCCACATGGATGGTAATTGTGGTGCTTTGGGGACTCATTGTTTATGCGCCTATTACCCACATGGTCTGGGGTGGAGATGGTGCGTACCTCTTTGATGCAGGAGCCTTAGACTTTGCCGGTGGTACCGTGGTTCACATGAACGGTGGTTTGGCCGGTTTAGTACTCGCCATTTTAGTGGGGAAACGTTCCGGACACAACAAAGTTGCCATGAAACCCTTTTCTATTATCCTGACTGCTGTAGGTGCAGCACTTCTCTGGTTTGGATGGTATGGATTTAACGGAGGTTCAGCCTTTGGTGCCAATGCCATTGCAGGACTTGCTGTACTTACTACCACCATTGCGACCGCTGCGGGTGGGGTAACATGGATGCTTATTGAGTGGTTTATCTACAAAAAACCAACCCTCCTTGGGATCGCTTCAGGTATTATTGCCGGTCTGGTTGCCATTACCCCTGCGGCTGGATTTGTTGGCGTAGGTGGTGCTTTTGCCATTGGTATCGTGGGTGCCATTGTTGCCTTCTTTGGGGTGGTCAAACTCAAAGCAATGTTTGGATACGATGACTCACTTGATGCCTTTGGTATCCACTTCTTAGCCGGTCTCTGGGGAGCATTGGCAACTGCATTCTTTGCCCTTCATGATACCGAGCTTCTCTGGGATGGTCCCCTCAAAACATCACTCACTGAAGGTAAAGGAGCCGATGTTATGGGACAGTTCTGGGTACAAGTTGAATCGGTTGCCATTGTTGGTGCATGGACCTTAATCGGAACCGTGGTCGTCTACTTTATCGCTTCAGCCCTTACAGGTGGTGGACGTGTGGATGAAGAGACCGAATTCAATGGACTCGATGAGACCATTCACGGTGAAAATGGAATGAACCTCTAAGTCGGGTTCACCCAACAACCAAACAATAAAGGTGCGTATAACAACGCACCTTCTTAAAGTAGTGTAGGAAGGATAGAAACAATGAAAAAGATCGAAGCAATTATTAAACCATTTAAACTTGAAGATGTTAAAGAGGCACTTGTTGAAGCAGGCATTGAGGGGATGACCATCTCTGAGGTCAAAGGATACGGACGACAGCAAGGGCACTCAGAACTCTACCGTGGTGCGGAGTATGTGGTGGAGTTTATCCCCAAAGTCAAAATTGAGATCGTGGTCAGTAGCCAAGAGTATGCTGATACGGCTATTAATGCCATCAAAGAGGCAGCCCATACCGGTAAGATTGGGGATGGGAAGATCTTTGTCTCCGACATCTCTAATGTTCTAAGAATTCGTACGGGAGAATCGGACGAAGAGGCACTCTAAGTAACAAGGGGGCATTCCCCCCGTCCCGATGCCACGCCCTCATTAAAAAGAGGATACCCCCTTAAAAAACTCCACAATACGCCGTGATGCGTGACCATCCCCATAAGGATTATGCGCTTGACTCATCGCCTCGTACATCGAAGGATTATCCAACAGTTGCTGTGCCTCATCAATAATCTTGTCAGGATCTGTACCAACTAACTTCACGGTTCCCGCCTCAATGGCTTCAGGTCGCTCCGTTGTGTTTCGCATCACCAAAACCGGTTTTCCAAGGGAAGGTGCCTCCTCCTGAACTCCGCCACTATCGGTAATGATCAAATACGCATGACTCATCAAATAGATAAAGGACTCGTACGCCAAGGGCTTAATCAAGTGAACATTTGAGATCTCAGAGAGGAGTGCCTTAACGGGCTCTTGAACATTGGGATTAAGATGAACCGGATAGACAATGTCCAGATGAGGATTGGCTTGGGCAAGACGTTTTAGAGCGTGACAGATGTTAATAAAGCCTTCTCCAAAATTCTCTCGACGGTGTCCTGTAACGAGAATAATTTGACGATGGGGATCAAGCTTGTAGCCCCCCTCTTCAAGCTGTTTGAGTACCTGTTGTTCCAGAGAAGCATCCTCTTGGATCTTTTCAAGTGCTAAAAAGAGCGCATCAATTACCGTATTTCCGGTTACGATGATCGAGGCAGGATCTTTATTTTCACGCAACAAATTCTCTCGACTTGTTGCAGTAGGTGCAAAATGATAATTGGCTAAAACCCCTGTAATTTGGCGATTTGCCTCTTCGGGCCATGGACTATAGAGCTCCCCTGTGCGCAGTCCCGCTTCAACGTGCCCCACCGCAATCTTCTGATAAAACGAACCCAACGCACTTGCCGATGTTGTGGTGGTATCCCCATGAACCAATACCACATCCGGTCTAAAATCCTCAAAGACCATACGCATCCCCAAAAGAACATTGGCCGTAACATCATAAAGATCCTGTCCCTCCTGCATGATATTCAGATCATAATCCGGAAAGATCCCAAAGATACTCAAAACTTGATCAAGCATCTCACGATGCTGTGCGGTAACGCAGACCTTCATCTCAAACTGATCCGCTTCCGCCTCAAAAGCTTTTACTAGTGGGGCCATCTTGATCGCTTCCGGTCGGGTTCCAAAGACAATTAATACTTTTTTCTTCATGAGATAATAACTTCCTATTTTTTTGTTAAAAAATATTATATCCAATCCGACCTAAAAATTGCTTATTGATGAGGAGACTCCTGCAGGGCTTCAACCGCTAGGTGCTGTTCATAATCGGGGCGCTTCTCTTTTCCTGCTACGACAGGACGTGTCAACGCACCCGCAATCTCCTGTTCGGGCAGACTAATCCCCTCGGGTACTGCCTCCGAGTAGAGATTGACCGCACACTGCTTGAAGTTGGGCTCAAATGACTTCGGATCAAAATCCGCAAGGGTAACACGGTTAATTAACTGCTCAGCAAAATGAAATGGTACAAAGCAATCCCCCTCGCGTACCACCTCCGTTACCTTGACAATCACCCTCTCCACGCTTCCTCGAGAGGAGCCTATCGTGATACGGTCCCCACTTTTAACCTTAAGTTTAACGGCATCTTTTGGATTCAATTCCACCCATGCCTCAGGGGCAAGATCATTGAGCAGTCCAATGGTTTTAGTTTTGGTGCGGGTGTGCCACTGCTCCACGGTTCGCCCCGTATTGAGATTTAGGGGGAAGTTGGGATTACAACTCTCCGCTAACGGGTACCAATCCACCGGCAAAAGCTTAGCTTTACCATCATCAGTGGGGCACTCAAACCCTTCGGTGTAGAGCCGTTTTTTCCCATGAGGGTACTGCGCATTACAGGGCCACTGAATCCCTCCAAGCTCCTCAATCAACTCATAGCTCATCCCACTGTAATCGCAAAGTTGCCCTTTACTTACCCGTTTAATCTCTTCGAAAATATCGCGACTGCTCTTAAAATTTTTAAAGAGCAGTTCATGTTTCCCTTCAAAATATTTACTAAATTCTATCACAATATTCGCATCACTCATGGTATTCCCAAGTGGTTCAACCGCCTTTCTAGCGTAGTTACAACGCCGTTCAGAGTTGGTATAAGTCCCCTCTTTTTCACTCCATGTCGCAGCGCTAAAAATCACATCAGCAACCTCTGCGGTTTCACTCATAAAGGCATCTTGAACCACCAAAATATCTAACTTTTTTAATGCCCTTCGCAACTTCTCTTGATCGGGAAAACTCACCAAGGGATTGGTTGCGGTTACCCAAAGTGCCTTGATCTCACCACGATCAATGGCATCAATAATCTGAGGATACGCGTAACCTCGTTTTGTGGGAATCAACTCCGTGGGTACCCCAATAATCTCCGCAAACGTAGCTCGATCAGTCGCACTAGCAAAGTTTCGATACCCAGGGATCGAGGAGGTAAACCCAAACTCCCGTGTTCCCATCGCATTACACTGTCCAGTGATACTAAACGGAGCTGCCCCCTCTTTTCCCAAGTTCCCAGTAATCAGCGCCAGATTACAGATGGCTGAGACCGTATCGGTACCAATAGAGCTCTGATTGACCCCCATGGTCCATGCGCTCAAAGCACGATCTGCAGTAGCATAAACCTTGGCAAGTTGGTAGAGCTCTTTTACCTCAATTCCCGTAATGTGGGCGACCTCTTGAGGAGGATAGTTTGCCATAATATGTTTTCTAAATTCACGATACCCAGAGGTTCGCTCTTTGATAAATTGCTCATCCTCCCAACCCTGTTCAAAAATAATATAACACAACCCATTGATCAATGCCAAGTCACTCCGAGGTGCCAACGGCACAAAAATATCCGCCATGTTTGCCGTTTTGGAATGACGAGGATCAATCACGATTATGGTGGGCTTTTTACCCGTTATCTTTCGATTTTTGACAATGTGCAGTTTTAAAATTGGGTGGTTATCCGCAATGTTCGCCCCAATGAGCATAATGACATCGGCGTGTGAAAAATCTTCATAACTTGCAGGTGGTCCATCACTACCAAAACTCTGCTTATACCCCATTACTGCCGATGCCATACAAAGCGTTGTGTTGCCATCGTAATTATTGGTCTCCAACCCCAACTGTACAAATTTTCCCAAGGTATAAAAATCTTCAGTTAAAAACTGTCCCGTTGAGATACAGGCCACTGCCCCTTTGCCATGCTTAGCTTGAATGGCTTTAAACGTTGCGGCGGTATGGGAAAACGCCTCCTCCCATGCCACGGCTTCGAACTTTCCTTTTTTACGAATCATGGGCGTGGTGACACGGTTGTTGGAGTCAACCATCTCATGCTCTGTTAACCCTTTGGGACAGAGGGTTCCTTGGCTTACGGGATGGGTGGGGTCCCCTTTGGTATAAACAGGTCGCCCCGCTTTAATCCCAATGTAGAGACCACACCCAACTCCACAATAACCACATGTACTACGTACCCACTCATCCGGTGTTTTAAAGTTGGAGATCTTACCAAATTTGGCATCATCTATTTTTTTATATTTATCTGTTTTGATATCAACACCAAGAAAATCTTTGATCTTCGCTAACATAGGTATAACCCCTTACTTTTTTAGTCTACTGCACCCATTATAATAAATATTCACGTAAAGCGGTCAAAAAATTTGTATGATTTTTGAGCAATTTAAACCTCTCCCTCTCCCGCGATTGCGGGTGGGAGAATGGTTGTTCAATTCCCCTATTTCTAATACCCATGTTGGTACGTATTTCGTTAATAGGCACTACTCATCGCAGTCCACATTAAAGGTACCACTAATACTAAAGGATCGTACTTCAGTCGTGGGTGAATCCCCCTCTTCATTAAAGGCAAATGCCTCAATTTGATAGAGTTTATCACACGTCAACCCTGTAATATCCGCATAAAGATATGGATGTTGGGTCTCATCGTGCGCAGGCAAGGTTAAGTTAATATCATTCCCGATGACTCTAAAGCCTGTCTCATTGTTGGCATTATCTTTGAGGCTGATACGCACCGCACTCTTATTGATATCGGTTACCCCAATGTAAGGATCTGGAGCCATGGGCAAGCTACTCTCTACCGTATCGCATGAGACCCCAAAAGTACTTTTGATATTAAAGCTTCGAGGATCCGTTAAGCTAGAGTTCCCCTCATCGTTGTACGCCAATACTTGAATGGTGTAGACTCTATCACACTCCAAGTCGGAGACATTGGCATAAACATAAGGGGATTCAGATGCGTCATTTGAGGGGATGTTGAGATTAATATCTCCAACCACTTGAAATCCCTGCTCGTTGTCTGAATTATCCTTAAAATTAATACGTACTGTGTTCTCATCGATATCGGTAACCCCAATATATGAACCTGGTGCGGCAGGGACACCTGCCCATGCCACGGTATTAAAGATTCCCATGGTCACAAAAAGTGAAGCCATAAGTTTTTTGTTTTTCCCTATTTCTAACATAATTCTATTCCTTTTTTTAATATTATTTTATATGGTTATCGGTTGAATTGGTTTGAGCACTAAACCAAAAAAAGATTCAAGTTTCTCCGTAAACTTGAACAGGAAAATTTTAACAAAAAATAGAATTAATACAACTAAAAAAAATAATTTTTTTGTAAAAAAATTGAAAATTATTAAAAATTGAGTTCTGTTATTTTTGCTTATTAATATAAAAGAATTTTTTTTAATAGAAAAAAGAGTTAACAAAGAGAAGTTCAAACAAGGCTGTAATTATGAGTTAAATCCCCAAATTAAGGAAAGGGGAGCGACTCCCCTTAGCGTTGATTTCCTGCAAAAAAGTTCCCCGCCAAACCAAGTGGCACCACTGTACGGTAAAAAAGATAACGTCCCGCCAGTTCAGAGAGCAATGAACCCACAATCGCAACGCACAACAGCACCATCGCCACACCATGCAGTCCACTTGCGGTAAAAAGAATCGCCAAGAGGGGCAAAATCAATGCCGAAATCAACAGCGAATAGAGTCGAAACTTCTTGATCTTACCAAAATGCTCCTGCAACAAAATACGGGTGCGATTGAGCGGATAAAAGAGTGGGTTTTCTCTCTTTAGATGACGATAGAACATCACCTCTTCATAGATAATCAACACCTGTGCCATCCCTGCAAGCAGAGAGACGGCTAAGAGTACCGTAGCCCCTGCTCCACCATTGGAGGCTAAAAGCAACAGCGAGATCAACAAAAATCCAATGTATCCCGAACCAAAGAAACGTTTGGTTGTTGAACTTCGATCCCATGCAGGTCGGGCTTTAACACGATAGATCATCGACTGTGCATAGATCCCATAGATCCCCAATGCCAAGGTAAAGCCCTCAAGAAGCAACAATCCTACCCCTGTATATCCCAATCCATAGAGTAGTGCCACAAACATGCTCAATCCCGTATAGACCCCCAAAGCGATCGCCTCGCGTGAGAGCCATGAGGTTTTCCAGTTTTTCATCGCACTCATGGCTAAAATGGGTCGCCCAAGATGCAGTGCCGAAAGTGGTAGACCAATCGCAGCAGGAATAAATGCCATCAGTGCCATCTCCATGGTGGGCTTAGGAAGATGAAGCCCAAAACTAAAGAGCAACTGCCCCAAAAAGAGTGCCAAAAAGGCTCCTAGAGAGATCTGGGTTAATACCGTCATAAAGACCAAAGGCAACTCGGCATGGGCCGGCTTAAGCAGTCGCTCATCCGCAGGCTTCATCTTAGGCATATTCTTGGGCAAGGTATAACGGGTGGTGGGTTTGGTGATGTTCACATCGGGCAGATGGGGGGCGATGCCCTCTTTTTGCATGTCGTATTTGATCCACTCCTCTTTGTGCACCACCTCAATCTCAATCGCCCCCGCAGGGCACGCCTGAATACACGCAGGGGTCTCCCCTACTGCCAATTTATCGTGACACATGTCACACTTGGTCACGATCCCTCGATCATGATTCATCACAGGGACCTCATAGGGGCAGTTCCACGTACAATATTGACACCCAATACAGCTCTCATCATCGTGCCAGACAATTCCACTCTCTTCAAACTTAACATAAGACTCCGTCGGACACCCCCGTAGACACTCGGGTTCCAAACAGTGGTTACAGCTCATGGAGTTAAAAAACTGTAAGACATTGGGAAACTCTCCTCCCTCCATCTCTCCAACCCGTCGCCATTTGACCTCAGGGGGGTTGTTTTGCAACTCATTACACGCCGTCTCACAACAGTGACACCCCACACACGCCGTGGCATCAAAATGAAAACGGTACTGCTCACCCTCTTTAAGTTCAGGTATATCAATA
>Ga0256843_1000716_pt1 | contig 27782 bp, 26 predicted proteins | sample AlvinellametaG_FD_191572 | JGI IMG/M metagenome (GOLD analysis project Ga0256843, IMG submission 191572) | Pompeii worm associated microbial communities from hydrothermal vent at the East Pacific Rise, Pacific Ocean - Alvinella | ecosystem: Host-associated > Annelida > Integument > Unclassified ... | reverse complement strand
CCTGCACCGCAGATGTTCGTTATCATATTTTTTGGATTGGGGCTCATAGGGTTGTCTGCAAAATTGATCTCCGTTCAACTCAAAAGAAATTTCAAACGCTTTCGAAACGAATTTTATCAGGCATTACAGAAAAAGGACTTGATGGATCCTGATAAATTTCACTTCGAGGAGTTTCGCTACCTTTGCACACTGATCAACCCTTTGATCGAAAAGATCTCTTTCAACGAGATGCAACTGCAAACGGTTATCGATGCGCAAAAGAGTTTGATCATCACCAGAACACATGATAAAATCATCAATGTCAACCGTGCCTTTCTTGAGTTTTTCAATATCGACTCACTCGATCAGTTTACCCAAAATCATGAATGTATTTCCGAGTTTTTTTCCAAAGATGACGAAGAGTATTACAACCCGAATATGGAAGGGCTGAATTGGGTCAATTATGTACTTCGCAACCCGCTAAAAGAGCATAAAGTGATGATCTACAAAAACGGTAAGCCGCATATTTTCAGCGTCGATGCGAAGATGAGCAGTAAGTACGAGATGTATCGTGTCGTCATCACGCTGATTGATATCAGTTCCATCGAATTTGAACGTCGTAATCTCATACTCGATGCAACAACGGATCCTTTGACAAAAGTAGCCAACCGTTTGAAGTTCGATACGATTTTAAAACAGCAGATAGAGCTTTCCAAACGCTATGACAACTCTTTTTGTATGATTTTGCTGGATGTGGATAATTTTAAAAAGATCAATGATACCTACGGACACCCGGTCGGTGACCAGGTGCTTATCAAGCTGGCGGAGACACTTAAAAAAAGCATTCGTAAAAGTGATACGGTAGCACGCTGGGGAGGCGAAGAGTTTGCGATTATCCTGCCGCATACCAAACTTGCCACAGGTGAGAAGATTGCGGAGAAGTTGCGCAAAAAAGTCGCTTCTATCAGAGAGAAGGGATTGCCGCGTTTTACCTGTAGTTTCGGTGTCTCCGAATACAACAAAGAGCAAAATATCGAAACATTTATGCATGATGTCGATACCAAACTCTATCAGGCAAAAAATAACGGTAAAAACTGCGTTGTAAGCCGCTAGAACACTTCAGAACTCGTTTAAAGCCAAATCATAGTAAAATAGAAGAAATACCCTCTCTTTTATAGCGGGAGAGGGACTTACTATATTACTTCAAAGGTTACACAACTATGTTTGAAATGGTGATTGGTTTAGAGGTTCACATCCAACTCAATACAAAAACAAAAATCTTCTGCTCATGCCCGACATCTTTCGGCGAAGCACCCAACACAAATGTCTGTCCTGTTTGTCTCGCACTTCCGGGCGCACTCCCCGTTTTGAATAAAGAAGCAGTTAAAAAGGCGATCAGCTTCGGTCATGCAGTCAATGCGACAGTACATAAAAAATCGATCTTCAACCGTAAAAATTACTTCTATCCCGATTTACCGAAAGGGTATCAGATCAGTCAGTTTGAGATCCCTATCGTAGAAAACGGTGAACTCTATATCGACTTTGAAGACGGTTCTTCCAAACGTATCGGTATCACCAGAGCGCACCTTGAAGAGGATGCCGGAAAAAATGTTCATGAAGGTGCCGTAAGCCATGTTGATCTCAACCGTGCGGGTACGCCGCTTTTGGAGATTGTCAGCGATCCGGATATCAGCAGTGCGGAAGAAGCGGTACTCTATTTGAAAAAATTACATGCCATCGTACGTTATCTTGATATCAGCGATGCCAATATGCAGGAAGGATCGTTTAGATGTGACGTCAATATCTCTATCCGTCCTAAAGGTGACGAAAAACTCTACACTAGAGTCGAAATCAAAAACTTAAACTCATTTCGCTTCATTCAAAAGGCGATCGAGTATGAGTTTGAGAGACAGTGTGATGCTTGGGAAGATGACGTCTATGAGGATGAAGTCTTTCAGGAGACAAGACTCTTCAACACCACAACAGGCGAAACCAGAAGTATGCGTGGTAAAGAGGATAGTGCCGAGTATCGTTACTTCCCCGATCCCGACCTCTTGCCGGTGATTTTGACCGAAGAGATGATCGAAGAGGGGAAAAATATCCCCGAACTTCCCGATCAGAAAAAACAGCGTTTTATGGATGAACACGGTATCAAAGCTTATGATGCGGCGGTGATTACCTCTTCTGTGGATATGGCGCACTTCTTCGAAGCGATGCTCAAAGAGGGTATCTCTGCGAAAAATGCCGTTACATGGCTGACAGTCGAGCTTCTTGGACGACTCAACAAAGGAAGTATCAGCTTTGAAGATACACCGGTAGATGCCATAAAACTTGCTACCATCGTCAAACGTATCGAAGATGGTACGATCAGCGGTAAAGCGGCAAAAGAGGTACTTGACCACCTGATGGAAAATGCGGATCAGGAAGTCGATGCCGTGATCGATACACTTGGTTTGAAGCAGGTCAGTGACGAGGGTGCGTTGTTGGCGATGATCGATGAGATTTTAACTAACAATGCGGACAAAGTCGAAGAGTACAGAGCGGGTAAAGAGAAACTTCTGGGCTTCTTCGTCGGACAAGTGATGAAAGCGAGTAAAGGAACGGCAAATCCGGGTCTTGTAAACAAGCTTTTAAAAGAGAAGCTCTCCTCTTAATGGCACTTAAAGAGCGTATCCTCTCTTTTGCGTACCTTCTGGCAAGTTCCGGAAGGTATAAAAAGATCAAAGGCAAAGTCAATACTATCCTTAATGACTCCTCTTCTGTAGAGAAGCGTTACTTTGACTACTTCATGATCTTTTTGGTACTTTCTACCATTATGATTTTGATTTTGGAGATCAAAAACGATCTTCCCGACTGGGTTTACTACTTTGAAGCCTTTGCGGTTTTTATATTTATCATCGAATGGCTGGGAAGGCTTTGGGTTGCCAGTGACGCTCATCTGGATATCATCGATGTACAGGAGAATGCGGAGTTCGAGAAGAAGGATATCACCGCCTGGATGCTGATCAAACCGGCTCTTGTCAAAAAAGGGAAGTTTATCATCTCCCCGATGTCCATCATCGATCTTCTGGCGATACTTCCTTCTTACCGCGCACTGCGTTTTTTACGTTTTTTACTGCTTTTCAGGCTTTTCAAGGTTTTTCGCTATACCGAAAATATCAACTATCTTTTACGGGTTTTTGTCGAAAAACGGTTCGAATTTTTCAGTTTGATCATCATCTTCGGATTTATGGTCTTTTTCGCTTCGACGGTGATCTATATCTTCGAAGGAACGGGAGAAAATCCGAATATCAACAGCTTTTACGATGCCATCTACTGGGCGGTTGTAACAATCACGACGGTTGGTTTCGGTGATATTTCGCCGGTAACGCCGGAGGGGCGTTTCGTGACGATCTTTCTCATCATCGGCGGTGTAACGGCGATCTCTTTCATGACTTCTATCATCACAACGGCGATGGCGGAAAAACTGGAGTTGATGAAAAGCAATCAAGTCTTTTACCAAATCAGTAAACTCAAAAACTTTATCGTTATCTGTGGGTACGGTAAGATGGGAAAGGTGTTGGCGGATGAGTTGCGTTTGTCGGGTGAGACGGTTGTGGTGATCGACCCTCTTGCCGATGAGATCGTTCAGGCGCAAAAGGATGGTTTTTATGCCTTACATGCCGATGCGAGTGATATCGATCTTTTGACACAGCTTAATCTCAAAGGACGTGTCAAATACTTTGTCGCTTTGACCAATGACGATGCGATCAATCTTTCCATCATCCTCTCTGTCAAGACGATTAGCGAAGATATCGTGCTTTTTTCCCGTGCGGTGGAGAAAAATGCAAGAGATAAGTTGTTGCTTGCAGGAGCTAAAGAGGTAGTTTTCCCGTATGAGTCGGCAGCCATCGCTGCGTATGAACACCTGGGGCAACCGGTCGCTTTTTCTGCTATCGACGAGATATTGCACGAATATATCCAACCGGTGATCGATGAGATCGAGATTACCAAAGAGATGCATGTTGTCGGGAAAGATTTGCGGCGTATCGGTATCAAAAAGTATCGCCTCAAACTTTTGGGAGTGGTAAGACAAAGAGAGAATAACCGTTTCTATTTTCACCCGAAAAAAGAGATATTTCATGTAGCGCTGGAAGATATTTTGATCGTCATCGGTACGAGTGAAGATATCACCGCCTTTAAACTACATTTGCATGAGGAGAAGTATTGATAGATACGATTATATTCGGATACTCCAAAAGTGCGATGGAGATTGCGCGTATTTTGACGGAAAAAGAGCGTGAGTTTGTCATTTTGACAACGGAGGAGGAGCGTACGAAACTGGCGATCGAGGATGGATACGATGCGCACTGGATCAACTACAACAATGACGAAGATTTGAAAAAGTTCGGTATCGGAAAATGGGTCAAAACTCTTTTTTGTGTCAGTGCCAACTACAATAAAAATCTCTTTATCACCCTTAGTGCCAGAAGTCTCGATCCTGATCTTTACATACTCTCTTTGAGTGCGGACGAAGCGGAAGAGAAGAAGATGATACTTGCAGGTGCCGATAAAAATATCAACCCCTATACCGTCGGAGCGAACAGGATTTTCCGGCTTATCAAAAAACCTGTCGTTTACCGTGTGCTTGATGAAATACTGTATCATAAGTCCGACATAAAAATTGCGGAGTTGGCAGTGCCTGAAAATTCCTACCTGATCGGAATGCCGCTGCATAGTGCCGGTATTGAAAGCGATTACGACTTGATGGTACTTGGGATACAGCCTGTGGGGCAGCACCATAAGTTTATGTTTCATACCTATAAAATCCGTAAAAAGATTGCTGCGGGTGATATCATTGTCGTCATCGGCAAAGAGAAAGATATCAACAGATTTAAAAAGGCGATGGAGGAGTCATGAAAATAGGGATAGTCGGAGCGGGGAAATGGGGTCAGGCGTTGGGATTTGCTTTTTCGAAAAATCATGAAGTCTTTTACAGTTCCCGAACGAAAAAGGATCTTCCCAATTTTATTTCCATGCAGGAAGTGCAGAAGCTGGAGTATCTGGTTTTTGCCATCTCCGCGCAAAATGCCAGAGCATGGCTTGAAACACATTTTGATTTCAGAGATCAAAAGTTTCTTGTCGCATCCAAAGGGATTGAAATCTCAACCGGAAAGTTTTTAAATGAAGTTTTTGAAGAGTTTATCCCCAAAGAGAATCTCGCCTTTATCTCCGGTCCCTCTTTTGCCGCGGAAGTGATGCAGTCTCTTCCCACCGCTATCGTCGTCAGTTCGCAAAATAGTGAACTTGCCAAAACTTATGCTTCGTTTTTTCCCGATTTCATGAAGAGTTATGTTTCCGATGATACGATTGGTGCGGAGGTAAGCGGTGCGTATAAAAATATCATCGCCATCGCCAGTGGTATTTGTGACGGTTTGAAGCTGGGTAACAATGCCAGAGCATCGCTTATCGCCAGAGGGTTGGTGGAGATGACGCGTTTCGGGGCGTTTTACGGTGCGAAAAAAGATACTTTTTTAGGGCTTAGCGGAGCGGGAGATCTCTTTTTGACAGCGACCAGTGTACTTTCGAGAAACTATCGTGTAGGGCTGGGACTGGCAGAGGGCAAGGCACTGGAGACGATACTCGAAGAACTTGGCGAAGTGGCGGAAGGTGTTTATACGACAGAAGCGGTTTATAAGATTGTTCAGAAGGAAGATATTTACACACCTATCGCTACGGAAGTGTATCGTATTTTAAACGGCAAAGATGTACATGAAAGCCTTAGAGATCTGCTTTCATCTTCTCATGAAGAGAGAAGCGGATAGATTCTTATCTCTTTTTTGCTAAAAAATATTCCAAGAGGATAAAAAATATCGCATAATTTGCTTTTACTATATACTTTTCATCAAAATTTAGATATAATCGCGCACTTCTAAAATACGACTTCATTTCCCGGGTTCTTTTTTACTGAAACTATCTGGGATACTTTCGGTATTTTAGATGAATTACATATTTTATACGCTATTTGGGACAAAGCAAAAGCGTCAGATCTATTCTTGATAACGAAGAACCGGGTCACAATGAAGTTTTTTGGGCAAAGCCCGATACAGTATAGAAAGAAAAGAGATTTATGACATTTCAAGATTTTAATTTTAAACCAGAGTTACAACGTGCTATCGACGATGCAGGATTTAAAGAGCCAAGCCCCGTACAAAAAGAGGCAATTCCTATCGTTTTAGAGGGTAAAGATATCGTTGCACAGGCACATACGGGGACAGGTAAAACAGCGGCATTCGGTTTGCCGATTTTAAATATGATGGAGCTTGACGGCAGTGTCGAAGCGGTTGTGATCGTACCGACAAGAGAGTTGGCGACACAAGTGAGTGACGAGTTGTACCGTTTCGGTAAACATTTAGGGATCAACACGGCAACCGTTTACGGCGGTAGTTCATACCACAGACAGATCAAACATATCCAAAATGCCGGAATCGTTGTTGCAACACCGGGTAGATTTTTGGACTTACTCTCCAACGGACAGATCGATATTTCACCGAAATTCGTCGTACTGGATGAAGCGGATGAGATGCTGGATATGGGCTTTTTGGATGATATCAAAGAGATCTTTACCTACTTTGACGCTCCGAAGCAGACCTTGATGTTCTCGGCGACAATGCCTCCTGCGATCCGTGAACTATCCAAAACGATTCTTTACAGACCGGAATTTGTTACCATTACACAAAGCAATGTTACCAACGACAAAATCAAACAAAACTACTATGTTGTCAAAGAGAACGAACGTGACGATGCGCTGATCCGTCTTTTGGATTTTAAAGATCCTGAAAAAGCGATTGTCTTTTGTCGTACCAAAAGAGAAGTGGATCGTTTAAGTAACTTTCTCTCTTCCAAAGGTTATTCTGCAAAAGGTTTGCACGGCGATATGGAGCAAAGACAGCGTGAAGAGGTGATCAAAGCGTTCAAACGTGACAACCTTGAGATACTTATTGCAACGGATGTTGCGGCAAGAGGGCTTGATGTCAGCAATGTCACACACGTTTTCAACTACCACATTCCTTTCGATTCGGAGAGTTACGTTCACAGAATCGGTCGTACCGGTCGTGCCGGGAAAGAGGGTGTTGCCGTCTCTATCGTGACACCTCATGAATTTAACTCTTTGAAGAAAATTCAAAAAAATGTCGGTTCACAGCTTGAATCGAAAGTGATCCCGACAATTTCCGACGTACAGATGAAACAAAAAAACGTACTTAAAGAGAAAGTGGCTTCTCAGGAGATCAGCGATGTGGCAAGAGCCTTTGTCGAAGAGTTGCAAAAAGATTTCGTAGACGAAGATATCGCGCTTAAACTTGCGTCGTTGATGTATAAATCCAACGATATCGAAGGATCTGATAAAATCGGTATGACTACCGGTGAAGTGGAAAAACTCTTCTCCCGTTTCGAGCAGGAAGAGAAACACAAAAGAAGCGGTAAAAAACGTAACAGAGGTTACAACAACCGTGGACGCAACAAAAGAAGAAGAGACGGAGACGACCGCGGCGGCAGAAGCGGGAACAGAAACAATCAAAGAAGGAGATAGTATATGGCAATAGATAAAATTGAATCTACAGAAGCGTTTGCTTCATTTGTAAACGATTTTAAAGCGAGTGCGGATTATAAAGAGCCTTTGGCTTTCGGTATCGCACGTGTAGACAGAGGTCAGAAAAACAGTGAAAAGATACTACAGGCAACTTTCCCGACAATCAACTGGAAAGAGAATTACGGTTCTGCGGCAGTCTTTATGGCAGCACTTAAAGAGAGTGGCGTAACGGTTGATACGAGCGGTAGCGAGTTTGTTTCCGGAATTTCCAGAGAGTTTATTGAAAACGCTATGGCGCTTTTTGCACCGTATGTCGCTGAAGCAGAGGGTGAAGCGCACAAAAACGTGCAAGTCATCAAAGCGATCAGTGAACTTTTCCAGTCCAATGTCGTAGACGATACCCATGCGTTTAAAATCGTTTTTCTTTTCGAAGATGACGCTCCAAAATCGGTTGAAGCGGTTTATCTCAAGCTGTATGCCCTCTCTCTAGGCAAAGCAGAGCTTCGCGGTGTCAATCTCAACGGTGCATTCGGTATCCTTGAAAATGTCGCATGGAGCGGAAATATGCCGATCGAACTTGACTGGCTCAGAGAGAATGAAATCTCTTTAAAAGTAGATGGTATGTATCCTGAAATCAGCAGCGTGGATAAATTCCCAAGATATCTCCAACATGTGATTCCTGCGGACAATACAAGAATCCTCGACAGCTCCAAAGTACGTATGGGTGCACAGTTGCATCCCGGAACGACTGTTATGCCCGGTGCAAGTTACATCAACTTCAATGCAGGTACGACCGGCCCTGTTATGGTTGAGGGACGTATCAGCTCTTCTGCAGTGGTCGGAAGCGGTAGTGATGTCGGTGGCGGTGCGAGTATCCTTGGTGTACTCAGCGGTACGGACGGTAATCCTATCTCTATCGGACAAAACACACTGCTTGGTGCGAACTCTGTAACGGGTATCCCGTTGGGTGACGGTTGTATCGTCGATGCGGGTGTCGCTATCCTTGCGGGTACGAAAGTTGTGATCGATACGGATGAGTTCAAAAAGATCAAAGAGGCAAACCCTGAGTGGGATGCGGAAGATACGGATGTATTTAAAGGTGCGAAACTTGCAGGACTTAACGGTATCCACTTCAGACAAGACAGTATCTCAGGCGAGATCAAAGCTTTTAGAAGTACCAGAGAAGTGAAACTGAACGAAGAGTTACACTAAGTGTAACAGGAGGGTGGTTTAGCTATCCTCCGCTTTATATTTTTTGACTGAAACGACAAACGGTTTGTCATATTTGTGCATGGTCTTTCTTTGCACGACTTTACGCAGCGCGGCTCTCATAGACTTGATGATAGCGCCTGCTTTTGCTTTTGGCACGGGAAATCCCCATTTAGACCCGTCTATAAAATGAAACATGATTTTATTATCTTCATAGTTGATATACATCACATTGTAGTAATATACTTCGAAAATATCCGCACAGGTATCTTTTTTCGTTACTATTTTACGAAAACCTTTTTTTGCTACTTTGACATCATCTATAAAAAGATGATATTTTGCACAGTTAGTATAAAAAGTAATGGCATCGGGACACATATAAATGAAGTTGATTTCAAAAGACATTGGTGATCGAGATTTTAAATCAAAGTAGTCTCCGTATTTCTTAAAAAAAGGGCAATGCTCTTTTGCCGCGGGAAGCGAAATAACTTCAGGGTCTTTACAGTCAAGTTTTGTCTGTTTTTTTCCTTTTTCTTCGAGTATTTTGAAAAATTCACTTTTATATTTGGGTGAATACTTCCAGAAAAATATAGTGGATACGATGATAAAAAGAAGCGTTGCTATCGTAAAGGCGATGATAGACCAGAGCTCCGCATCGATATAGAGACCGATGGCTAAGATCAGCGGCGGCAGTGCTAGAAGGCTTTCTACACAGAAACAACCTGTGTAGAGCATGATTTTTTCAAGAAGTGATTTTTCCACGCGAAAGAGATGTTATCCTAGTTCACAGTGGTCGATACCGAGCTCTTTGATCAAAGCTTCGAAAAAAGGACCGGACTGTTTGTCGTAGTCGTCATGAAACTCTAAACAGAAGTCACCTTCGAAATCACCTTTTGGTGTGATGATTTTGGTCGGATAAATCTTGAACTCTTTGATCAGTTTGTTTGCCGTGTTGAAGATCTGCTCTTTTTGTTCGAGTGAGTGGTACTCTAAAATCATTTTGCTATAGCGCTCTTCCATTTCATGAATGGCTTTGATACATGCGGGTTTTGACATCGTTTTCCTTTACATCCAATCAATCAGTTTCGAAACTTCAGTTGCTTCAAAACACTTGATATTTTCTATCTTTTCTATAGGTAATTTTGGCACAATCGCCCTTTTAAATCCCTGAGTTTTCGCCTCTCTGAGTCTGATATCGAGGTTGTAGATGTCCCGTATATCTCCTATGAGCGAAACTTCGCCGATGAAGATGGTATCTTTACTGATGGCACGGTTGCGAAAACTGCTGATAATCGCTGCAATGACGGCAAGATCGGCAGCGGTTTCGCCGATTTTGATACCTCCTGCGATGTTTATGAAAACATCGTATTCGTTTAACGGCAGATCGAGTTTTCGCTCCAGAAGGGCTAAAAGCATCGTCAGACGGTTGAGTTCGTAGCCTGTAGCGCTTCGTTTGGGGTTGGGGTAGCCGCTTTGTGCGACCAGTGCCTGTACCTCCAAAACGATAGGACGACTCCCCTCCATCAAAACGGTGATGGCAGAACCGATACCCGCTTCGCCTCTGGTAAAAAACTTTTTGGAGATATCCTTGGCACTGACAAGTCCTTGTTTGCTCATCTCGAAAATAGCTACTTCGCTGGTGGATCCGAAACGGTTTTTGATCCCCCGAAGCATCCGCAGTTCTCTGTTGGCATCTCCCTCGAAGTAGAGTACCGTATCGACCATATGCTCCAGAACCCTCGGTCCTGCGATGGAGCCCTCTTTGGTGATATGTCCGATGATAAAAATCGCCACTTCATGTTCTTTTCCGTAACGCATCAGTTCAAAGGTGATTTCACGCACCTGCGAGACACTTCCCGGGGCGGAAGTGATTTTTTCGGAGTAAAGCGTTTGGATGGAGTCGACAATCAACACGTCATACGTTTCTTTGTGCAGTTCGGCAAATATCTCTTCGAGTCTGATTTCAGAGAGGAGGTAGAGCCTCTCTTCGTTGGCGTCGAGTCTGTTGGCGCGTATTTTAATCTGTCCCAGCGACTCTTCACCGCTGACATAGAGTACACGTTTGCCACTTTTGGCAAGGTTGCCGCCGATTTTGAGTAAAAGGGTCGATTTTCCGACTCCGGGACTTCCCCCTATGAGTGTTAAAGAACCCGGTACGATACCGCCGCCAAGAACGAGGTCGAGTTCGGAGTCGTTGGAAGAGAAGCGTTGGTGCTCCTCCTCTTTGATCTCGGTGATGGGAAGTGCTTTTTGAGAAGCGTCACTTTTGGAAGAGGTGGTTTTTAAAAACTCCTGCTGCCGGGTATTAAGCTCCATAAACTGATCCCACGCACCGCAGTTTGGACATTTGCCAAGCCATTTACCGCTTTGGTAACCACATGCCTGGCACTCGAAGAGTTGTCTTTTTTTTGCCAAAAACTATTCCTTAGTCGGCAAAAATTTCATCAAGCAGTGCGTCGACGAAAGCTTCTTTGTCAAAAGGTTCGAGATTGGCTTTGTCTTCACCGACACCTAAAAAGAGGATAGGTTTTTGTATCTCTTTGGCGATAGAGAAGATCGCCCCGCCTTTTGCCGTACCGTCAAGCTTCGTGACAATCAAAGCATCGATACCGATCATATTGTTAAACGCGTGTGCCTGTGCGATGGCGGAGTTACCCTGTGTACCGTCAAGGATAAGGGTTTTTCTGTCAGGCGCACCGCTTTTGGCTTTGTCACAGATACGTACGATTTTCTGTAACTCTTTAGCGAGGTTGGACTGGGTATGCAGACGTCCCGCCGTATCGATCAGTACATGGTCGATACCCTTTGCCAGTGCGGAGCTAATGGTGTCAAAAGCGACAGCAGAAGGATCGTGCCCCTGTTTTGTCGCTACGATGGGTACGTCGATACGTTCCGCCCACTTTTTAAGTTGTTCGATGGCGGCTGCGCGGAAAGTGTCCGCTGCTCCGAGCATGATCGATTTGCCTTCGTTTTTGTAACGATAGGCGAGTTTTCCTATGGTTGTTGTTTTCCCCGCACCGTTTACTCCGAAGATGAGTTCGACGAAAGGTTTTTCGCTCTCTCTTTCTTCATGAGGCGCTTCTATGAAATAGCTGAGCAATACTTTACGCAGCGGTTCACGTTTGACTTTGTCTCCGGGAGGAAGGTAGTAGATGATCTCCTCGACGGTTTCATAAGCGACATCTGCCTCCAGTAGTACCTCTTCGAGTAACTCTTTGGAGATGGTACTCTCTTTTTTGGGGGCGACACTGCGTATCGCCTCTGCAGTTTTTTTGAAAAATCCGAACATCGGTTTACTTCACCTCTTTTTTGGTCAGTGCTTTTTGGATGTCCGCTTCGATCATCTCCTGCGGTGCTGCACCGACATAGTGGGTAAAGTAGTCTCCGTTGGTATCGTACATAACCATGGTAGGAAGACTTCGGATACCGCCCAGTGCATCGGAGAGGATGAAGTTTTCAGGTGAGTTTGCAACCGGGAAGTTCATACCGAACTCCTGTTCGAACTTTTGGATCTCAAGATCGTCTTTGTTCTCTTCCATCAGGATACCGATGATCTGTACCTGTCCTTTGTACGCGTTTTGGATATCCGCAAGGTGTGGGATCTCCGCACGACACGGTGGACACCACGTCGCAAAAAAGTCCAGTAGTACCACTTTGCCTTCGTATCCTTTGAAGATGATACCTTTGGGTGTTGCGGTCAGAAGGATCTCGTTACCGTCTGTGGTATGTAGCATGATGGTGCTTGGACCTTCCTCTTTTTGTTCCTGTTGTGTTTGCGCGCTCTTTTCCGTTTTGGCGTTTTGTTGTTCATGTTCTTGTTTCGCTTTTCGCTCACAACCGCTGAAAAGTAGAAGTGTAGCCAGTAGTGCAATAAGTGTAAACTTGTTCAACATGTAAATCCTTAATATGCTAGAATAATTAAATGATAAAACGAGACTTAGATCTTCCTTTGTGAAAGATAAAGTCAAGTTTTATGTAATAATTACAAATTATAGTAGAGTGGGACTTATATTTTGGATAAAAAAACTTTTCGAAAAGCTTGTTTGGAGAAATTAGGTCGTAAAAAAGAGCAATCTGCCAGAATGCCGGACAAAAAAGCCGCACTGCGTGTGAAACGCCTGATAGATCGGCATCGTCCCAAATCGATACTTTTTTATCTCCCTTTACCCCTGGAAGTCGACTTACGTAAACTAATGCATGAAGAAAGGAAAAAATATAAAATATTTGTTCCCTTTATAGTGAAGGAAAGTTTTAAGATGATAAAATATCGCTTGCCTTTAAGACGAAACAGATACAAAATTTTCGAACCGTCGCAAAGCCATTTGAAGATAAATGATGTTGATTTGATTATCGTTCCGGTCGTAGGGGTCGACGGAGCGTGTAAGAGAGTTGGCTTTGGCAAAGGTATGTATGACAGATACTTTCAAACGCTGAAAAAAAGACCCATCGTGATATTTGTACAACGGGTCGAATGCGCTACAAAAGAGATCGTGACGGACAGTTACGACGTGATGGCGGATTATTATGTCACCCCTAAAAAAAGTTTTTACAACAGAGGTATAAAAAATGATAATGACAGAAATCGCAATCGCGCTTGGCGGCGCACTCGCAGGTGCGGGCGTTGCCGCGCTGATTGTAAAAAGGGCGCATAACGCGCAGCTGAGCCTCTATCTCGATCAGGCGAAAGCCAAGGCGAGCGCGATCGAACATGAAGCGGAAAAACTGCTTCAGGATGCCCGCATCAAGGCAAAAGACCTTGAAATCGAAGCCAAAAACAGTTACGAAGAGAAGAAACAGCGTCTTTTGGACGAGTATGAAAAACGTTTTGCACAACTGGAGCAAAAAGAGCAGGATGTAAACACCCTCTTTAAAGACGAACTCAAAAATATTATGGCGGAGAAAGAGGAGCTTAAAAAAGAGAAACTCTCTCTTGCCGAGTATAAAGAGGAGCTTCAGAAAAAAGAGATCGAACTTGATACCAAACTTTCCGATGCGGATAAGTTGATAGAGCGTTCGGCAGGTATGACAAGAGACGAAGCCAAAGAGATCGTCCTTAAACGTGCCGAAGAGAATGCCCGTGCGGAGATTGCGCATATCGTGCGTAAGTATGAGCAGGAAGCCAAAAACAAGGCGAAGAAAAATGCCAACTACATCCTTGCACAGGCGACGACACGCTTTGCCGGTGAGTTTGCCGCAGAACGCCTGATCAATACGGTCAACTTGCCTAGTGACGATATCAAAGGACGTATCATCGGTAAAGAGGGACGCAATATCAAAGCGCTGGAGATGATTTTAGGGGTGGATGTCATCATCGACGATACGCCAAATGTCATCATCCTCAGCAGTTTCAACCTCTACCGCAGAGCCATTGCGACACAGGTGATCGAAGAGTTGATCAAGGACGGACGTATCCAACCGGCGCGTATCGAAGATATCTATAAAAAAGTGACCGAAGAGTTTGAACAGAAGATCTACGAAGAGGGTGAAGATATCTTACTTGATTTCGGTATCACCGATATGCATCCGGAGATCATCAAGTTGATCGGAAAGCTGCGTTTTAGAGCTTCGTACGGACAAAATGCACTCGGACACTCTCTTGAAGTGGCAAATCTTGCGGGAATCATCGCTGCCGAGTGCGGAGGAGACGAGAAACTTGCCAGACGTGCGGGAATTTTACATGATATCGGTAAGGCATTGACGCATGATTTCAGCGGCAGCCATGTCGATTTGGGAGCGGAGATTTGTAAACGTTACAATGAGCATCCTGTTGTCATCAACGCCATTTACGCACACCATGGACACGAAGATGCGACCAGTATCGAGTCGGCGGCGGTTTGTGCGGCGGATACGCTCTCTGCAGCGCGTCCGGGTGCCAGACGTGAAGTGCTGGAGGCATTTTTAAAACGGGTACAGGATATCGAAGAGATCGCGATGAGCAAACAGGGTGTTAAATCCGCTTTTGCGATCAATGCGGGACGTGAGATCAGAGTCATCGCCAATGCGAAACTGATCAACGACGACGAAGCGGTATTGCTTTCCAAAGAGATCGCCAAAGAGATCGAAGAGAAGGTTCAGTATCCCGGCGATATCAAAGTCAATGTCATCCGGGAACTGCGTGCGGTAGATTACGCGCGTTAAGCGGATGCGCAAGTATACATTTTCCGAAATCTTTTCGGAGATTAAAAATTTTAAAAAAGAGTTGGCGATTGCCAATATCGTAGCGATTTTAGCGGCACTGGTTGCGGCACCGGCTCCGCTTCTGATACCGCTTCTGGTCGATGAAGTGCTTTTGCATAAACCGGGTTTTGTCGTTGAAAAGATAGACTGGCTCTTTTCGGGACATCATGAAGCGTGGTTTTATGTGTTGATCGTTTTTATCGTCACACTTTTGCTGCGTGGTTTGCACTTTATACTCAATATCACCCAAACATGGTATTTTACGATTATCTCCAAACATATCACCAATAAAATCCGAAAAGATCTTCTTGCTCAAATCGAGCGTGTCAGCCTAAAAGAGTTTGAGACGTTCGGAAGCGGTAAAATCGCTTCGATGTCGATAGTCGATGTCAATACCATAGACAGTTTTTTATCCTCTTCCATCAGTAAACTGGTGATCTCTGTTTTCATGATCGTCGCAGTCTCTGTGGTATTGCTTCTGATACACTGGCAACTGGCGCTTTTTATACTCATTTTCAACCCTTTTATGGTGGTTTTTACCCGAAAAATAGCGCGTAACGTCTCTAAGTACAAAAAAAAGGAAAATGCGATCATCGCCACTTTTCAGGAGTCTCTTTCGGAGACACTCGATCTGTTTCGTCAGGTGCGTGCCGCAAATACGGAGGGTTACTTTTTCGATAAACTTCGTGCACTTGTGGATGAGATCAAAGAGAAGGGGATTTTGTTCTCCTTCAAATCGCAAATGGCAATCAACGGTTCTTACCTGATCTTTCTGGCGGGATTTGAGCTTTTTCGTGCGAGTGGGATTTTGATGGTGGCGTATTCGGATCTGAGTATAGGTATGATGTTGGCGATATTCGGTTATCTTTGGGTGATGGTTACGCCCATCAATCAGATCATCACGATACAGTATGCGTACCACAATGCCAAGGCGGCGCTTGAGCGTATCAACGAGATCTTTGCGCTGGAGCAGGAACCCGATTTCCCGCACAAGTACAATCCTTTCGAAAAACAGCGCTGCAACAGTGTGGAACTCAAAAACGTATCGTTTGCCTATCAGAAAGAGTTGCCGATTTTAGACGGTTTGTCTCTGAAAATAGATGCAGGAAAAAAAGTGGCGCTGGTGGGTGCAAGCGGAAACGGTAAATCGACCGTCGCACAGCTTATCGTCGGCTTTTACCAGCCTGACAGCGGGGATATTTTGTATGACGGGGTTAGTTTTAAAGAGATAGGTCCGGATGTGGTACGTGCCCATGTCTATCTGGTGTTGCAGCATCCGATGCTCTTTAACGAGACGATCCGTTTTAACCTCACTTTCGGTAAAGAGGTGGATGACGCGAAGATCTACGAAGCACTCAAAATAGCGCAGATGGAGGCGTTTGTCAAAACGCTTCCCGAAGGGCTCGATACGGTGGTCGGTACCAACGGTGTGAAGCTTTCGGGTGGACAAAGACAGCGTATCTCCATAGCAAGGATGATTTTGGCGGATCCGAATATCGTCATTTTCGACGAGTCCACATCGGCACTGGATGTACATACCGAAGAGAAGCTCTTTACGGCACTGGAGTCGTTCTTGCAAAACCGTACCACGGTGATCATCGCCCATCGTCTCAGCACTATCGCAATGGCGGATTATATTTATATGATAGAAGAGGGCAAAGTTTCACAAGAAGGTACACTTGAGGAGTTACTTGCCAAAGAGAGCAGAGTACATGCTTTTTTCAACCCATAAATCAACAATGAGGAACAAATGGAAGATATTTTCAATTCACTGACCACTTACGGTTATATCGCACTTTTTTTATATTCGCTGGGAGGCGGGTTTTTCGGACTTGTCGCAGCGGGAGCACTGAGTTATCTGGGGAAGATGGATATCGTCATCTCGATGTTGGTGGTCTTTGTCGCCAACTATCTGGGTGATATGCTGCTGTTTTATATGGCACGTTACAACAGGGAGATGATACAGCCTTACATGAAGTCACATCGTCGTAAATTTGCCCTTTCGCAGCTGTTGGTCAAGAAGTACGGTGACTTTGCGGTGTTTATTCAGAAGTTCATCTACGGTGTTAAAACGCTTGTACCTGTTGCGATGGGACTTTCGAAGTACAGCTTTGTGAAGTTTGGTTTGCTCAATATCCCTGCAACGGCAATTTTCGTTCTCTTTTTCGGACTTTTGAGTTACAAAGGGGGTGAGCATATCGTTTCGCTTTTTGCACAGATCAAAGAGAGTCCGTGGATATTGCCGTTGATCCTGATCACTCTGATCGGCGGTATCTGGTTCTATTTTGAAAAGGCAACCAAAAAAAGGTGAAAGTCTCGGTTGTTATTCCGACCTTTAACCGTGCGAAGTTCGTAAAACGTGCGCTGGAGTCCGTTCTGGCACAGGAGGAAGCGGCTGATGAGATCATCGTTGTGGATGACGGTTCGACGGATGAAACGCGGGAAGTCGTTGCTGCATTCGGTGAGCGGGTGCGTTATATTTTCCGGCAAAACGCAGGTGTATCTTCAGCCAGAAATAGCGGCATCAAAGCGGCGACTTTTGCGTGGATCGCCTTTTTGGATTCGGATGATGTGTGGCATCCCCAAAAACTTGCTTTGCAAAAAGCCTTTCATGAAACAAACAGCTCTTTTTTATGGTCTCATACACTTGAATCGTGGATACGAAACGGTAAACCTGTCAAGCAGAAAAAAGTGCACCGAAAAGTCAGCGGTGAAGCGTTTTACGAGTCGCTACCTTTTTGTAAAATCGCCCCTTCGACGGTGATGATTCATCGAACTCTTTTTGAAACACTGGGAGTCTTTGACGAGGCACTCCCGGTGTGTGAAGATTATGATTTATGGTTGCGTTTTTTGAAAAAGTACCCTGTGGGATTGGTGGAAGAGGTTTTGACGACCAAGTATGCCGGACACCCGCAACTCTCTTTTTCAGAGCATATACTGGATCGGTACCGTATAGAAGCGTTGTTGAAACATTTGCCCGATAGCAAAGTGAAGGAAGAGATAGTAAAGAAGAGGGCGATTTTACATAAAGGGGCGACCAAACACGCCAACGAAGAGGTACTGCACTTTTGCAGTATGCTTAAAGTGCGGCTAGGCGACTAAAGTGACCTCTTCTTTGATGACGGGTTCTGTAGTGAGTTCAAGTTCCGCCTTACCTATGAAATATCCCTGTGAGTAGTCGATTCCGATTTCGTTGATGATATTGAAAATCGCTTCGTTACTGACATATTCGGCAACGGTTTTCGCTCCGATTTTGTCGGCGAAGACTTTGATCGTCTCTACTGTCTGACGGCAAGCCTGAGAGTGTTCGATATCTTTGATAAGTGAGCCGTCGAGTTTGATGATGTCGGGCTTGAACTCTATGATACGGATAAAGTTGGAAAAACCGCTTCCAAAATCGTCTATGGCGATTTTAACACCATATCCTTTTGCCGTATCGATGAAGTTTTTAACCACTTCGTATGAATCAGTCTCTTTATCTTCTAATAATTCAAAGATGAGTTTATGTGTAACATCTTTATTTTTTTCCAGTTCTTCAAGTAAAAACTCTCTCATGATAGGATCTTCGATATCCAAAGAGGAGAGGTTGATCGAGATCTCACAACCGTTTTCACGGATCTTTTTGATCACTTTTTCTATAAGCAGTTTGGTGATGTAAGGATAGAGTTTACCCTTCTTCGCCGCTTCGAGAAAGTAGGGTTGCGGGAAAACGATGTCGTAGTTTTCGTCATACATTCTCACCAGTGCTTCGTAACGTTTGATTTCGCCGGTTTTGTTGTTGTAGATTGGCTGGAAAAACGGAATGATTTTATCATCTTTGAGTGCCTGTTTGATCACTTTAAGTACTTTGAGGTTCTCTTTGATGCTCTGTTTGAGCGTATCGATAATACCGTCTGCGAGCAGATACTCTTTCTTCTCTTGTAACGCAACGCTGAGGATGGCATTTGCATCTTCATAGAGTGTCGCTTTATCCGTTTGTGCGTAACTCATCGTGACATTGACGTAAAATTCGTAGATGTCATAGGTAAAGCGGCTCTTTTTGACGTGTTCGATCAGGTTTGCACAAAATGCTTCCACACGTGCTTTTTCAAAATTTTCCACATCGGTAAGGATGGCGTATTTGCCGTTTGATATATGGTAAATGGTATGTTTTGGCAGTAGTGCGCTGAACTGTTTGAGTTTGTTTAAAAAGATCAAATCCAGTTTTTCCGCGATTTCACTTCCGAAAAAGTTTTCATTGAGGGCGTAGTTGTCCATATAGAGCAAAAACAACCCTTTATGCGGCGACTTGTCCTCATGAAGATCTTTGATTAGTGCCGTTTTGTTCGGATAACCGCTGGAAGCGTTGACCGATGCGAGGATATAGCGTTTGTTGAGTTTTGCCGTTTCGATGTAGGATTTACATCTGGCTTTGAGTTCGAGTTTATCGAATGACTTGTTGATAAAGTCGTTGACACCGCACTCCAGCGCTTTGATCTTATCCTCTTTACTCTCCAGCGAAGTGATCATCAAAATAGGTATACGCTGAATGGCATCTATTTTTCGTATCGCTTTTGTCGCTTCAAAACCATCCATTTCGGGCATCATCGCATCCATCAGTATGATGTCCGGCGCTTCGTCAAGTGCGATTTGAATCGCCTCTTTCCCGTTGTCGGCTTCTAAAAAGGTATAGTTCTCGTCTTTTAACGAGAGCTTGATCATCATCCGATTGACGGCGATGTCATCTACGATCAGTATTTTTTCACTCATGAAATAGCCTTTTCCTCTTCGATAAGTTCGTATAATTTTTTCCCTAAGAGATTGTAGAGTGCTTTATAGTCGATATCTTTACGGAATGTCGCAGCATCTTCGAGTTGCTTGGCAACGGTGTAGATATTGTCAAGCATCAGGTTCGCGGCGCTTCCCTTGATAGAGTGTGCCTGAATTCTGATTTCGTCAAAGTTTCCGGAAAGTATCGCCTGATAGAGATTGTGCATATTTTCATTGGCACTTTGCATAAACATCTCCATAAGCATTTGCGCATCTTCTTTTTCTATATCCATTTTCTCTGCGAGTTGATCCATATCTACCATATCTTCTCCTTTTTGTGGTGTCATAAATTTTGTAAAAACTTCCAAAAGCTGTGCTTTATTGACCGGTTTTGTCAGGTACTCGTCCATACCTGCATCGATAAAGCGCTCACGGTCGCCTTTTAGTGCGTTCGCCGTCAGTGCGATGATCGGCGTATGTTCGAGTTTTTTGTTTTTCTCGATATCGAGAATGCTTTTAGTCGCTTCGATACCATTGAGATTGGGCATATTTTCATCCATCAAAATCAAATCGTATTTGCTCTTTTCAAATGCCTGTATCGCTTCGCGACCGTCATTTGCTATATCGAACTTTAGCCCGAATTTTTTAAGCAATAGCGACATATACATCTGGTTCGCTTTGTTGTCTTCCACCAGTAGTATCTTTTTGCCCTTGAGCTCTTCGCTGTCTATCTTGGTCACTTGTGTCGGACTCTTATACTCTCCGATCTCAACAGGGATGGAGAAGTAAAAGCGTGTCAGGACATTCGGTTCGCTGTAGAGTTTGAGTTCTCCGCCAAGCATCTGGACCAGTCTGCTGGAGATAGAAAGCCCCAGTCCCGTACCGCCGTATTTTCTGGTTGTAGAGGTTTCAGCCTGTGAGAAAGCTTTGAAGATATCTTCCTGCTTCTCAGGCGGGATACCGATACCGTTGTCTTCTACGGCAACGTTGAGATAGCCGTCTTTGTATTCGAGGTAAAGATCGACACGTCCGTTTTTGTTGGAAAATTTGATGGCGTTGGAAAGCAGGTTCGCGATAACCTGTTTGATACGGAGCGGATCGCTTACCAGGGCGCTTGGCATATTGTTATGATCCATATGCAGTGTCAGGGAGATATTTTTCTCCGAAGCTTTGGCACGGAAAAGATCGGCAAGGGTATTGAACTCGTCATATGTATTGAAGTTGATCTTTTCGATGAAGAGATTGCCGCTTTCGATTTTACTGAAATCGAGAATATCGTTAATAACTCCCAGAAGAGCGTTGGAAGAGTTTTGGATGGTATGGATATATTTGAGTTTTTCCGGATCTTCCTCTTTCTCTTTCAAAAGGTCGATAAAACCTAAAATGGCATTGAGCGGGGTACGGATTTCATGAGACATATTTGCCAGAAAGTCCGATTTCGCCTGGCTGGCTTCTTTGGCTTTTTCCGCCATATCCTGTGCTTTTTGTTTCGCTTCTTCGATATTTTTGTTGTAGTTGAGGATTTGGTTGCTGATGAGATTACTGACATATAAAAAGAACATGATAACAAATGCAATGGTGATAAACTGATATCCCGCATAGTAGAGGATCTTTTTATCAAGATCTTTGTTGACTTGTTCGATTTGCCGGTAAGTGTTGTCCAGGATCTCACTATTGATACGCTTCATCTCTTTGATCATGTAGATCACTTCGTTGATGTAGGCTTTGGGGTCGATGCTCATTTTTTGGTTGAAGTTGTTCAAAGAGAGTTTAAAGAGCATGATATACTGTTTGAGGTTTCGGATACTTTGTATTGTTTGTTTATAGAAGTTGCGATTTTCCTTACTTAACTCTTTAAAAGGAATTTTTTCAAGTTTTTGTAGATGTTCGGCAAGTTTGATGATCTTTTCTTTGATCTTCTCTTTAAAGTAGAGTTGGTTTTTGCTGTTGGATTTGACGACGGATATATCGGAGATATCTTCCTGCAGATTGACCAGTGTGGAGGAGATAGCCACTTCCGTATTTTTTTTGTTTTCGAGTATTTTAGTCTGTCCGTAGAGGTTTTCGATCATATTGTTGAAGATATAGTTCAAACCGATGACGATCAGTAAACTCAAAAGAAAAAGACGTGTTAAAAGTTGTAAGTTTTTATAGGTCTGATTCTTATAGTTCTTCTCTACTTTCATAACTATCCTATCTGTTTTGAATATCGATGTAATATCTCTTTCTATTGACAAGAAAGGTAAATCTTATAGGGAGTATATCGGCAGATAGTGTAATTTTTGAAGTAAAATGTTAAAATTTATTTTTTATTCAGGTTGAAACGCCACGTTTTAGTGGTGGCGTTCCAGTGCGTACTCTTTTTCAAAAGCGCGTTTATTCAAGGAAATGATGACAACCAGTGTCAATGCGTACAAGATGGTAGAGAGTAGTATCACACCCACAACGATCGCTTCGAACATCTCTTTATGCGCAAAGTTTTCCGGAAGCATCTGTAGCATGACGATGGAGAGTCCGCCTTTGATACCTGCAAATAAAAGTACGCTCCACCAGCGAAAGGAGACATCGGTCATCTTTTTGCTTTTGTTGGAGAAAAGTGCAAAAACACCCATCATGAAAGCCCGTATCAGTGTTGTAACAAGAAACATCCATAAAATCTCTTTACCGTATTTCATGAGCAGATCCAGGTGAACGATACTTGCCATGGACATAAAGAGGAAGGCATTTGCCAAAAGTGCAAGTACGCTGATGTACTGCATATTGAGTTTATGTTGTTCCATCTCGGTGATGTCGGAGCTTAGTTTTCTTGTGATACCGCTCATAAATTGTGCGGAGAAGATCTTTTTGCTTTTGTTGGTACGGTCGATGATATTTTTACTTTTGCGTACACGTCGGTCTATCTCTTTGAGGGAGCGTTGGGTGATGGTGTTGAGCGTGATCACCGCGACGATAACCGCCAAAAGCCCTGATACATGAAAATGCTCGGCGATCTCAAACGCGGTATATGCGGTAAGAAGTATAACCATCAACTCACTCATACCGTTGTCGGTACTGCGCATCAGTACGATACCCAAAAAGCCCACTGCCAAACCGATGAGGGTAGAGACGATCAATACTTTCAAAGAGACAACGGTGATATCCACGATCCCGATATCCGCTCCGCCGATCATAGGGAGTGCGATGAAGCTGAAAACGATCAGTGCGGTTGCATCGTTAAAAAGAGACTCGCCTTCTGCGAGGATTTTGAGTTTATGGGGTACTTTGAAACTGGAAAAGACGGAGACAACCGAGACAGGATCGGTTGCCAAGACCATCGCAAAAAGGGCGATGATCGCTCCGGCACTCAGACCGTATTCGCTGAAAAAGGTTTCTGCCGTCCAGTACCCGAAAAGTAAGGAGAGTACGACGGAGATGACGGCGAGGAAGATAAGGCTGAGTGCATTTTTCTTTAACTCCTCCAGGCTTAGTTGCAAGGCATCCGAGGTGATGAGTATGGGGATGAGAAAAAGTACCAGCTCTGCAAAGTTCTCTTCGGAAAAGATACGAAGATCCGGAAAAATGTAAAATGAAAGATAACTCAAAATCAACAACGAAACGGGAGAGGGAATTTTGGTATATTTTTGTATTTCTATCGATAAAAACAGAACAGTGAGTAAGAGTAACAACTCCAGTATCATATAACGCTCCTTAAAAAAAGTGGTTATATGATACCTAGATTTTTGTTAAGGTCGAAGAATATTTCCTACTCCGACCCCTACGTCGATACCACCGACATTGATCGTTTTGCTTGCACCGATGTTTGCGTAGGGTGTACTGACACATCCGCCAAGGAAAAATGTAAGTGCGATAACCATAAGATACTTCATGAAAGCTCCTTTACCTTTTTTCTATCATAGCGAAAAACTGTGAAATAATCCGAAACTACTTTGTGATAAGACGTGCGTTGATCGGCCGGACGGGACGATTGTTCGCTCCCATGATTTTGGAAAACGCCGCTATCTGCGCCGGTGAAGCTGTCACACGCTTTTTAAATACTGCCCAAAGCACCCCCTCACTGCATGGTGGTGTAGTTAATGAACCGTTGTAACGGTAATAATCCACATCCATAGGCATTAAAGCCGAAGCGTTGGCAAGACGTGCAAGCTTTTTACTTTCACCCTCTTTGAGCGGGAAAGCGCTTAGTAGTTTCGCCAGTTCGAGGTTTTCCGCACCCTCTTCGATTAAGAGTCCAAGTACTGCGATGTTTCCGTTTTTGTCTAGATGAACGAAGTGTACTTCCATAGGAAAGTGTTTGCCCTCTACCGTATGTTCGCTTGGGGTATGAAAGTGAAACTGTTTAAGCTCGAAAGTGTGTCCGTCTATGGTGATAAGACTTCCGGGAAGGTACTCAACCTCTACAGCATGACCGTTGTAGACGATTTTTTCTCCACCCATGAAGTAGCGAAACCGGATATGTTTTTTTGCGATAGCTCTGGTGTTGTTGATATCGACAGGGGATTGGTTTTTGCCCTCTTTGCACATATGATATTCAGGGTTCAGATCTGCCCAGTGCAGCGGACCGTTAAGTTCACCATACCCCCAGTGTAGCGGTGCCTTTTTTACCTCGGGCGCTTTTTTGGATGCACAACCGACCATCCCTGCGACAAGTAGTGCCGAAACGGCTATTTGTAATACTCTTTTCATGAGATACTCCTCCTTTGATTTATGCAGATAGTAGCAAAAACGGTTTTATATATTTACATGTTATAATCCTTAGATGAATAGCTTAATCAAACTTACAGAGTTACTCGAGACGGAAAATGTCTTTCTGACAGGCGGTGCGGGTGTGGGCAAGAGTTTCCTGACCAAAGAGGTGATACGCTGGTACCAGCAGGAGTATCAGGGGGTGATCGTTTTGGGATCGACGGGGATCTCTGCGGTAAACATCGGCGGACAGACGATCCACAGTTTTTTCGTTTTCGGCATCGCTAAAAATCTCGAAGAACTTACGGCAAAAGACCGCTACAACAAAAGCCGTATCAAAGAGCTTTGCAAACTGCTTAAAAGTACCGACTTGATCATCATCGACGAGATTTCCATGGTCAGTGCCGAGTTGATGGAGATGATACTCTACCGTTTTCGCCAGTGCGGGTATGATGGAAAGTTGATGGTTGTGGGTGACTTTTACCAGTTACCACCCGTACAAAAAAGAGACAACAAACCCAGCGCCAATATGTTCGATCAGGGTGTTTATGCTTTTGAAAGCAGTGCATGGGAGAGTTTCGGCTTTGTCAATGCCGAACTGACAAAGATCAAACGTACCAGTAACGAGGAGTTCATGAAGATCCTCGAAAAGGTGCGTATGGGTGAGGCGGATGAGGAAGTCTTTCGTTACCTTGAAGCATTGCGTGCAAACAGTTTCAAAGGGGAAAAAGATGCTACAGTCCTTTTTGGTACCAATGCACAAGCAGACAGACTCAATCTCCAGAAAGTTGCCGCAGTCAAACGCGAAGAGATAGATCTTCCCGCTATCATCAAACTCAAAGACCCTTCCATCGACCAGCGACGTATAGAGAGCTGGAAAAAGAACTTACCCGTTATCGAAAATCTCAAACTCAAAGAGGGCATTCCTGTCATCTTTACCACCAACAAGTGGGGCAGTTATCACAACGGAGAACGTGCCGTGGTGGAGCATATAGACAAAGATTCGATCGTGGTGGAGAAGAAAGGGCGTTTGGTAAAGGTGGATCGTTTCAGTTTCGAACTTTCCCGCCCCGGACTTGGCGGTGACGGTATGGTGGAAAACGAAACCATTGCCACACTCGAACAATTCCCCCTGCGCCCGGCATATGCCATCACCATCCACAAGTCACAGGGAATGAGCATCGAAAACCTCATCTGCAATGTCGATACCATCTTTGCGGACAGTCAGTTTTATGTCGCACTCTCAAGAGCCATGGATCCGGCTACTTTAAAGATCATCTACAGCCGAAACGACTTTGAACGTTACCTGCAACGCGCAGTACGGGTGAGTGATCGTGTCAAAGCGTTTTATGAAGAGACGAAAACGGTGGTGTTGGATTAGGTAGTTGTGGAAGTTCTGTTCTTATTGCAGAGATTTTAAAACATCATCGATATTGTATCGTTTCTCACCCTCTTGTCGTCTTTTTCTCGCCTCTGTGACAAGTTGATAGTCCGGATCGTTTTCGGCGATAATCTCTATATAAGGCTCTTCTTTTTTGATGATCTTTACATCATCTTTTAACTCTTCAAGTAATGCAAGTACTTTTTGAAGAGCATTTTTCTTAACCTCTAGTGTAATTTGCATAGCACTTCCTCATCATCATAATCATGTAAACTCAATCCAATAGCAATTTTACCGAAGTTATTCAGTCCAGTAAGTCCAGCGATCATCGTCTTGCTGAATTTTGTTCTTTTGCTCTTTTGTCTCTACTATTTCTATATCAGACAAATTTTTTAAAAGATAAAGAATTTTATCAAGTGCACCATCCTAAACATTGATTGTGATTGTATGCATTGTTCTTTTCCTTTTTGTAAATATTAAAGGTATTATAACATAAAGCGAACGTTACCGCGGGGAATGCTAACGCTTGTTTTTATTAAAGATGTCGATGAGTAGAATTTTCTCTTCTTCCAAATAGACTTTATAAACGATGGTATATCCTTTATAGATAAGATCACGGATATTTTCATCGTTAAAATAGATAGATTGTCTGTATTTGTAGGGAGAATGAGTCAGAGTCTGAATAGTTTTATATAAATTTTCTGCAAAAGTGAGAGCAGCACGGGGCTTATCTTGATGAATATAAGCTACGATTGCACTCATACGGATTTGAAATTTTCGTGATTCAACGATATTCAATTTTTAAGTTCTTCGATCAGCTTTTGCATGGATTTGTTAAAGTCGTAAACGGGCATTTTGCCACTTTCTACGGCAGAAAGTGTTTCTTGCAAATCTTTTTGTCGTTCATGAAAGTAGAGGTCTTCTGTTTCCGGAGACGGGTTCTCTTCCTGTTGGATGATGGTGATATCATCTTTGTACTCTTTTAAAAATGAGAGTACTTTCTCAACTGCATTTTCTTTGACTTTAAGTGTGATCTGCATAGCACTTCCTTTCTTAGTCTGCCGTTATTATAACATAAAGCAAAAGCTTACAGGGTTACTTTTCTCGCCAGTGTCATGGCAAAGCCTTTTTCATAATACGCCGCTTCGTTGATGAAGAGTGTATAGAGTTCTTCATCCTCTTCGTAAAAGATTTCACTGCCGTCGAGTTTTCGAAAGAGTGGGTCTCCTTTTTTGAGTAGGGTGAAGTCTTTGTCCTGTCTTTCTTCATGAACCATTCCGTCAAGATCTCCGTTGGCATCTCTTGGGTAGTCTACCAGTTTGACATGATCGTAAACGTCTATCTTCGTTTCTGCTTCTGGTGTGGGTTGGTTTTGGTTCTGTTTGTCAAGAAAGTCAAGTAGGTGGTATACCAGTGCTTCGGTTTGAAAAAAGAGGTCGCTTCGAAGTACGCCCTGTGGTATAGCACCCACTTCTATGGCAAAACCGTGCGGGGCGATGGAGTCTACAAAGGCATCCTCTTCGTCACCCTTCCAGCGGTAAACTTTGAGTTTCGGCTCTTTGGTACAGAGGTAGCGTATGGCTTTCCATGTCAGTTCGCTTTCGTTGCTCACTACGATGGAGAGTCCCATATTTGCCGTGGTGGAGTGCAAGTCGCAGATAAAATCCACGGCGGTTTCTTCCGCCCCTTTGGGACCTAAAAGGGCATTGATTTCATAGGCGCGTTTTGCTTCGTAGTGTGTGCCGGGGTTGGCAAGGTCTTTGGTTGCGAAGGAGCGGTTGAGGTCGCGGTCTATGTAGCGTCTGCACGCTTTGATCGCTTCGGGATTGGTGTGCAGGGTAAGTGTCTTGAAACTCTCTCTTTGGATCAGTGAGGGATCCTGCTGCCACTTTTTGACCAGATAGACACCTGTCAGTTCGTTTCCGTGCGTACCGCCTGTGATCGCGACATTTTTGATCATGAACGCTCCTTTACCTTTTCATGTAACTCCTGTGCGATTTGGGAAGGGGATTTGTTTTCGACGTTGATGATGAT
>Ga0256843_1000715_pt1 | contig 27800 bp, 28 predicted proteins | sample AlvinellametaG_FD_191572 | JGI IMG/M metagenome (GOLD analysis project Ga0256843, IMG submission 191572) | Pompeii worm associated microbial communities from hydrothermal vent at the East Pacific Rise, Pacific Ocean - Alvinella | ecosystem: Host-associated > Annelida > Integument > Unclassified ... | reverse complement strand
GCGTTTATGGGTATTGTTTATTTTTCTATACGGCAATATCAAATCATCTTTTTCCAACACGTAATAACAACATTTGTGAATATATTTAGTAAAACTAACACCCAAATCGGCTCTTTTTATTTCTCCTACGTAATCCTTGGCAAAATCACTGTATAACGCCAACTTCTCAGCACCCATCGTAACGGTCACGTCGGCTCTAAAAGCAACGGGTCTTAAATTGCCCTCATCGTCAATTCCGGTAGGTATATCGCAAGCGATTTTATATCCTTTCGCATGATTCATTTTATTAACGATTTTTACTATTTCATCACTCAAATCCCTCTTAAGACCGCTACCAAAAATCGCATCAACAATACATTCTGCCGGTCTGTATTCGTTTGTAACTCTACCTCCCAACGCTTCAAAACGCTTGAGTTGTAATTTTGCCATTTGAGATTTAGCACCTAATGGCAAATATAAATTAACCTGATAATCACCAAGCAAAATCCTTCCAAGCGTTATACCATCAGCTCCGTTGTTTCCGGGTCCAGCTACGATATTAATAGAAGAGTTTTTGGGAATTGTTTGGTAAATTTCTAAAGCGATGGAATAGGCGGCGTGTTCCATTAAAATATCTTCGGTTAATAAATACTCTTCATAACATTTTTTATCAAAACTATACACTTCTTTAAAAATCGGTTTCATATCATCTCCTTAACGACGTCTAAACTGCAAAGCCTTTAACAAATCCTCTTTTTTTATTTTAACACGTTTATCGATATTTGCTACGGTTTTTGCTACTTTTAATATATTAAATTCACTTCTTTTACTCAAAGCAAAATTATTAACCGCCGTTTTTAACAAATCATACGCGTCGTTATGTATGTCGAATTTATAATTTTCTCTCAACGAACCGTTAAGCACTCCTTTTTGCATTTCAAAGGCTATTAAAACCTTTTCAAACATCTCTTTGCTTGATATCGTATCTTTTGCATTGTCCTCAACCATTTGCAAATAAATATCTATTCTGTCATAAAGTGGTTCGCTTATGCGATTTTTATATCGTCTAATCTCCAAATCGGTGCATCTGCACTCTTTATTAAGGCTTAATAAATTACCGCAAGGACACGGGTTCATTGCCGAAGCGAAAAGAATATCGGTTTCATATTCGATTTTGGAATTAACCCTGCTGATTAAAACTTTCTTATCCTGCAAAGGAAGTCTTAAATTTTCAAGCACGTCTTTTTGAAAATAGGGCAACTCGTCAAAAAACAATATCCCCTTGTTTGCAAACGCAATCTCACCTATTTTCGCACCACGGCTACCGCCTCCGAATATCGCGGCTTTAGTCGAAGAGTAATGAGGAGCCCGAAAAGGTCTTAGGGGCTTAAATTCAACTTCTTTTCCCTCCAAGGAGTTATATTTTTCAACTTCCAATATATCCTCTAAACTCATAGGGGGCAAAATATAGCGCATTCTGTTGATAATCATCGATTTACCCACTCCCGGAGAGCCTTCAAATAAAATATTATGAAATCCGGCGGTGCTTATAAGTGCGGCTTCTTTTGCCGTGTTTTGACCTATTACGTCTTTAAAATCAAGCTCAAAATTTTCATTATAGTAATATTTTTTAGCATCAATTGTAATTGAAGGATAATTAAGGGTTGTAGCTTTATACTCTTTTATTTCAAAAGAGTTAAACTCGCTTAAATGCTCAAAAGCGTATATTTCGATTCCGGGGATTTTACTGACTTTTTTGGCGCTTTGAAGAGGAATAATTACTTTTTTGGGTTTTAAAGACAAAATAATAGGGAAAATATTGTTGGTATCTTTCAAACTTCCATCAAGCCCAAGCTCTCCTAACACCAAATACCCGCTCAAATCAATATCTCGATTATAAAACAAAATACTAAGAGCTATCGGCAAATCGAAATGACTGCCTTCTTTTTTCAAATCGCTCGGACTTAACGAAATAACAACTTTTAACGGAGGAAATTCGAAATTGTTGTTTAAAAGAGCCGATTTGACTCTCTCTTTGCTCTCTTGAATAGATTGCGAACCAAGTCCGACTATTGAAAACCCGGGAAGTCCTTTGATAAACGAGCTTTCCACTTCTACGTTTTTTGCCCCAAACCCCTCAAGCGTTGCAGAATTTATTTTTTTCGTTTTTGTTTTAGCAGTTTTTTCCACTCTTTTTCAAACTTCTTTCTTTTAATGTAATCAAGCCTCTCTATAAAAAGATGACCGTCCAAATGGTCCGTTTCATGTTGAAAAGCTACACTCAAAAGCCCATCTGCTTCCATAATTTTTTCATTGCCAAATCTATCGTAAAATTTAACCTTTACGGTTTTATATCTTTCCACTTCATCGTAATATTCGGGGACGCTAAGACAACCTTCCGTATCTTTTTGACTGCCTTCCCATACTAAAAATTCGGGATTAATCACTTCTATTAACGTATCTTTGCTCTGCTTTCCTTCTTCATCGCCTATATCTATAAGTAGCGCTCTTAGAGGCACGGCAACCTGTATTGCGGCTAAACCCACTCCGTTCTTGGCTATCATGGTATCATACATATCGTCAAGTAACGTATGCAACTCTTCGTCAAATCTCTCTACCGGTTTTGAGATTTGTTTTAGAATTTTATCGGGATAGGTCACTATATCCAAAATCATCAGTTGCCTTCTTCAAATACATAATAAAGCACGTCGTCTTTTTCCGCTTCGTCCATCATTCCAAGAGCATGAGAGAGATAAATTTCAACATCGTCTTTTTTAAGAATTTCAACAACACCCGCCACGATATTGATATTGACTTCTTCACCTTCTAAGAAAATCGCGGAATTGCTTATAATATCGGATAATCTTTCAACCGTTTTTCCGGCACCCACCCTATCGGTATGTTTTAAAAGCATTGCAAACACACCGTCTCCCAAATGAGCGACTATATCGGTCCTTCGGGAAGTTTTTAACATAATCTTCGCAACGCTTCTATTAAGCAAAATTTTTGATTTTTCCGATTTTAGAGACTTAAAGACGCTATCTTTTACTTTTAAAGCGACTACACTACTTTTATGTTGAAATTTTTCGATTAATCTAACTTCTTTAGTTAACTCTTTTATAAAAAACTTCTTATTGTATATGCCGTATCTTGCATCGAAAATAGAATTGCTTTCTATATCTTTTAAAATCTCTACGTTTTTGGAATAGAGCTGTTTAATTTGATTCAATTCGGAATCCAATTTCTGAGTTATTTTGTTGATTCGTTCTTCAAACGAAGAGATAAGTTTTTCAAATAGTTTAGGATTGGCTATATGAGCGGACTCTTTTTTGTATTTATCAAAAAGCTCCTTAATATATTGAGAAGTTTTGTATAAAACGGCGGTATGTTGAAGAAGCTCTTTTGAGTATTTAAAAGAGGAATTTAATTTTTTTTCGATTTCCAAATCTTTTTCAAGCTCGTTGGTTTCTTCGAGAGTTATGTATTCGTATACTTGATTCCTAAAATTAGGAGATTCCTCGTCGAGCATATTCAAAAAATACATTTTGTAATAATAAGGTATAGGAGGGACGCTCTCTTTTAACAACTTATCAAATACTTTTTTCGCGTATCTCTCCAACGGAGAAGAGACGTCGGGAGCATTCGCGCCTTGTTTCGGTCTTTTTTTTGACGTTACGGTTGCGATTTTGTTATCCTTTTTTCCTATCATTAGTTATCTCTTTTTTTTAAAACCTTATCAATTATACCATATTTCATCGCCTCATCGGCACTCATAAAGAAATCTCTTTCGGTATCTTTTTCGATTTTTCTCAAACTCTGTCCGGTATTCTCGGATAAGATTTTATTTAATTCTTTTTTCATTCTCAATATCTCTTTGGCGTGGATTTCTATATCGGTCGCTTGACCTTGCGCCCCGCCTAAAGGTTGGTGTATCATTATTCTTGCGTGAGGCAAAGCGAATCTTTTGCCTTTTGAACCGCTACTTAATAAAAAAGCACCCATACTCGCGGCTTGTCCCATACATATCGTCACAACGTCGGGTTTTATGTAGTTCATCGTATCATATATCGCAAACCCGCTGGTAACTACACCGCCCGGAGAATTGATATAAAGATATATATCCTTCTCGGGATTTTCCGCTTCCAAAAAAAGCATTTGAGCCACTATTATACTCGCAGTATGGTCGTTTATTTCACCTTGAAGCATGATGATTCTATCTTTAAGCAAGCGAGAGTAGATATCGTATGCCCTCTCGCCCCTTCCCGTTTTTTCGATTACGGTAGGTATTAAAATACTCATTAATTATTACCTTTTACTTTACTCTCAAGTAACTTATTAAGAAGTTTTTCTTCAACAAGATTCATTTTAATGACCGGTAAAAGGTTGTTTTCTTGATAATATTTAATCAACTCTTGAGGATTTTGTCCTTGCATTAACGCTTCGTAATATAAAATTTGTGTCAATTCCTGGTCGCTAACTTCTATACCCTCTTTTTGTGCAATCGCATCGATTATAAAGGTTAGTTTGACTCTATCTTTCGCTTCAGGCAAAAGTTCTTCTCTTAATTCTTCCAATTTTTTAGGATTTTCTTGCAGTTCTTTAACCTCGCCCGGAGTCATGTTTTGAGCTTTGTTGTTAATCATAATCTCAAGCTCTTTTTCTACAACACTTTGCGGTAAATCGATATCGTATTTTTTTACCAAACATTCCAAAATTTCCTCTTTTTTAGGCGCAAAAGCTTCGTTTTTTTTCTTTTGAGCTATTGTGGTTTTTAACATCTCTTTTAATTCTTCAAGCGTAGCGTCTTCTTTATTTAGATATTTTTTCGCAAGTTCGTCATTAATTTCGGCTGGAACTTTTTCTTGAATTTCTTGCAACGTTACGTCAAATTCCGCTTCTTTACCGGCGATTTCTTTAGCACCGTAGTTTTCAGGGAAAGTTACTTTAATTTTTCTGCTTTCACCGACTTTCATACCCTCTATTTGCTCTTCAAATCCCGGAATAAAGCTTCCGCTTCCAAGCTCAAGAGGATAAGCCTCCGCACTTCCGTTTTCCATTTTTTCTCCGTCGATATAACCGGTAAAATCGATAACAGCGATATCACCTTTTTCAACAGCCTCTTTCTCGCTTATTTTAGTTTCGGCAAAGTTTTTAGCAATCTCTTTTAGCTCTTTTTCTACTTCTTCGTCGCTCACTTGGGCTACTTCCACTTCAGGGACGCACTCTTTATACTCTTCGCCTATATTAATTTCCGGTTTTGTATAAACCTTTATTTCCACGTCTATTTTATCGTCTTGTCTGTCGAATTTGGTTACTTCCGGTTCGGCTATCATCTCTTCGATACCCAATTCTTTAACGCCTTTATCCAATACTTCTCTAATCATTTCTCCAACGGCTTCTTGGTCTATATCTTGCGCATACATTTTTTTAATAAGTTTTATAGGGGCTTTTCCCGGTCTAAAACCTTGAATATTGGCTTTTTTCGCTATTTTTTTAGCAATTTTTTCTTTTTTTGCTTCCAACTCTTGATTTTCTATTGTAGCTTTGATTATACTATTTGCGGAATCTATTTTTTGTGCTTCTAACATCAAAATCCTTTTTTTAAAGGTATAATACCAAAAATTTTAAAGGATAACAATGAGTGTCGATTTAAAAAAGATTGAAACCGCAACGAAAATGATACTTGAAGCCGTTCAAGAAAACCCTCAAAGAGAAGGTCTTCTCAAAACGCCTTTGAGAGTGGCGAAAAGTTTCGAGTATCTATGTAGCGGTTATTTCCAAGACCCGAAAGTCGTATTAAACGACGCGCTTTTTGATTCGACCAATAACGAAATGGTCGTCGTAAGAAATATCGAATTTTACTCTTTATGCGAACACCACCTTTTGCCGTTTTTCGGAAGAGCGCACGTAGCATATATTCCGGATAAAAAAGTCGTAGGACTTAGCAAAATTCCAAGAATGGTAAATATTTTTGCAAGACGTCTTCAAATTCAAGAACAACTAACCGAACAAATCGCGGACGCTATAATGGACGTGGTTAAACCTAAAGGCGTCGGAGTCGTAATTCACGCAAGACATATGTGCATGGAAATGAGAGGAGTTGAGAGCAAACACTCATACACTTCAAGTAGCGCTCTTAGAGGCATATTTCTCGAAGAAAAAACAAGAGAAGAGTTTTTTAACATTATTAACGCTCCTCAAATCAATCATTTCTAAGGAGTAAAATGGGCTTAAAAAACATTAAAGACAAAATAGGTAAAAAACCTCTTTCCAAACCGTTTGGGATAGTGAAAAAAATCACTTCCACCCATCTTATTGCCGAAGGTTTAAATCCAAGCATCGGAGATATCGTAAAAATTTCTTCACATAATCACGAAATACTCGGAATGGTAACTTCTCTTGAAGAAAACGTATTTAGCGTAACGCCTTTTTCTTTTTTGGAAGGTTTTAAAATAGGCGATAAAATATATATAGACGAAAACGGAATGCAAATACCCGTTGGAAATGGACTGCTTGGGAGAGTCGTAGACCCGTTTATGAATCCCATCGACGGTAAGGGAGATATACTCTTTGAAACCAAATACCCTATTATGAAAAAGCCCATATCTCCACTGCAAAGAGGAGTGATAAACGAAGTATTTGAAACGAAAGTTAAAACGATTGACGGATTGTTAACTTGCGGTAAAGGACAAAAACTCGGTATTTTCGCCGGAAGCGGCGTAGGGAAATCGACCCTTATGAGTATGATTGTAAAAGGTGCGAGCGCCGATATTAAAGTTATCGCGTTAATTGGGGAGAGGGGAAGGGAAATTCCCGAATTCATCGAACATAACCTTGGAGGAGATTTAACTAATACCGTATTAATCGTGGCAACTTCGGACGATTCGGCTCTTATGCGTAAATACGGCGCATTTAGCGCTATGGCGGTTGCCGAATATTTTAAAGACAACAATAAAGACGTGTTGTTTTTAATGGATAGCGTAACGCGTTTTGCCATGGCTCAAAGAGAAATAGGACTTGCTATGGGCGAACCTCCTACATCAAAAGGATACCCTCCAAGTTCGATTATGCTCCTACCTCAACTAATGGAACGAGCCGGAAAAGAAAAAGACAAAGGTTCAATTACAGCATTTTTTACCGTTTTGGTAGAAGGAGACGATACATCAGCCGACCCTATAGCCGACCAGGCGCGCTCTATCCTTGACGGACATATAATATTAAGTCGGGAATTAACCGATAACGGAATATATCCGCCTATTAACATACTAAATTCCGCAAGTAGGGTTATGGGAAACGTAGCAAGCAAAGAACATCTCCAAAAAGCCCAAAAATTTAAAAAACTATATTCACTTTTAAAAGAAAACGAAGTATTAATAAGAATAGGAGCGTATCAAAAAGGCGTAGATGCAGAACTTGACGAAGCCATAAACAAAAAGCCGGCAATGGAGAACTTTTTGAAACAAGCTCCAAACGAATTGGTCCCTTTTAATGATACGCTAAAACTTCTAAATACCATTATTTAAAAATCATCGTCAATAATAGCACAAATCATATGCCCCACCATTATATGCATCTCTTGAATTCTCGGAGTGTCGTTTGAAGGTATTACGATATTTACATCTCCCGCATTCTTCATAACTCCCCCGTCTTTTCCGCTTAACGTAATAACCGATACGTTCAACTTTTTTGCCGATTCTATGGCTTTAATTACATTTTTTGAATTGCCGCTTGTAGAAATGGCTATTAACACGTCGCCGTCTTTGGCGATAGCTTCAAGTTGTCTGGAAAATACGTATTCGTATCCATAGTCGTTTCCTATCGCCGTTAACGCCGAAGTATCCGTCGTCAAAGCTATACCGGCTAAGGGATTACGCTCTTTTTTGAACCTTCCGCTAAGCTCTGCGGCTATATGTTGCGCGTCCGCGGCACTTCCTCCGTTGCCGCACAGCATTATTTTATTTCCGTTTTTTAACGCTTTTACACAAATATCGCCAGCTTCTTTTACGAAATGAAGCAAATCCTGCATCTTTTTCGACGTTTGAATATGCTCAAAAAGGCAGTTTTTTAATTTTTCCATTTTTCTTCTCCATCAAATATTTTTATTTATATTAACTTTTTCGGGATTCTTCGCTCAGCTCAGAATGACGAAGTATGAGATACAAGGATTATTTTCCTCTCATTTTATTTATAATCCCCGTCGTGCTTTTACCCTCTACGAAATCTATAAGTTTAACTTCCTTTGCTATATCGCTTCCTACCACTTCTTTGCCTTCATAATCTTTTCCTTTTACCAAAATATCGGGTTTTACTGTTTTTATTAAATTATAAGGCGTGTCTTCTTCAAAAATTACGACATAATCGACCACTTCCAAACTTGCGAGTAAATAAGCTCTGTCATATTGGTCGTTTACTGGTCTTTCTTTTCCTTTTAGTCTTTTAACCGAATCGTTTGAATTAACCCCTACGATTAAAACATCTCCTAACGTTTTGGCTTTTTGAAGATACTTAACATGCCCCAAATGGAGAATATCAAAACAGCCGTTAGTAAATACTATTTTTTTATTTTGTGATTTTAAAGCATCTGTTATATGCGCTATTTTTTCAACATCTACAATTTTATATTCTACATTGTTGTCTACATTCTTTTGAGCTTGTTTAATCTCTTCTATCGTTACTACAGCACTTCCGATTTTGCTAACCACAACAGCCGCCGCAGCATTGGCAAAATGCATAGCTTCTTTTAAATCATTATCTTTGCTTAAATAATACCCCAAAGACGCCAATACAGTATCACCCGCACCCGTTACGTCATACACTTCTTTTGCAATGGTCGGTATTTTTATATATTCATCTGCAAACAACGCCATACCCTCTTCACTCAACGTTACGAGTAAATAATCAAGATTCAACTCTTTTTTTACCTTCCAACCCGCTCTTATCAAATCTTCTTCGTTACTTATTTCCTCTCCCACGGCTACAGATAACTCTTTTTTATTAGGTTTTATCATCCACGCGTTTTGATATTTCGCAAAATCTTTTTTAGGGTCTATTATTAATTTTTTGTTCGTTCTGTTGGCAAGTTTTATTATTTTTTGTGTTAAAGATTTGGTTAATACTCCTTTTTCGTAATCACTTAGAAGTATTAACTCGATTTTATCGATATTTTGTTTTAAATACTGTAATATTTTCTCTTCATACTCCTCATCAATTGGCTCTTTGGTCTCTTTATCGTATCTAATTACCTGGTGATTACCGGCTATCACCCTGCTTTTTATAATAGTCTCACGACTTTCATCAATAAAAATGCCGTTGGTATCAATATTTTTTTCTTTCAAAAGATTAATAAGTCTTTGCGAATTTTTACCTACTACTGTCGTAACTAACACTTCACTCCCTAATGCTAAAAGGTTATTTACGACATTTCCGGCACCCCCGAGTCTGTCTTCTTCTTTTATAACCTCAACAACCGGAACCGGAGCTTCTGGAGAAATCCTATCGCTTTTCCCCCACAAATAGTGGTCTATCATAAAATCACCTATAACTGCTATGCAAGGTTTAAGGTTGGAGGTTGAAGGTTGAAGGTTATTATTCATTATTATCCTTTTTAGTACTTATTAAGGCATTTATCATTTTTTCTATTTCCAATGATATTTGATTCATTGTTGTGACATTATTTATAAAACCTAATTCATAAGAAAGTTCTATTTGAGTTTGCAATTCATATAAAGAACCTAAAGCTATACGTAAAAAATATATAAAATCCTTATTTGTCTCTCTCCCCCTACCTTCCGCTATATTACTCGGAATTGAAACAGCAGCTCTTTTTATTTGTGATGTTAAGCCAAACTTTTCCTCTTGCGGAAAATTTTTTGTTATCTCGTATATGTCTTTTACTAATTGCATCGATTTTTGCCAAACTATCAAATCCCTATAACTATTCCTTCTCCCTTCACTCTTCATACTTCTTCCTTATAAATCCTAACAATCTCCGGCAGATACGCTTTTATTCCATCTTCCAATTCAAATCTCGGTTCATATCCAAGATATTTTTTCGTCTCCTCGATATCCGCCTGGGTAAAAAACTGATACTGCCCTATATAAGGGTTAGGAATGTAGGTATCTTTTCTTTTTATATTAAGTTCTTTTTTTAAAATATCCACAATATCTTGAAAACTCCTCGCTTTTCCGACCCCGACGTTATAAACTCCGTTTTTTTTACTTTCACACGCTTTGATATTCGCCTGAATAACATCTTCTACGAAAATAAAATCCCTAAGTATTTTATCACTGCCTTCAAACAGTTTGGCACTCTCTCCTTTTAAAAGTTGAAGACCGAATTGCAATACCATCGAAGCCGTTTTGTTTTTAAAATATTCTCTTGGTCCGTATACGTTAAAATATCTAAGCCCCACTACTCTGATTTTGTCATGATATTTTTTTGCAAGATTATCCATCATCAATTTACTAAAACCGTATACGTTATTGGGCTTTTCGAATCCTACGCTAAATTTATCGCTACTTCCGTATGTAGCTGCGGAAGAGGCGTAAATCATCGAAGCGTTTTTTTTAACCGCCAAATCACATAAATCTTTAAAAGCATTTACGTTGGTATCAATCATTATCTTTTGGTCCGCCACCGTCGTATCGGAAATCGCCGCTTCATGGAAAATATAGTCAATATCATATTCTTCAAGTCTTGTTAAATCTTCTTTACTGTTTATATCACCGCTTATAACGACGCCGTTAAATCCGAGCAAATTTTTAAAATGTCCGAAACTTTTAAGATTTCCGTTGCTAAACGTCTCTTCGCTTCTGAATTTATCAAAAACTATAACTTTACAGTTCGGATAATTCTCTTGAAAATAAAAAGCGAGATTGCTTCCTATAAATCCAGCCCCACCCGTAATTACCACCGTTTTATTATTAAAATCTATATCAGAGTATTTCACAAAAACTCCTTTTTTATTTTTTCAATTATATCATATAAGTCTTCTTCAACCTTGTAAACCCTTTCTATTCCGGCTCGTTTCGCCGCTTCTATATCACTACTGCTGTCACCTATCATAATCGAATTTTTAAGGTCTATATTATATGCTTTAGCCAAATCCAAAATCATTCCGGGTTTGGGCTTTCTGCACTCGCATTCGCCGGTGATATCGGGGTGATGAGGGCAAAACTTTATATCTTTTATTTCAATACCTTTTCTTAACAAGTGACTTTTCACCCATTCCATTAATCTAAAAAAATCCTCTTTGGTATAATAACCTCTGGCTATGCCGCTTTGGTTTGTTACTATAAAAAGCGTAAATCCGAGATGTTGAAGCAAATGCAATAATTCGAATATCCCATCTTTGAATTTAAAATCCTCTATTTTACCTACATATCCCGTATCGATATTTATAACTCCGTCTCTATCTAAAAATGCCGCTTTCACACAAGCTCCTTTACAGCTTTTAACACATCTTCGGCTTTTATCTCTTTCATACATTTATGATGCCCCAAAGGACATTCCCTTTTCATACATGGACTACACTCCAAATCTTTTGTAACGATTTTGTAATTACTGCTCCAAGGAGATGTCTCTTTGTAATTTGTCGGTCCGAAAATTGCAACTATCGGCACGTTATAAACCGCGGCAATATGCATAGGACCGCTATCATTTGTTATAAACAAATCAAGTCCGCCGATATATTCGCATAACTCTTTAATTGATAATTTACCGCAAAGATTTTTATAATTAGAAATCAGAAGATTTTTTTCTATATCTTTTGCTATTTCCTCTTCTCCGGGACCTCCGAATATTATTACGTCATATTTTTCACCCAAAGCATTTGTAACTTTTGCAAATTCTTCCGGATACCATCTCTTTGCGCTTCCGTATGTGGCACCCGGATTTATCCCGATGGTAGGTTTTTGAAATGTATTAGGATTATAAGGCAAAATAGGTAAATAAACTTCGTTTTTTCCGATGATTGTATTTACGTATTTAGAATATTTTTCAACCATATGCCCCAAAAGGTTTTTGTCAAAATAAAAACTTTTTTTAGCCTTCACTCCCAAAATTTTGGAATACAGACTTGTTCTAAAACTAATAAACATATCCACTTTTGGAAAATCCATAAACTGTTTAAACTTATGCTTTTTATCAATTACAATCACCTCATCAAACCACTCTTTCAAAAGCTCGGTTGCCGTAAAACTTCCGAAAATTATGGACCTTTGAGCTTTAAACTCATCTAAAAGAGCCTTTATTGCCCCGCTTGCCATTACGGCATCACCGAGCCATGTGGGTGGTTCGATTAATAACTTCATTTATAACCTTAATTGTTTCATCTACGTTTTTTTCTATGGAATAATTTTGTGATATTTCTTTTGCCTTTTTCTTTAATTCGTCAAGCTTTTCATTATTATTTAAAAGTTCCTGGATTTTATTTACAATATTATCATCTATTATCCATTTTTGAGGTAAAATTTCACTTGCTCCGTTCATTTTTGTGGTAAATACAATATTCTCAAAATTCAAAGCTTCTAAAACCACATTACTAAAAGGCTCATACTTAGTAGGAAAAATAAAAATATCCGACATAGAATAAAACTTATCTACATCGCTTCTCGGACCCGTAAAAATTACTTTATTTTCAATTTTCAAACTTTTTGCATAATTTTTATACCATTCAAGATTTTTTTCCTTTCCTATTACAAAAAATTTAAAATCCCCTTCCAACTTAGAAATGATATCCAACGCTTCTTTTACACCCTTTCTTTTAAATCCACTTCCAACATAAAGCAAAATTTTTTCATTGCTAAGATTAAACTCTTTTTTAATATCATCAAAAGAAACTTTTTCTTTTAAAGGTATTCCGTTATAAATTACTTTCACCTTACTTGGATTGATATTATAAGTATTTATAATTTGATTCTTAATCATATGTGAATTTGCAATAATTATTTTGGCAGTTTTAAACATTCTTTTTTCAATAAAAAGATAAACAAAATGCAAAGGGTTTAATTTTGACTTTTTTTCGATTTTTAAAAACGTTTTATGCACTCCGTCACCCGCACGATAAATATCTGGACAAATTACCCGTTCTAAGGAAAAATAAAATTTATTACTTTTAAATGGACAAACTTCAAGATTATACCAAATGATTTTCAGCCAGCTTGATAAAAATTTAGGAGCAGATGTATATTTGATATCAAAATCTATATTTCTTGCTTTCAATTCTCCTGTTAATCTTTGTAAATACTTTTCCGCACCTCCAAATTTATTAGGTTTAAGACGGAGAAAAATTATCTTCACTCACAATCTCCCATCTATAATAGATTTATCAAAGAAACTTTTAATATCATAAACAATTAAGTTATTTGTTATTGAAGTTAATTTGAGCTCTTTTAATTCTTTTTCTATTTCTTTAAATTCATTATGCGCCACCGCAAGAACAATTCCGTTATAATTTAATAATTGTTGATAGGTAATGGTTAATAGTAATTCAAGCCCGTATTCTCTTTTTACTTCTTCTTTATCAGCCCAAGGGTCATATACATCAACTTTGACTCCAAAATCTTTCAGTTCACTTATTACATCTATAACCCGAGAATTTCTAATATCCGGACAATTCTCTTTAAACGTTATACCTAAAACTAACACCTTAGCACCTTTAATAGTATGACCTTTTTGTATCATTAATTTTACAAGTTTATTTGCCACAAACATACCCATATTATCGTTTAATCTTCTTCCGGCTAAAATTATTTCGGGATGATATCCTATTTCTTTGGCTTTATATGTCAAATAATAAGGGTCCACACCTATACAGTGTCCTCCGACAAGCCCTGGAGTAAATTTTAAAAAATTCCATTTTGTCCCCGCCGCATCCAGAACATCTTTTGTATCTATCCCCAATTTATCAAATATCAAAGCAAGTTCGTTTACAAAAGCTATGTTTATATCCCTTTGTGTATTTTCAATAACTTTTGCCGCTTCCGCTACTTTTATACTCGGAGCCAAATGCGTCCCAGCCTCAATTACACTTGCATATAAGGCATCTATTTCTTTTGCTATTTGAGGAGTAGAACCTGACGTTACTTTTAATATTTTTTTTACTGTATGTTTTTTATCTCCGGGATTTATTCTTTCCGGACTATACCCTACAAAAAAATCTTCGTTAAATTTTAAGGTACTGACTTTTTCTAAAATAGGAACACACACCTCTTCCGTACAACCTGGATAAACTGTTGATTCATAAATAACAATATCGCCTTTTTTTAATACTTTTCCTATTGTTTCACTTGCTTTAACGAGAGGAGTTAAATCGGGATTTTTATGTTTATCTATAGGAGTCGGAACTGTTATAATATAAATATTAGCATCTTTAATATCATCTAATTTATTGGTAAATTTTATTCCTCTTTTTATAGCTTCTTTTAATTCTTTTTTATTTACTTCTAACGTTCTGTCATATTCTTTGTTTAGCTCTTTTATTCTCCAACCGGCTATATCATATCCAACCACTGGATATTTTTCACTAAACGTTATAGCAAGAGGCAAACCTACATATCCTAAACCAACTATACATATCTTTTTCATTTTTTTATCCTTTTATTTGCATTACACATTTATCTTTTTCGAAAACTATATCATTATCATTATAAAATTTTGTAACTTTATAATTTAAAAAATTATTATTTTTAAATAAATTTGATATACATATAGGTTTATCGCAATTTTTACTTTTTATCTAAATTCATTATCCATTTATTTTTCTATTCGTTTTCTAAATATAATTTTCTTTTTTTTCTTTAACAAGATAACCTAAAATTACACCAATAATCAACATAAACATTAAAAACATATGGTCTCTCATATTGCTATCAACAATAGACCTAACAAAAAACCCGGTTATATTAAAAAATAACAAAATCGCAAATATATTATATTGATTTTTAAAATAAAAAATTGAAGCCCTAAAAAGATAAAATATAAAAGTAATCCACAATAAAACTCCCGGAATACCTATCCCGAGCGTTAAATCAATAATTCCACTATGAGAATGTCCGATTCTTAAATCGTCAACTTTATAATCCAATTCCAATGAATGTCTAAAAGCGTTTCTGGAATAACCTACGCCCAAAGGATGTTTTGTTATTTCTTCTAACCCCATTTTCGCCCATGCGATTCTTTCGTAATTAGACTCACTTAACGTTCGTCCGTTGATAACAGGCATACCCAATTTATCAGGATACATCCAATTCTTATATTTAGTGGTATTTAAAGCAATAGGAACGGTTTCAATCAAGGTACGCCATCTGCTGTCGTTTTTAAAATTATAAATTGCCGGTATGCTTAATAAAACAATCAATACTACACTAATGATTGCTTTTGATTTAAAAGAATACCTATTATTGTTATACAATATAAAAAACAATGCCGATAAACTCATAAATAACACAGCCATTACACCGTTTCTCATTCCTTCTATTAACTCGCTTAATAAAGTCATTATAAGCATAAAAAACAGCACACTATTGTTAATATTTAACAAACGTTTTTCAAATCTTACCCTGTTGATTATTTCCGTAATTAAAAAAGCAAGTAATAAATTAGAAATATAATTTGCTTTATCTGGACCTTCGGTTAGTCCTTTAAACCTACTAATTAAATGATGAGTATATATAAATTTGTGCAAAGCGTATAAATCCACATATAAGACATGTATAAACAAAGTAACAACAATCACTAACAAAACTTTTTTATAATCGAAAAAGACCGATAAGTAAATTCCTATATAAAAAAATATAACGGGATAAAACCACTGAGACTTTATTTCCGAAAGACAAATTGAAGAAAAAGGAGAAATAAACAATCCCTCAAATATTATCCAAATACTTAAAGTTAATAAAATTAACGAAGAAATTTTAATTTCTTTATAATTAAAAATTTTTTTTAATTTTTTTTGCCTTATACTCTCATAAAGTAAATACAAAATTAAAATACCACTTAAAATATACCTAACGGCAATTGTGTGGGGAATAGGTAAAATAAATAACAACAATCCAAATATAAACAATAAAATATCAAACATTTTTTTCCTTCAAAATTTCATTTATAATTTTTAGTAACCTATTTGCCGAATGTTCCCATAAAAATTTATTTAGCACAGTCCTTTGAGCATTATATCCTAGCTTTTTATAATCATCAAAATTTATAATAATCTTATCTAACAGTTGTAAAATATTATCTAAATTTTCTATATCATCAATCAAAAAACCGTTTTTTGAACTTTCTATCATTTCAGGAAATGATGATAAGTTTGAAGCAATAACAATATTTTTATATCCCATAGCTTCTACTGCTGCTATTGAATGTTGTTCATATTCTGTAAGCATAATAAAAATATCGCTAATTCTAAAAAATTTATATATTTCATTATGTTGAATAGAATTAAAATTATAAAATTTTGGATGTTTTAATAATTTTTGTTCTAACTCTAAAATATAATCTTCATTATACATTATTGGACCAACTGATAAAAAACTAATATTATCATATTTTTTTAATAAAATTTGTGCTAATTGCAAAAATTTATAATAACCCTTTTCTTTTACTTTTCTACCAATAAAACTAACAACAATATCATTTGTATTTATATTTAACCTTTCTTTAAATTTTATTTCATCAAATTGTTTAAAAATAAAGTTTTTATCTATACCATTATAAATAACTTCTATTTTATTTGCAGGATATCCTTCCTGTATCATTAAAGATTTACTATATTCCGAAACAGCAATATATTTATTCGGTATTCCAATGTTTTTTTTAAATTTTCCTATTCCATGATTATAAGAAATAATTGGAATATCATAACCTAACATTTTTCTTAATTTATTCACATTAAACTCTCTTTGATGTGCTAAAACAACATCGCACTTATATTTTCTAATAATATTCACCGATTTTCTATATAAAGGGTCAAATGTTGTATTTAATTTTTTATCAAGCTTTTTTAAAAATTTATTTTCTTCTACACGAAATATTTCTATATTTTGTCTTTTTTCATAAACATTTTCATTTTCTTTTTTTACTACAAAATAATGCTCACAATCATTCATATATTTTATTATACTTTGAATAACTATTGAAGGAGCAAATGGACGAATAGTAGGTATATCTCCATCAGGAATAATATGACATATTTTTAAAGTGGACATTTTTCCTCCTCTAAAACAACTGTTTGATTAGAAAAATCTACAAATTTTAATTTATTACATATACTTTCTATACAAATAGGCTTATTACAACTTTTTACATAACAAAAAATTCCATTTAATTTTTTATTCCTTACTATGTTAACACTTATATTTGTATCTAGAATAGTTTCCGGTGCTGTTGGACCAAAAATAGCTATTACTTTTTTATTTAAGGCAGATGCTATATGCAATGGACCTGTATCTACACTTACAACTAAATCACTATTTTTGATTAAATTCAAAAAATTTAAAGAATTTTTTGTATTTTTTTTAAAAATAAATTCATTTTTATATCCTAAGCTTCTAGGTAAAGCTAGAATAATATCACTAGTATGTTTACTAATATTATTAATGATTGAATCTATACAATTTTTTGAAAGGTTTTTAGTAATATCTGTAGAAAAAGGTACAATGACAACTTTATTTAATGATTTAATTTCAAAACTTTTTATTACTTTTCTTGGAATATTTAATTTTAAATATAATCTAACTCTATCATATAAATTAAAAGTCTTATCAAATTTATCAAAATCTTTATAACAATAAAATTTTTTTGCAAAACTTATAAAATATTCACTATCATATCCATGACTCCACGGATTAAATCCTAAATCAATATTTAAATTTTTTAAAAATTTAGTTATACGAAAAAACTCAAACGGATTTCTTTTATTTATTTTATAAAAAGATATTTTTTTTTCTATAATTGCTTTTGCATATGGAAACTGTTGTTTATTTGTTAACAAAATATATTCCTTATTAGGATATTTTTTAATAAATTCATTTATAATTTTAAATGAAATAGCACCATCTCCATACCTTGAAAAAACACTAAATAATATTGTATTAGCATTTTCTATATCATTTAAATTTATAATACGAGAATATTTTCTAATTTTTTTAATTCTGTTTTTTATTATGAATTTCATTAAATGCCTTTTGGTTTAAAATTTTCAATATATTTTCAACCGTAATTTGTTCCATGCAAATAGGATTTTTACATTTTCTTTCAAAACACACATCACAAATAATCGGTTTTTTAATATGGTAATGTATATTTTTATCGTAGCATGCTCCGAATTCCTCTTCATTGGTCCAAACTGAAAAAGACACAGTTGGAACTCCCAAAGCCACAGCCATATGAAAAGGACCCGTATCAGGAGTTATTAATAAACTAAGTTTTGATATCAAAGCCGCTGCACCTCCGATAGAATATTTTCCCGCGACATTCAAAACTCTTTTATCGTTTATTTTGCTTTCAATTTCGTCGGTTAAATATTTTTCATTCGGCGCACCGGTTAAAACGATATTTATATCAGGATATAAAGATAAAAGTTTTTTCCCAAGCGATACCCAGTTTTCCTGCACCCACATTTTACTTTTTACGGATGCGCCTATTTGAAATCCTATCAATTTTCTTCAATTTCCTCTATCCATTCTCCTTTTAAAAATAAGTCCATTCTACAATCCGATTCTTCAATTCCTAGAAATTTTAAAAAATCAAGTCTTTGTAAAATAACATGTTTATTTTTATCTCTTTTTACTACTGGATTTGTATGCCATTTTGTAAATTCATTTTTATCATTTGGAAGTTTTATTATATATTTTGCCCCGCTTAAAACCGCAAGAGGAGTGGCTTGAGGATCATTTGAATGTAAGGCTAAAATAAGTTTAGGATTAATTTCTTTTAATTCTTTTAATGCTTTAAAAAAATGTTTTGTTTTCCCAGAATATAAAATAATATCATCAATATAAGGATTATTTTCAAACAGTTTATAATTATTAGGATTCATAACCACAATCAGTTTTTTATTAGGAAAATGTTTTTTCAAACTTCTAAACACAGGTGTATTAAAAAGAGTATCTCCAATCGCGGTATTACTGAAACAGACTATTTTATCAATCTCATCCATAGGAACCAAATTGGTTTTTATAATTTGATTTTTAGGTAAAAAACAAGGAATAATATACTTAAATATTCTCATATATTTTCTTCTATTTTTTTAATAATAATTTCTGATTGAATATTCTCGGCTATTTTGCTTTTATCCTGCAAAACCAAATGTTTATATCCCCAAGGATACCATTTATTAATATTAGATCTTCCAAATAATGCTATTGTTTTTATTCCCAATGCCGGGGCTATATGCATAGCTCCACCCTCTAACGTAACAAAAAGTTTAGCGTTTTTAATTACTCCAGCCCAATCTAAAAAACTTTCTGTTTTTATAAACGTAACATTATTTAATTCCGCCAATTTACATGCAGTTTCCCAATCTTTTGGGTCAGCGGTAATAAAAATTTTTTCATTCAAATTTTTAAAAATATGTTTTAATTTATTATAACTCATTTGATTATCTTTCATTCTCGCCGAAATATGAAAAAGCAATCTAATATTCAATTTTTTATATTTTTCTATATATTCGTTTTCAATATAAAAAAACGTTTTTTCATTATTATATTCAATACTCAAAGGATTTAAACAATCAAAACAAAATTCCACTTCATGTTTATGGGGATTGACTAAAACATGATGAGTAAATTTATCTCTTCCTTTTTTATCTTTTACTCCTATTCTCATTTTAGCTTTGCTGATATTACTAAATTGCTCAGCTGAAGAAGAATAACCACCTCTAAATACTACACAGACATTATATTTTTCTTTTCTGATGTCATTAAATATTTTTATTTTTCCAATCAAAGCTTTTAGCTTATTTCCGATTCCTTTTACATGCTTAGGCTTGGTATAAACATAAATATTATCTACAAAAGGATTGTTTCTGATTCCCAAAAAATTATAACTATTAACCACGATATCAATTTGAGCTTTCGGATATTTTTTCCTTAAAGCCTCAATTGCGGGTGTAGTGCAAATTAAATCCCCCAAATTATCGTTTCTGACAAGTAAAATTTTCAATTTTTTACCTTTGAATATATACTTCCTAAAATATCGTTTTTAAATATAAAAAGTTGTTTTTTAAGCCATTTTTCATCTTTTTTAATCGAAATTCTTTTAATTTCATCAAATTTGCCGTCCGGTTTGTTTATTCCCCTTCTTGTCGTATACAAAATCTCATATCCTATTTTTTTTGCCAAATTTATCTCTCTTTGATTATATATTCCTCTGGGCCAACATAAATGCTTAGTGTCTACTCCTAACTTTTTCTTAATTCTTTCTTTCGACAAAATAAGCTCTTCTTCTAAGGAAATTTTACCGAAATAATCGTCTCTGTGAAAATGCGTATGCGAATGAATATCAAAAACGTCCCGCATGTTTTCAATTTGAGTCCAGTTAAGCACTACTTCGTTTGGACGTTCTTTTACAATTCGTTTACATTCGTTATGTATTCTTTCAACATAAGGATATTCATTTTCGCTCGCCTTATCAACCCAACCCGTAACAATAAAAAGTGTAGCTTTTAAATTGAATTTTTTCAAAATCGGATAGGCATACTCCAAATTGTCCCGCCACCCGTCGTCAAACGTTATTAATACACTATTTTTTGGCACTACTATTTTGCCTTTTTTATATTTTTCAAATTCTTCGCTTGTTAATGTTTTATAATGTTTTGCGATATACTCCATCTGTTTGTCAAAATTTTTCATTCCTGTGGCTATGAAACTATCTTTGCTTAAAACATGATGATACATTAAAACCGGTACACTCATTGCAAAACCTTCTCGTATATTCTTAAAATTTTGTCAATCATAACCTTTTTGGAAAAATTTTTCACTATAAATTTTCTTGTATCGGAAAACATATTTCTGTTTTTTAAAAGACTTTCGATTGCATCGGCAATCTCCTCAGCGCTTTTAGGTTTTATAAGTAAAAAATTATCGTTATACAAATCCCTTACACTACCCACATTCGTTGCGATACTCGGCACATTCATAGCCAAAGCCTGCATTAATGACTGAGGCACGCCTTCATTTAAAGACGACAGTACGAAAATATCTATCGCAGCTAAAAACTCAGCCGCGTCTTGATGACCTAAAAGACGGAAATTAGCAAGTTTTTCTATCTCTTTTTCCAAAAATTCCCGCTTAGGACCTTCTCCCGCTATCGTAAATTCCAAATCGGAATATTTGTTCGCCAATATTTTAGCCGCTTCCACCAAATATATCTGCCCCTTAACATTTCGCAACACACCCAAATTTCCGATCACTACCCTTTTTTTTAATCCGAATTTTTCCCTTAATTTTTCTTTGTCGTAATTCTCGGGATTAAATATTTCATCATCTATACCGGTCGGAATTGACATTATTTTTTCCGGTTTTATTCTGTTATATTTAATCATATCTTTTCTAATACTCTCACCCGTCGTTATAATAAAATCAGCCAATTCATTAATAAAATTGGTACGAGACGGATTGATTCTGTTACTTAGATGTCTCGTTCGGATAAACTTGGCTCCGGTACTTTTAGCAGCAAGCCCTCCAACCCATGTATCTTTTCCAGAATGTGTATTTACAATATCTATTTTTTCCTTTTTAATTAACTTTCTAAGTCCGAAAAAAGTTTTCAAATCAGTATTTCCCTTAAAAGGAAACGTATAAACTTTAAATCCTCTTTTTAAAGCTTCTTCTTTAATTTTACTATTTTCTCTACACGCAAGCTTTACATCAACTCCTCTTTCTCTTACACCTTCCATTTCTGAAATAATCCTGATTTCTTGACCGCCCCATCCGTCAGACCATTCCGTATGTAAAACCCTCACAATCTCTCCTCGATTATATTGTAAATTTTTTCCATATCAAACTGCATTAAACAATCACTCACTTTACTCCCGTTACAACCGTCTTTTCCACATGGGATACAATCCCAGTCATGTTGAATCACAATATGTTTTCCCATTGTTTGAATTCCGTTTTTTTTCGTATATCCGCTTTGTGTTAACTCATTATCCCAAGGTCCCCAGTTAAACGCTCCACTCGGACCGAAAAACGCTACTACCGGCGTATCTACAGCCGCCGCCATATGCATAACAGCCGTATCGACTCCAAGAAATAACGTTGCTTTGCTTGAAAGATATGCCACTTGATTTAAACTAAGTTTTCCGCTTAAATTAATAGGTGAACTTTTACAATAAGATAAAATATTTTCTACTTTTTGTAACTCTTTTTTATCTTTACTTGCACTAATTACTACTTTATACCCCTTATTTTCGATAAAATCAATTATTTCAGACATTATTTCATCTTTTATACATTTAAAAAGCCATCTTGAAACCGGATGAATATGGACAAATTTCAAAGGCAACAAATCATCAACAATTTTTTCATCTTCAAACGACCAATAAATCTTAACTTTTTTTTCAAAAATTTGTTTATTCAACACTCTAATAGCATCTAAATTGTTTTCTATAATATGCCTTAAAAGAATCGGCTTTGGCATTGGCTTATTAAATACATTTTTTAAAATAATATTTTTTTTAACTGGATAACCTATTTTTAGTTTCGCATTACTAAATTTAGCTATAAAAGCTCCTCTGTCTCCTTCGGTAGTATTAATTACTATATCGTAATCTTTAAAAGAAGACAAAAACTCAAACTCTTTTATAATCCTTTTTAATTTTGGCAAAGTTTTATAATAAGCCCTATCATATGTAAAAATTTTATTTATATTGGGGTTACCTAAAAGCATAAACTCCGTCCCTTTATTAACAACGACATCTATATTAGCTTGAGGATAATTTAATTTAAGATTTTCTATCAATGGGGTAGTCAGTAAAACATCACCAATATTCCTAAATTTAATTACCAGTATATTCATTTATTATCCTTAATATATTTCCAAAACGTATATTCCGAATACAATTTTGCTATCACAAATCCGTCCCAACCTTCCAAAAATCCCAACTTTAAAACATATAATTTAAAAAACGTCCACATAGGAGAAAAAAATGCCTTAAATTTATTAGGTTTCGCACCAATAGACGAATATCTGTTTTGTTTGTCAATAAACTCTTCTATACTTTCATACGCCAAATGTATCATATGATTTTTCAAATAACCTTTTTTACATTCGCATACAACGCTTTCATGGACGTCTCTATCGTTAAATTTCGCTTTTTTTCTATTAAACAATCTTATCGAATAATCCGGATAAAGTCCGAGATATTTTATATCTTTACCCCAAAAATTATTTAATCTTGCAACATAATAAGCATCATAATTTGGTTTTTTTAAGGTATGTATTATCTCTTTTTTTAATAACTCGGTTATTCTCTCATCACTATCCAATACAAAAATCCAATCGTTTTGCGCTAAATCAACCGCCTTTTGTTTTTGTTTACCAAATCCAAGCCATTTTTGATATTCGACTCTAACACCCAAATTTTCGGCAATGATACAAGTCTTATCTTCACTTCCGCTATCGAGAATCAAAACTTCGTCGGCAAATTTTGCCGATTTAATGGCGTCTTCAATATACTTTTCGCTATTTTTCGTAATTATTACTACACTTAATTTATTCATATTTATCCTCATAATAATGTTTGAATCTTCTATGAAACCAATACCATTCTTGAGGTTTTTGTTTTATCATCTCTTCAATTACGTCGCTTTGAGCTTGAATAGACTTTTTAATATCTTTTTCCAAAATGGGTTTTTTGAAAATAATTTTATGCTTTTTTCCGTTTCTTTGAATAAAAACCGGAATTATAGGCAATTCAAATTTTTTGGATAATAATGCGGCACTTGGGGTATGCAACGCTTTTAATCCAAACATTTCCACATCTTCGCCCTCATTTTTAGCGGTGTTCTGGTCTACAAATAAACCGACGCTTCTACCCTCTTTAATAGCTTTAATCAACTTTTTTAACGCACCTTTTTTATTTACTGTTTTGATATTAAATCTTTCTCTGTTACTTTTAAAAAATTTATTTAAAAATTTATTATCCAAATCCCTAACCACTACTGTCATAGGCAATTCCAACACTCCTCCTAAAAACAGAGCCAACAATTCCCAGTTACCATAATGTGCCGAAATAAAAATTACCGGTTTATCTAAATAACTTTCAATATGTTCGAACCCTTCGATTTCAACTAAATTTTTCAATTTTTCCTTATCTATATTTCTATTTTTAACCAATTCAAACAAATTTAAAACAAAATTTTTATAAAACTTTTTAGCAATCTCTTTTTTTTCTTTTTTATCTTTTTGCGGAAAAACCAAATCCAAATTAGTAAATACATATTTTTTTCTTTTAAAATCCAAAAAATATAAAATATTTGCAAATATATCACTAAAACTCATTGATTTTCTCCAATATTTCTTCTACTCCTATATCCCGTATGGAAAAATCATCTTTATTTAATATATATAAACTTTTTGCACTTTTACTTTTAATTACTTTAGTAGTAGAATTTTCATATATTCTATCAATAGGAGTAGCACCGAATAACAAAACGGTTGGTATATTATTAGCCCAGCCGATATATGTAGGACCGGTATCGTTTCCTATTATTAAATCAACACTGCTTAATGTTGCTTTAAGTTCATTTAAATTCATTTTATCCATTACTATGGCATCACAATTTTTAGCAATTTCTTTTGCCATCTCATACTCTTTTTGATTCCCATATGGAATTAATATATTCTCTTTTAATTCTTTAGCTAATTTAATCCATTTTTCCGTTGGATATAACCTATTGTTTGCCGAACTGCCCACTATAAAAACAACATTTTTTTTGATATCGGAGAGATACTCTTTTTTTATATGCTTATTTTCATAAAATAAAAAAGGTTTATGATTGACAACTTCATCTCTTCCCACGTTTAAATTATAAATCGTATTAATCATCTCTCTATATCTATCAATCGTATGCCTACCGGTTATGATTTTTTTATCATAAAACATCTTGGCTATACTCTCTTTACACTTCTCCATTCCCACAGTTTCATTAGCCATTATTCTGGCTATAATAGCACTTTTTATTAAACCTTGAAAATCAATTGCTCTATTATAATTTCCATACGTTTTTAATCTTTTAAATTCTTTAAAAATATTAAGTTTAGATTTTTTTAGAGATTTTAAGTTTACACTCAATATTTTATTGATATTAGGATTATATTCAAGAATCTGAGAAAAACCCTCTTCCACAATCCAATCGACTTTATCGGGTAAAAACTGTAAAATGACGGCGGTATGTATAATATCCCCTAAAGCCGAGGTCCGAACGAACAAATCCATATTAGCCTTTTAATAGTAATTTAGATAAAATAATAACTAAAATTATAACAAATGAAAGGTTTAGATTTTGTGGAATTTTATTAAAGAATATCTTCCCTATTACAAACACTACAAAAAAGAAATTTTTCTTGCAATAATCGGAATGATTATGGTTTCCGTATCAACCGCGGCGGTTGCATATTTAATCAAGCCGGTTTTAGATAAAATTTTTATAGAAAAAAATCATCAACTTTTATATTTACTTCCTTTAGGAATTATTATTGTATATTTTATAAAAGGTGTAGGTAGATATATTCAGACCTATTATGTCACTTATATCGGTGAAGACGTAGTTAGAAAAATAAGAGATAAATTTTTAAGACATATTTTAATGTTTGATATCGATTATTTTAAAAAAACGCACAGCGGAGAGTTGGTAAGTAGGATTATAAACGATATTAATAGAATACAAAGTGCCATTAGTCATGATTTAGCCAATTTTATAAGAGATATATTAATGGCTGTTTTTCTACTTGGCGTGGTAATATATCAAAGTCCCAAACTTGCTTTTTTCGCTATTATAATTTTACCCATTATAATCTATCCGATAAATAAAATAGCCAAAAAACTAAAAACTCTCTCTAAACAATCTCAAGCCAAAACAGCTGATTTAAACAAACATTTAAGCGAAATTTTTAAAAATATTGAAACTATTAAAGCATATAATGCCAAAATATTCGAATATGAAAAATTTAAAAAAGAAAATCTCAAATATTTAAAAATTAACCTAAAAACAGTTAGGACATCTGCTCTTTTGAATCCCATTTTAGAATTGATGAACGCAACGGTTGCCGCAATAGTAATCATTGTCGGAGGTAACGAAGTTATTTCGGGAAATATGAGTGTGGGAGCTTTTTTTTCCTTTATGACCGCACTGTTTATGATGACGGAACCTATCAAAAGAGCTTCTAATACGTATTCAAATCTTCAAAATGCCATTGCCGCAAACGAACGTCTAAAAGAAATTTTTAACCTTAAACCCAATATTCTATCTGGTAAAAAAAAGATAAATCGTATTGATAATATAGAATTTAAAAATGTTAGTTTAAAATATGGAAATAAACACGCATTAAAAAATATTAATCACAGAATTTCAAAACCAAAAAAAATAGGTCTCGTAGGAGATAGCGGAGGAGGTAAAAGTTCTTTTGTAAGCTTGATTATGAGATTTTATGACGTCAATGAAGGAAAAATTTTAATTAACGGAATAGATATTAAAGAAATTAATCTTCATAATCTTAGAGAAAAAATAGCCTATATTCCCCAAAACGTTCATATTTTTAATGACACTATTGCGGCTAACGTTGCATATGGAAAACAAATCGATGAAAAAAAAGTAATTGAAGCATTAAAAAAAGCAAATTTATATGAATATGTAAAAACACTTCCTCAAGGAATTCATACGATTCTACAAGAAAACGGCAGTAACCTTAGCGGCGGGCAAAAACAAAGAATAGCCATTGCAAGAGCTTTATACAAAAATCCCGATGTTTTAATATTAGATGAAGCCACAAGTGCACTCGATAACAAAAGCGAATCGGTTATCATGCAAGCAATCAACAAAATCGAAAATATGATTGTGATTATAATTGCTCATAGATTACAAACAATAGAAGAAACCGATGAAATTTTAGTATTTAAAAACGGCACAATCACGTGTAAAGGAAATAAAACATATTTAATAGACAAATGTGATGAATTTAAAAAATTATATAATAATTCTTCATTATAATACAATTACTATCAGGATTTTAGTTAAAAAATTCACCTAATAAACCGCTCTTTATAGTGAAGAATTTTTTCGTCAAACTAAATCTACAAAGTAGACGAAGAATTCCTAAAGCGAAATCATCTCATAAGACTCTTCACTACGCTCAGAGTGACGTTCTATGTCATTCTGAGGCACGTAGTGCCGAAGAATCCCATAGAATCCCTAATCATAATCCTTTTGCGAGGTCCTTCGGGTTGCTCCAACGTCATTCTGAGGAAGCGTAGCGACCGAAGAATCCCGGACTGAGATATTTCGCTACGCTCAATATGACGCACACCCTTCTTTTGTCATACTGAGGACGCAGTCCGAAGTATCTCATTTCGTCATTCTGAGGAAGCGTAGCGACCGAAGAATCCCTTCCATCAGTCATTCCAAAGACTTAGTCGTCATTCTGAGGGTTTGTGGCGTCATTCTGAGGACGAAGTCCGAAGAATCCCAAAAAATCTCCACAGCTATCATTATAATAAAGATAGAAATAAAAAAACAACCAATATATGAAAGAGAATAAATCAGTGACAGACACTAAGATAGTTAAACATTAAAGTATACACTACCAATCCTAGCAGGGA
>Ga0256843_1000714_pt1 | contig 27807 bp, 34 predicted proteins | sample AlvinellametaG_FD_191572 | JGI IMG/M metagenome (GOLD analysis project Ga0256843, IMG submission 191572) | Pompeii worm associated microbial communities from hydrothermal vent at the East Pacific Rise, Pacific Ocean - Alvinella | ecosystem: Host-associated > Annelida > Integument > Unclassified ... | reverse complement strand
TCTGCTCTATCTCAAATCAAATCCAAAAACTATGCCCAAAAATACCAAGATAAAAACAAACCTATATACTTAGTAGGTATAGAGTTTGATACAGAGTCTAAAAATATAGCTTCTTTTGAGTGGGAGATGGTTTAAAACTCCCCATGAATAAAGTTCTTTCTTACTTTAAATCCAAAATACTTTTATATGTAGAAGATGATACCAAACTTCAACTTCAGGCTAAAAAGGTTTTTGATACTATCTTTAAGGAGGTATTTGTAGCTAGTGATGGACTTGAGGCTTTGGAAGTTTTTGATAACAAACTAATAGATATGATACTTACAGACATAAAGATGCCTCGACTAGATGGGCTTGAACTTGTCAAAAAAGTAAGAGACAAAGATAGACATATACCTATCATCTTGACAACTGCTTATGAGGAAAAACACCTTCTAAAATCAGCACTAAAACTAAACATAACTTCATATATAGAAAAACCATATACATTTGATTCTCTACAAGAAGCACTTCAAGATGTTTTAGATGTGATGGATATTTCTGATATACAAGCTAGTTTTGGAGATGGTTTTGTTTTTGATATGCAAATTTTTGAGCTAACTAGAAACAAGAAGCAGATACCACTTACCCCTCAAGAGAGGATGATACTCAAACTACTTCTAAAATCCCCTAAACATATAGTGCCATACTCTATACTTGAGTATGCTTTGAGTGATGATGGATATACATCTAAAGAGGCTTTAAGAACTGCTATCAGTTCCCTTCGTAAAAAAATAGGCAAAGAAACTATACAAAATATCTCAAAACAAGGCTACAAACTTTGCGAATAATACTATGGCTACTTTTGAGTATATCTTTTGCATACTCTATTACTCTTCCAAATCTCAAGATAGGGTTTTTTGATGAAGCCAACAAATCTTTGGATATATCCAAAAAAGCTGATTTTTACTCAGCAGGTAAAATCTTTATCAAACCAAACCAAAAAACATATATCAAAGTTATATTTGATGAAGTTTTTTCATCAAAAGGTAGCTATATGCTTGTTATTAGTGGGGTTGATAAAGTAGCAGGATGTAAAGACAAGCTTAGCTACAAAGTTTGCCCTATATACTATGATGGCTCAAAACTCAACTATCGGTTTGATATACACCCAACCCCTCACACTCAATCTATCAAAAAAGCTGTAGTATATACATCATCTCAATATCTTGACTTTGAACAAAAATCTACCAATCAATACTTTTTAGGTATGTTACTTGTTGGATTTATCTTGGCTATCATTGCTTATGCTTTGGTGCTGTTTGTATCTCTCAAAGAGAGGCTGTATCTATATTATGCCTTGATGGAAGCAGGATTTTTAGCTTACTCTATGGTGCATCTAAATCTTTTTGGCATAGCAAATATAACAAGAGTAGTATGGGTGGCAAATGCTATAAGTTTAGGTTTTATGTTCGTTTTTGCTGTGAAGTTTTTACATATCAAAAAGTGGTGTAAGTTAATATATCTTGGTGTTATATATAGCTTTGTAAGTGCCTTGGCTTTTGCTTTTGGAGTGTTTCATCCTTTTTTAGGTTCACTTTTTGTTCCTTGGATACTTTTGTGTGCTGTTTTTGAGTATAAAAGAGTAGATGTTAGATTCTTTATAGGTGCTGTGCTAGTTATCGTTTTTGGTGTGATAGTTATAGAGTTTTTTCAACCTTTGTGGCTAAGTGTGTTACACCCTATGATAGTAGTATTGCCACTAGAGGCTGTGTTGATGCTTTTTGCCATAGGATATAGACTCAAACAAATAAAAGAACAAAAAAACAGATACCAAAACCTGCTACTTCATCAACACAAAGCCAACACTCTTTCTACTTTGGTAGCCTCTATCGCTCACAGATACAAGACAAACTTAAGCAGGATTTCGTTTCTTGTGATGCAACTTCAATTAGATAAAAACCAAGCCAACAAGATAGCTTTGGATATAAACGATGAGATAAAAGAGCTTAAAGAGATAGTAAACAACTACCTTTTACTCTACAAGAACAACCTAGAAAAAGAGGAAAAAGTTGCACTTAAAAAGATATTTGATAGTATCTTAAAAACCATAGATACAAAAGATATAAACATCTCTGTAGATATACCACCTCAAACCTATACAAACTCCCCTTGGGTTATAAAAGAGATAGCACTCATAGCCATCACAAACTCCATAGAAGCACTATCAAACTTGGATAAAAAAACAAAATATATAAACATAACATACAAAAACAACAGATGCTATATCTGTGATAATGCAGGTGGTATAAAAGACCTTACAAGCCTTTTTGATCCTAAACTGTCATCTAAAACCAAAGGCAGTGGCATAGGACTATACATAGCAAAACTTTTATCAACAAACTATCTAAACTCATCTTTGGAGGCTTTTAACAAAGATGGAGGTTTTTGTATAGTTTTTGAGGTTTGCTGATTTTTTGCTTAGGTTTTTTGGATAGGATTATGAAACACTATCAAAGGAAATGAACAATGAGTAAATTTATTTCAAAATGGTTTTATGCCTCTCTTGGTACTTATGAAGTAGAAAAAGGACTTATCAAAAAAAGAAAAGAAGCTCACCATTCACAAAGATATGTCAACTTTGATGAATATGCAGATGCCTTGAGGTCTATCTATGAAGAGTTTGATGAAGCTGGTTATGATGTAGTCAATGTAACCCCTATACAGATGGGACAATCAGAAGCATCTATTGGTGAGACTGCTGAACTTATCTCCTCTAAAAGATATTTGGGAGATGTAGGTTTTTCTATCACTAGAGGTGCAGTAGTTATAGGTAAGAAAAAAGATGATTAAAACGATCATTATTAAAATCATACAAATTATTTGTGTACTTATAGCCTCTGTGCTTGGTGCTATATTTGGTATGATAGGTGGAGTTATAGGACAAGGGCAACTTGGCAAACTTATAATATCTTGGTTTATGGGTAGAGGTATTGGAAAAGTTACAGGTGGTCTGTGTGGCATCTTAATAAAATGGATAAATAACATATAAAGGAACAAAATGAAACTAAAAAAAATAGTACTATTTTTAGCAACAGCAACACTTCTAAATGCAGGATGGTTTAATCATGACAAGGAATATTATCTTTCACATCCTAATGAAGCAAAAGAAAAAAGAAATGAGTGTGAAAAATCACTAGCACATGCTCTTATAGACAATGATAAAGATAAAATAAATGCTATACAATCAAACCAAGAGTGTAAAGATGCCAAAAGTGCTTACATACAACATAGAAAAACACAATATCAAGTTAAACAAAAGATAGAAAAACAACAAAGAGCCAAAGAGATGGCTAAAAAGAAAAAAGTATTTGAGAAAGAGTATCAAGCTAAGTTAACACTATTTAAACAGAGTGATTTTAAAAGCTTTATGGCTTTTAAAAAAGAGTGTCAGTATTTTAGTTCTGGAGGTATTTTTGGTGAAGATTACTCACCAAAAGCTGCTAAGTGTCAAGCTTGGAAAGAGTTACAAAAAGACAAAGAACAAAAAGAGCTAACAACAATCCTAAGCCAGTATCCAGATGAACAACTACTAGATTATAAAAACCAAGTATGTAAAAATGCCATCTATGGGGATATAACTTGTGATTTTGCCCAAAAAGCTTATGAAAAGAGAAAGAAACAGATAGTAGATTACTATATCTCTCACAAAGATAAACTAAAGCAAGATTTTAATGAATGTTACCATAAGATAGATAAACTAAACAAATCATCAAAATACAAAGAGTCACAAAAAGTAAGAGATAGTTATAAGTGCTTTATGGCATCACAAGGGGCTTTGAAGTTTAACATATATGGATATTTTCAGCCAATAAAGTAGGGGAGAACAATTTGTAGTGTGTAAAAACTACTCTTTTTGTCTGATTTAGATATATAACTTTTGGCTTTTTATAAGATATACTACTTGGATGTGTTAAAATACCACATCTAAACATAAAAAAAGGAGCTTTAATGAGCAATTTTGAACAAGAAAGTCTTGATTATCACAAGGCACAGAGTGAATTTGATACAAATGGTAAAACAGGTACTTTGATAACAAAGAACTGTGATACAGAAAAAGAACTAGCAATGGCATATAGCCCAGGTGTTGCATTTCCTTGTCTTGAGATAGAAAAAGATGAAGAGAAAGCTTATGAGTACACAAACAAAGGCAACTTAGTAGCAGTTATCAGTGATGGTACAGCAGTTCTTGGTCTAGGAGATATCGGACATCTTGGTAGTAAACCAGTTATGGAAGGTAAAGCAGTACTTTTCAAAACATTTGCAAATGTTGATGCTATAGATATAGAACTAAATACAAAAGATACAGAAGAGATCATCGAAACAGTAGCAAGAATAGCTGATACATTTGGTGGTATCAACCTAGAAGATATCAAAGCACCTAAATGTTTTGAGATAGAAGATAGATTAAAAGAGATTTGTAATGTTCCAGTATTCCATGATGACCAACACGGAACAGCAGTTATCACAACAGCAGGTCTTATCAATGTACTAGAGATGAGTGGTAAACCAGCAGAGGATCTTAAAGTTGTAGTTATAGGTGCTGGTGCTAGTGGAATCGCATGTGCAAATATGTATAAAGCTCTTGGTGTTAAAAACATCACTATGTTAGATAGTAAAGGTGTTATCCACTCTGGTAGAGATGATCTTAACAAATATAAACAACAATTTGCATTTGATACAGATGATAGAACACTAGAAGATGCTTGTAAAGGTGCTGATATGATTCTAGGTCTTAGTGGACCAGATCTTATCTCTCCTGAAATGGTTAAGTCTATGACAGATAATTCACCTATCATCTTTGCCTGTGCTAACCCAAATCCAGAGATCAAACCACCAGTAGCAAAAGAAGCTAGACCAGATGTTATCATAGGAACAGGAAGAAGTGACTTCCCTAACCAAGTAAACAATGTTCTTGGATTCCCTCAAATCTTTAGAGGTGCCCTGGATGTTAGAGCTACTAAAATCACAGAAAATATGAAAATGGCAGCTTCAAAAGCACTAGCAGCACTAGCTAAAGAAGAAGTACCAGCTCATGTAAAAGCAGCTCATGGTAGAGATACTATGGAGTTTGGTCCTGAGTATATCATCCCTTCACCATTTGATAGAAGAGTACTTGTATATGTAGCAAGTGCAGTTGCTCAAGCAGCTATCGAAGATGGAGTAGCAAGAGTAAAAGACTTCGATATAGAAGCATACAAAGAAAAACTACAAAGACTAGCTGACCATCTTGATGGTAAACTATAATCTTTAACTCCTTTATATCCCCATCTTTTGGGGATATATACTTTATATCTACATAACCAATCTTGTGTTACAATTATACAATCTAATAAATATAGGAAGTTATAATGCAAACTTTACAATTACAGATTGATGATTCTATATTTGATAAATTTATGGGATTTATAGAAAAATTACCAAAAGAAAAAATATCTATCATTAATTCATCAGAATATATATCTTTTGAAGAAGCTCAAACAAAAGTTCAAAAATCTCTCAATGGTATCTTGGAGAATAAAGGTATAGGTATAGATGAGGCTTTTGATAAAATATTAGATTTGTAACTATGAAGTATCAAATCATTATTGAACCTGAAGCATTTTTAGACTTACAAAATATAAAACATTATATCCAAACACAAGATACAAAAACAAAAGCCAATCAATTTATATCAGAGTTAAAAAAGAAAATTAAAACCTTGGATGAAATGCCACAAAGATGTAGAAAAAGTTACTATACAGATGAAGAAAATACATATGATTTAATCTATAAAAGATATACAATAGTCTTTAAAGTTATAAATAATAGAGTTCATATATTATCTATTTTTAGACAAAAAAATTATTGAGTATAGGAATAAAAATGCAAAAATCAAACTTTCTTATTATAGGTGCTGGTATCATAGGATTAAGTATCGCTAAAAGACTACAAGAAAAATATCCAAACAAATCCATAACTATCATAGAAAAAGAGTCTAAAGTAGGGCTTCATGCTAGTGGACGAAACAGTGGGGTACTTCATGCTGGATTTTACTACAGTGCTAACTCACTCAAAGCCAAGTTTACCAAAGAGGGCAATACAATGCTCAAAGAGTTTTGTCAAGAAAACTCTATAGATATCAACTACTCTCAAAAAGTAGTTATAGCTCAAAATGAAGAGGAGATGGAGACTCTTTTTGAACTTGAAAAAAGAGGTAAAACAAACAAAGTGGATGTATCTATCATCACACAAGATGAACTAACCCAGATAGAGCCAAATGCAAAGACTCATAAGTATGCTCTGTTTTCACCTTCAACTGCTACTGTCAATCCTAAAGAGGTTGTAGAAAAATTAACCCAAATCTTAGCTGATAGTAATGTAAAGTTTGAGTTTGAGTGTGCATATCAAAAGTACAATGGGGATAATGTCATCTCTACAAATAAAGGTGAGTTTAAAGCTGATATCATTATAAACACAGCTGGACTTTATGCTGATAAGATAGCACATGATTTTGAAGTAGGGCAGAGATATACTATCATACCATTTAAAGGGATATATCTCAAATACACAAAAGATGATAAACCTATAAAGACCAATATATACCCTGTACCAAATCTCAAAAATCCATTTTTGGGAGTTCATTACACTATCACACAAGACAATACCATCAAGATAGGCCCTACTGCTATACCTGCTTTTTGGAGAGAAAACTATAAAGGATTGGATAACTTTAGTCTTAGTGAGATGATACAAATCCTTGGATATGAAGCCAAACTATTTTTGACAAATAGCTTTGGGTTTAGAGATTTGGCATTTGAAGAGTTTAAAAAGTATTCCAAATCATACCTCATAAGTTTAGCTAAGAGTATGGTAAAGTCTATAGATGAGAGTGGATTTAACCAGTGGAGTACACCAGGGATTAGAGCTCAACTGTTAGATAAATATACTTTAGAGTTAGTTCAAGATTTTGTAGTAGAGAAAAAAGATAATACTATACATATACTAAATGCCGTATCACCTGCATTTACTTGTAGTTTTTCTTTTGCTTCTTGGGTAGTAGAGGAGTATATAGAACAATAGGTTTGCACCTTAAAAAAGGTGCAAAATCTATTAGAATTTATAATTAACAAAAACTTCTAGTGCGTTTTCATCATCATCTTCACCATAGTTTGTATTGCTATATACAACATTGGCATCTATACATTTAGTTACTTCATACTCTAGTATCAAGTCAAACTCATGACCTTCATCATCACCTTGATCATATTCATAATAAGCATAACTCATAGTAGCACTCAACTCTTCATATTTTGTTGAAGCTTCTACTTTAAATGCATCACCTACAGAATCAGAAGCGAATGTATTCCAAGAACTTGTATAGATAGTGTCTCTACCTACATAACCAGCTTCTCTATCAGATACATTTGAATAAGCTGCTAAGAAATCAAATCCACCAAGACTAGCAGTAGCTTTGATAGCAAATAAATCAGAATCATCACCAGCATCATAATCAGTACTAACATACTGTGCAGCTACACCAAACTCACCAAAGTTATATCCAGCATCTACATAAACTTGTGTATAGTTAAGTGCATCTACATTGTAATACCAAAGATTTCCTGAGATAGTTTTATCATCATATACAGCACCTAGTGTCCAGTTATCACCATCAAGCTCATTAAAGTTATCACCTGTATTATTGGCTCTCCATGTTCTTACATATGAACCAACTAATGTTACATTTTCAAAAGAGTTATTTGCTATAGTATATGCTTCAAATGCACCAGGAGCTAATAGCCAGTCAAATCCACCAAGCATTGGAGTATCAAGTAGTTGACGACCAAGTACAAAAGTTGTATCAGCATAGTTTGCAGTGATATTTGCTACATTGAAGAATGCACCATTATCACTATCTTCCATAGTATAGTTTCTTTTGATAGTATTGGCATAACCTATAACACTAAAGTTCATAGCTATATTGTTTGTGAAGTTATGAGTTACATCTAAAGTAGCAGCAAAAGCCAACTCTGAGTTATCTTTATCAAACATATCAATACCATCAGCATCATCTGTATAGTAAAATGCTGTAAGTTTTCCACCTACTTTTGTCTTTGCACAACAACTAGAATCTGATACTGCTGGTTCTGATGCTTTTGGTTCAAATGGAGAGATGTCCCCACCAGCTACTGCTGAAGAGATAGCAAAAGTAGCTATCATTGAAAGTTTTGTAAATTTCATGTTCTTTATCCTTACTTAAATGTCAAATTGAATTGGCATATTATCATAAAGATAATGAACAATGAACGAAAATATTGCTTAATTTTTCATCATTTAGAAAAAGTGTATCTATTCTTTACACCTTTTTATCTTTGCACCTAGTAGTGATAGTTTACCTTCTAAGTTATCATAACCTCTATCAAGGTGATATATCCTTCTAACTTTTGTAGTACCTTCAGCAACCAATCCAGCCAAGACTAAAGCTGATGATGCTCTAAGGTCTGTCGCCATAACATCAGCACCATATAACTTTTCTACACCTTTGATAGCTGCTATGTTACCTTTGAGCCATATATCAGCTCCAAGTCTATTTAGCTCACTAACATGCATAAAACGGTTTTCAAAGAGTCTCTCTTCTATCAAGCTCTCACCATCAGCCATACAAGCTACTGCCATGAATTGTGCTTGCATATCTGTTGGAAATCCTGGATACTCTACGGTTGTTATATTGATAGGCTTTAACTTATCTAATGATGGGTATACAGTAACTTCATCTTTTTTAATATCAAAACTACATCCCATAGCTTCTAGCTTATCTATACTAGCTCTTATATGTTCTGGATTTACATTTTTTAGTGTAATTTGTGAGTTTGTTATAGCTCCAGCACAAAGATAAGTACCAGCTTCTATCCTATCTGGTATGATACTGATAGTTTCAAACTCTAAAGGTTTTTGTGATGTTCCTTCTATAGTTAGCTCACTTGTACCAACACCATCTATCTTTACACCTGCACTTTGAAGCATATGACAAAGCTGTACTATCTCTGGCTCTCTAGCTGCATTGATGATAGTAGTTGTACCTTTTGCCAAAGCTGCTGCCATAAGGATGTTTTCTGTGCCACCAACTGTAATCTTATCAAAGATAATCTTACTACCTTTTAAGCCATCTGGTGCTTTAGCATGGACATATCCTTGCTTTATCTCTATAGTAGCACCCATAGACTCTAGTGCTTTAAGGTGTAAATCTATAGGTCTTTGTCCTATCGCACAACCACCTGGAAGACTCACTTCACACTCACCAAACCTAGCAAGAAGTGGACCCAATACTAAGATAGATGCTCTCATTTGAGATACTATCTCATATACTGCTTTATGAGATGTTATAGAGCCATTATTTATAGTTACAACAGTATCATCATGTTCAACTTTACCACCCAACATCTCTAAAAGCTTCAAAAGAGTTCTTATATCTACAACATTTGGTAAATTTGTCAAAGTTATCTCTTTATCACTCAAAATTGTAGCAGCTATTACAGGTAAAGCTGAATTTTTTGCTCCACTTATAGTTACATCACCTTGAAGTTTATATCCACCTTCTATCTCTAAATAATCCATCTACTATCCTAAATTCCATATTTTGATATATGATTTTATCTAAAGATTGATTAATATTTGACATTTTATATATTTATATATAAAGATATTTACAAATATCAGATTTTTGATAGTTCATAATATGAATTTAATAAAAATATTATATAATATACAAAAACAAACAAGGGAAAATATGTCTAGCAATTTAGATAAGCTTAAAATTCTTACTAGTAAATTGGAACAAAAACTAAATAATAAAAGTGTAATAGAATCTAAGCCTATTGAAAAAATTGAAATCAAAAAAAATGATATATTTGACTATCATGCTACTAGAGAAGAGAATATTAAAAAAGTCAAAAAGTTATATGATAGATTAAATATTTACGAAAAATCACCAGATTTTGATAATATTTTTTCATATAAAGCTATGAACTTATCTGGTATAGGACTAAAAGAGGATGATTTTGGTCAGATAAGAGAAGGAAAATATATACAAATTATTGCTATTACTTATGAACCTGATAAAAATGGTAAAAAGAAAGCAAAAAATATATCATTGGGATATTTTGGTAAAGCTGAAAATGTCGATGTAGATAAACGAAAAGATATTATAGAGTTTGTTTTAAGATGGAGATATGAAAAAGCATTTGCCAACCTAGAACACTACAAAGAACTTATATCAAGAGTTATCAATCTTTAATCTCTCTTTTGTTAAAATCCAAAATTATTTTTACAAAGAGGATATCATATGCATTTAGAACTAACTCCTGAAGCTATACTAGTGCAACTAGGCTACAGCATAACAGAACAAAACCTTGAGAAAATCCAAAAGGTTTTAGACAATACACCAAATATCGATAGATTTTTACCACACTTGCCATCTTTTATAGATGCGTTGGCTGTAGAAAAAGGTTATATCGCTTTATCTAACTCTAAAGATTATTTTAAAATCAAATGTGATGCAGATACAAATGCACAAAATATAGAAGCTTTTCATGAACTAGTAAAGCACTGGGCAGACAAATATAAACTTCAGTTACAAAAAGTAGTAAACAAAGATACTTACTATATAGTTGGGGCATAGTTAGTGCCTCTTTCTACTCTCAATGCTGAGCAGTTAGCTGCTGCTACAGCACCCAAAGGTCACAATCTTATCATTGCTAGTGCTGGTACTGGTAAAACTTCTACCATAGTAGGTCGTATAGCTTATCTTTTGCAGCAAAATACAGACCCTTCAAAGATACTTCTTTTGACATTTACAAACAAAGCTGCTGGAGAGATGATAGCTAGACTTGGAAAGTTTTTCCCAAAAAAGGTTATATCCAAGATAGAAGCTGGTACATTCCATGCTGTAAGCTATAGATGGCTTAAACAGATACAACCAAATACAACACTAAAGCAACCAGGAGAGCTTAAAACTCTTTTTAGAAGTATATATGAAAAAAGAAACTTTGAGAGGATGAACCTACCTATACAACCATTTTCTGCTACATACTTATATGAAATGTACTCACTATATCAAAATGATTCATTAGATGAGTTTGATGAGTGGTTTTTGGACAAGTATCCAGAGCATGAGCCTGTTATGGATGCATATATGAGTATCATAGAAGATTTTGAAAAAGAGAAGTTAGAGTATGGTTTTGCATCATTTAATGATTTGCTTCTTAGAGTATATAGGTATCTTGAAGACAATACTATAGAGTTTGAAGAGATACTTGTAGATGAGTATCAAGATACAAACACTCTTCAAAGTGCATTGATAGACAATCTAAAACCAAAATCACTATTTTGCGTAGGGGATTATGACCAGAGTATATATGCATTTAATGGTGCCAATATAGAAAATATAGCTACATTTGCCACAAGATACAAAGATGCCAAAGTCTTTACTCTCAAAACAAACTATCGTTCTGTAGCACCTATCTTATCACTAGCCAATCGTGTCATAGAAAAAAATGAACGAATATACCCCAAAAAACTTGAAGTAGGAAGAGTAGGTAAGTCTCATCCACCAAAACTTTTGATGTACAATGACTTATATGAGCAGTATCACTCCATAGCACACTCTATAAAACAAACCCATGTACCAAGTGATGATATAGCTGTGATATTTAGAAATAACTCTTCAGCCGATGGTATAGAGGCTAGTTTAAGAGAGTATGGTATCAAGTGTAAACGAAAAGGTGGTACAAGCTTCTTTGAAGCTAAAGAGATAAAGTTTTTGCTTGATGTTTTAGCATTGATAGTCAACCCCAAAGATATGATGGCTTTTATACATATCTTTGAGTATGCTAGTGGTATAGGTTCAGCACTATCCAAGGAGATGTATCAATGTTTTATACATTTTGGTAAAGGTAGTTTCAAAGATGGACTTTTATATCCAACTATCAAAGAGTTACCCAAACTAAATCCTGCCAAAAATGTCCAACTAGGACTTTTTGATGATGATTTTGAGATAGGAAGTGCTACTAGATTTAAACATTTGGATTTACCACCACATATATATAATCATCCTATACTAAAACATCCCAAAATCACACAAGATGGTGTAAAGTTTTTTCAAGACTTTTACTCTCTTATGGAGTCTTTATATGATGAGTATAACCCTTACAATGCAGTTAGAAAAACTATCTCATCCAAACTATATCAACATATCGTAGAGATATTATCAAATCAAAGAGCTAGACTCAAAAATGGTGAGATAGACAATGATAAAAAAGAGAAATCCAAAGAGAGAATACTAACAAAAGCCAAACTTCTCATAAACCTAGCTACTAACTACAAAGAGTTAGGTAGGTTTGTCAATGCTATGATTTTAGGTGGTGGTGAGCTAAGTGAAGGAGAAGGAGTCAATCTACTAACAGTACATGCATCCAAAGGACTAGAGTTTAGTGAAGTATATGTTGTGGACTTAGTAGAAGGAAGATTTCCAAATCACAAAATGATGAGTAGTATAGAAGAAGAGAGAAGACTCTTTTATGTAGCAGTTACTCGTGCCAAAGATAAGCTATACCTATCTTTGGCCAAATATGACAAAAATAAAAAGATAGACTACAAACCATCTCAGTTTTTATATGAAGCAAATCTCATAAAAGAGTAGGGTAACTCACCTTTACCCTTGAGAAGCCTTTATCATCTGACATCTTTTTATAGCACTACTTTTGCTACCTAGCATTTGGATATACTTATCAAATCTATCTTGACCTATCATAGATATACACTCAGTTTCACTCATAGTACTGCTACTAACTACCTCTTGTGTAACAACTGGTTGTGTTTCTACAACTTTTTTAGTTTCTGTTTTTGGGTACATATACTCAGGAGTAAAGTCATCATCATGTACCTCTTTTAACTTTATCTCTTTTTTAGGAGGTTTTGGGATAGTATGCTGGACTATGGGTTGTGGTTCTTCTGTTACATTTGATTCATCCATAGGCATAGATAAATTACCATCAGGTGATACAAAATTACTTTTACCATCTGGCACATATGGTTGTGGCAATTGAGGAACATTTCCACATCCAACAAATAAAACTGAAGATATACTTAAAATTAAAAAAGAGTGTTTCATTATAATCCTTTTGTTGTTATTACTACTACAGCTATCGCAAATCCACCATCATGACTGATAGATAGAGATGATGATGATATATCAAAATGGTTGTGTTTTATCTGAAAATAAGGAGCACCTTTAGATGTTTTACTTATGATGATATCATGAAAAGAGAGATCTTTACCTATACCACAACCAAGTGCTTTTGATATAGCCTCTTTTGCTGCCCAAAACCCTGCTGCATTCTCAACTGTTTTGATAAGCTCTATCTCACTATCGTTGAGATATTTTGATAAAAATCTATCGCCAAACCTATCGATAGATTTTTTTATCCTATCAACTTGTATAATATCCGTACCTATTTTCATAAATATAAGTTTATACTAATTTATGTAAAATCTAACTTTGTAAGATACGATAACCCAAAGTATAACTGTTTTCTATAAACTTATCACTACTATTTTTTAGATATGGCTGCAACTTTTTATTGATACGATATATAAGTTGTATCAACTTATTATCATGAGAACCATCAGGCATTTCATCTTCCCAAATATGATATATCATATTATGGTTTTCTATAAACTTATTTAGATTGTCTATCAAAAGTTTTACAACTAACTGTTCTTTCTTTGTAAGCTTAACTACAACACCATCACATGTCAAAAACTCATTTTTCTTATCCCATACTATATTTTTTCTGATATGTATAAGATTTTTTTGATTTAATCTATATAATAATTTAGAAATTGTTTCATTAAATTTTTGGAAATCTATAGGCTTGATGATATACTCTTCTAGTTTGAGATTAACTGCATTTAAAAGCAAATCTTGGTCACAATACCCTGTAAGCATAATGATAGGAGTTTTATCATCATTTTTTCGTATCTGTTTAGCTACTTCTAACCCATCAATGATAGGCATACGAATATCCAATATGATAATATCTGGCTTTTTCTCGATATATTGCATCAAAGCATCTTTACCATTATCTGATATATATACTTCAGAAAACATCTCTTCTAGCAATATAACAAAGTTATCTCTAATAGCTTTATCATCTTCAGCATAAAGTAGTGAGTAGTTGTACATTTTATCCTCTCTTTATCCAGAGTCTTATAGACTCATGTATTCAATTTTTTATATTATAATGAAACAATTAGTTGAATATTATTTATATTATAAATACAAATAATAAGATATCACGAAATAATACAATAAATTTATCTGTCAAATATTATATCACATCCAATCAACAATTTTGGAAACTTCGTTTGCAATAAAGCACTTTATTGGTGTATAGTCTATAGGTTTATTTGGTATAACTGCTTTTTTGAATCCTTGAGTTTGTACCTCTTTAAGTCTTTGAGAAAGCATAGGTACTTCTCTAACTTCACCTGTAAGACTAACCTCACCAATAAATAATGTCTTAGCACTTAGTTCTCTATCTCTATAGCTACTAAGTATAGCAGCTATGATAGCTAAATCAGCTGATGGTTCATTTATTTTTATCCCTCCACTTACATTGATAAATACATCATAAGTACCCAACGGTAAATCTAATTTCTTTTCCAAAAGAGCCAATATCATAGTAAGTCTATTGTTGTCAAATCCTGTTGAACTTCTTTTAGGATGTCCATAAGATTCACTAACTAATGCTTGAACTTCTATGATGATAGGACGACTTCCTTCCATGACAACAGTCAATGCTGAACCTGATTGAAGTTTGTCTTTGTTGAAAAATCTTCCAGCCATACTTGTAGCATCTTGCAAACCAGAAGCATTCATCTCAAAGATACCAACTTCATTGGTAGAACCAAAACGGTTTTTGAAACCTCGAAGGAGTCTAAGTTCTGAGTTGCTATCACCTTCAAAATATAGTACAGTATCAACCATATGCTCTAGCACTCTAGGTCCTGCTATAGAACCATCTTTGGTGATATGTCCTATGATAAAGATAGGTATATGCATACTCTTTGCTACTCTCATCAGTTCAAATGTGATAGTTCTTACCTGTGTAACAGAACCAGGAGAAGATGGTGTTTCATCTGAATACAAAGTTTGTATAGAATCTATAACTATAAAGTCATAATTACTATCATTTATCTCACTTTGTATAAGTGTTAGATTTATCTCAGATAAAAGATACAAATTATCATGATTTGCATCTAGTCTATTGGCTCTAAGTTTTATCTGTCCTGCTGACTCTTCTCCTGAAACATAAAGGATTTTTTTATCTAGTTTAGCTAAGTTACCAGCAATTTTTAAAAGTAGAGTTGATTTACCAATCCCTGGACTTCCCCCTATGAGAGTCAAAGAGCCAGGTACTATACCTCCACCTAAAACCAAATCTAACTCACTACTACCAGAACTAAATCTTGTAATATTATCCTCTTTGATTTGTGTTATTGGCATAGCTTTTTGTTTGGTATCAGATATAACACTTTTTGTATCCTGAAGGAACTTTATTTGTTCACTTGTCAACTCAACCATAGTATCCCACTGGTTGCAAGATGTACATTTACCCATCCATCTTGGACTTTGAAATCCACAAGCTTGACATTCAAAAAGTGTCTTTTTTTTAGCCATTGATATATTTTCCTAGTTTTGAGAAGTTGAAAGCGTATTATATACTATAAATACATAAATAATATGTAGGAAAAATAATACAAATTGATTTATATTGATTTATTTTGTTATTTTTCAATAAGAAAGTATAGAAAACTCTTTTGCTTTAATACCTGACAAGATAGAAGTAAATGTTTCATTATGCTTTTGTGCTTTTATATTTAGTTTGGATGTATGTCTTGTTAGTGGCTGAACTTCAAAATCTATAGTTTGTTTTTTTGTTCTTACAGAAAAGGTACCTCTATGTTTGTTTGTATCTGTAGGTGTACCAAAAGAATTTTCTACTATAGTATCTAAGGATATATCAAAAGCCATCTCTTTATCTACTAACAGATACATCTCTTTGAGAAAAGTATTGATTTGTGTATTTCTTATCCTTGTAGGAGTTACTTTGGTTAATTCTCTTTGATTTTGAGACTTTGTATTTGTTTTTCTTAGAGTTTTTTGTTTTGATGGATGATTGAGTTTCCATAAAACTATCCAAGCTGCTACAACATTAGTAGCGATACCTATAAAAAAGCCATATAAAGTACCTAATTTGAAAGCTTTATCTATAGGAATCTGCTTTGTAAAGTGTATATATGCACTACATAGAACTATAAGTATCCCTACTACAGGAACCAAAGTGTAGTTATATGCCCTAAGAAAATTTTTCATACCATAATCCTATAGAAATATCTCATCTAATATTGTATTGACATAATCATTTGCTTTAAATGTTATCAAATCCGACGGCTGTTCACCTGTACCTATATAAAAAATAGGCATTTGTAACTCATCAGCTATACTAAGAACTGCACCACCTTTGGCTGTTCCATCTAGCTTTGTGATTATTATACCATCTATACCTATAATTTCGTTGAAAGCCTTTGCTTGATTGATAGCAGAAGTTCCTTGTGTTCCATCTAGTATAAGCATTTTTCTATGTGGAGCTGAAGGCATAGCTTTTTGTGCTACTCTTATCATCTTCTTTAACTCTTCACTTAGATTGGTTTGAGTATGTAGTCTTCCTGCTGTATCGATGATAACATTATCAAAGCCTTTTGCTTTTGCTGAAGATATAGTATCATATACTACAGCAGAAGGGTCATGCCCTTGTTTTGTAGCAACTATCGGTATATCTAGTTTGGTTGCCCATCTACTCAACTGCTCTATAGCAGCTGCACGGAATGTATCTCCTGCACCAAGCAGAACCTTTTTGCCATCACTTTTATACATATATGCTAGTTTTGAGATAGTTGTAGTTTTACCAGCACCATTTACACCAACTATCATCTCAACAAAAGGCTTCTCATCACTATCTTTCCAGTTAGCTTTATATTGGAAAACAGATATCAAAGAATTAAATGCCTGTATCCTATTTATCTTAGATGGCAACTCTTCTAGCAATCTCTCTACCAACTCATAGTTCACATCTGCTTCAAGAAGGATATCTTCAAACTCATCTTTTGTTATAGTACTTTTCTTCTCTGGTGCTACCTCTTTGATAGCATCTGTTGTCTTACCAAAAACTTTTTTTAGTATTCCAAACATTTATTTGTCCTTTATAATATAGTCTAACATTTCAAAAGGCATAGCACCTTGATAGTTATCTATATAACCCTTATTTTTATAAATTATACTCATAGGAAGTTTGAAATTTTTATCTATATGTATAGTATCTGCTATTTTATCCACAAAATTATTATTTTGCAAACCAAAAATCACTTTATGAGAGATTTTATACTCATTTGGCAAAGATGTGTTACTATCACTATCTATAGCTATAGATATGACACATATATCTTGATGTTTTTGTTTCAGTTTATCCAACGCTTCAAGTTCTGCCAAAGAGACCTTTGACCATGGTGCAAATATATTTAGGATAACTATCTTGTTATCATGACACATATTTGTCTTTATCTCTGTTTTTAAAACCTCTATAGTCTGGTTTGTATCAACTATCAATCTAGCTATAGCATCATCTGCTTTATCTTGTTTTGTTTCATCTCTCTTTTTTGTATTATCATTTATGTTTGATTTTGATATAGTTGTTTTGTTATCTTCTTTGGTTTTTATCACAACACTTTTCTTATCAGAACCACATCCACTAGCCAAAAAAACAGCCAAAACGATAAAATAATAAAATTTCACAAAGTACCTTTTTGTAATCATCAAGTATAATTTTATAAATTATATCAAAAGAGTAGTAAATGGAAGTTGTATCAAAGAAAGATAATTTTAGAAAAAAGTGTCACAAACTCCTAAAACATGCAAAAACAAAAGCATATATCAAAGATAAATATATCAACCGATATTTAAAAGATATCATAAAACAGACTCAAGCAAAAGATATCATGCTTTATATACCTTTGGAAAATGAAGCAGATATAAATCCACTTATTTTACAACTTCGCAAACAAAAATGCAATATATGGGTGCCTTTTATGGAAGGTAAAAGTTTTAGATTGGTAAAATACAGATATCCACTACGGATAAAAAAATTTGGCATAAAAGAACCAAAAAATTCATATAAATTTAGAAAAAAACAAATAGATATAGCGATAGTTCCTATCATAGGTATGGATATAACCAGAAGAAGAGTAGGTTTTGGTAAAGGTATGTATGATAGGTTTTTTGAAAAAGAGATTAAAAATATCAAAAAGATAGTTTTTGTGGCACGGAGTTTGTGTTATAGTAAGGATATAGTAACAGACCATTATGATGTAAAAGCTGATATGGTTGTCACAAGTAAGGGAGTGAATTTTTAATCTTTTTCTATGCAAAAGAAAAGGATAAAATGATGTTATTGATAGTTGGTATTTCAACATTTGCTGGTACCTTAGTAGGAGCAGGAGCTTACTACTTATGGTCCAAAAACAAAGGTAAAAATGCTTTTTTGCACTATGAGCTAGAAGCTAAAGCCAAAGCTAAAGCTATAGAATCAGAGGCTGAGCTGATATTGCAAGAAGCAAATGTAAAGATAAAACAAAAAGAGTTGGAATTAAACTCAGAGTTTCAAAAAAGAGTCTCTTCTATAGAAGATAAAGAAAGAGAACTTATACTAAGAAATAAAGAGTTGGATGAAAAACTTGAAAAGATAACCAAGCATGAAAATCTATTACAACAAAAAGAGATAAGACTAGATGAGCTTGAAGATAAGAAAAATCAAGTTATCAATGAGAGTATAGACAAAATGCAAAATATAGCTTCTATGACTAAAGATGAAGCAAAACAGTACATACTTGAAAAAGTAACACAACAATCTCAAGCAGAGATAGCATCTATAGTAAGAAAGTATGAACAACAAGCAAAAGAAGAAGCTGAGAAAAAAGCCAACTATATTTTAGCACAAGCTACTACTAGATATGCTGGTGACTTTGCTGGAGAAAGGCTTATAAACCTTATAAACTTACCGAGTGATGAGCATAAAGGCCGTATCATAGGTAAAGAGGGTAGGAATATCAAAGCTTTAGAGATGTTGCTAGGTGTTGATATTGTCATAGATGAAACACCAGGTGTGATACTTGTAAGTTCATTCAACCTATATAGAAGAGCTATAGCTACAAAAGTCATAGAGGTATTGGTAGAAGATGGTAGGATACATCCTGGTCGTATTGAAGAGGTTCATGCTAAAGTAGAAGCAGAGTTTGAGCAAAAAACATACGAAGAGGGTGAAAATATACTGATAGATTTGGGGCTTTTCCCTATGCACAAAGAGCTTATACGACTGATAGGTAAACTAAAATATCGTGCAAGTTATGGACAAAATGCACTAGCCCATAGTATTGAAGTTGCCAAACTTGCCCGTATCATGGCAGCAGAGATGGGTGGTGATGAGAAGTTGGCACTAAGAGCTGGAATCTTACATGATATTGGTAAAGCACTAACCCAAGAGATGGGTGGTAGTCATGTAGATATAGGTGTAGAATTATGCCAAAGATACAATGAACACCCAACGGTCATCAATGCTATATATGCCCACCATGGACATCAAGAACCAGATAGTATAGAGAGTGCAGCAGTATGTACAGCTGATGTTTTGAGTGCTGCTAGACCTGGAGCTAGACGAGAAGTACTTGAGAGTTTTACAAAAAGAGTCAAAGAGATAGAAGAGATAGCACTATCAAAAGACAATGTCCTAAAAGCTTATGCTATCAATGCTGGTAGAGAGATTAGAGTTATAGTCAATGCACAAAAATGCAATGATAGTGAATCTGTCATGATAAGTAAAGAAATAGCAAGAGATATAGAACAACAGGTTCAATATCCAGGTGATATAAAAGTAAATGTCATACGAGAACTAAGAGCAGTAGAGTATGCAAAACAAACAAAAAAAACTAAAGGAGAATTATAATGAAAAGATTTATCAAAATCATATTGGCTTGTGCTATATTTGTAGGAGTACTACATGCTTCTGACAAAAAAGCACCTATAGTTGTACTAGAGACAAATATGGGAAAAATAGAATTAAAACTTTTTCCAAAGGCGGCACCTTTGGCTGTAGAAAACTTTGTAACACATGTAAAAGAGGGCTACTACAATGGTCTTATCTTTCATAGAGTGATAAAAGACTTTATGATACAAGGTGGTGACCCTACAGGTACAGGAAGAGGTGGAGAGTCTATTTGGCATAAAGAGTTCAAAAATGAGTATGCACCAAACTTGACATTTGATAGACCATTTTTGCTAGCTATGGCAAATCACGGACCAAATACAAATGGAAGTCAGTTTTTCATAACTGTCAAACCAACACCTTGGTTAAATGGTGGGTATACTATCTTTGGCAAAGTAATCTCAGGACAAGATGTAGTCAAAAAGATAGAAAATGTCTCAACAGGTGCGGGGGATAGACCACTGTTTAAACAAGTTATCAAAAAAGCATACATAAAACAGTAATGGATTTATCAAAACTTAGAGAAGAGAGAGTCAAATGGCTCTCTTGGAAAAATATCAAACCATACCAAGAAGCTATAAAAGCTATACCAGAGTTTAAAGATATATCCGTAACTATCAATGATACTATAGAGATAGATATCCCAAACCTTTCTAGCAAAAACTCCAAACAGATATATGATTGTGCTTATTTGATGAGACCTTGGAGAAAAGGTCCTTTTCGTATCAACGATATATTTATAGATGCAGAGTGGAAAAGCTATATCAAATACAATCTACTTGAACCACATTTTAATCTAACAGATAAGATAGTAGGGGATATAGGGTGTAACAATGGATACTATCTTTTCCGTATGATGGAGCAAAATCCCAAAAAACTTATAGGGTTTGATCCATCAGCCATATACTACTCCCAGTTTATGTTTATCGATAAGTTTGTCAAATCAGATATCATATATGAACTACTAGGTGTAGAGCATGTAGAGTTTTATGAACATAAGTTTGATGTACTATTTTGTCTAGGTGTATTATACCACAGAAGTGACCCAGTAGCTATGTTGAAGTCACTATATAAAGGACTCAACAAAGGTGGTGAACTCATCCTTGATACTTTTATGATAGATGGAGAAGAAGAGGTTTGCCTCACACCAAGAGATAGATACTCCAAAATACCAAATATATACTTCATCCCAACTATCAATGCATTAAAAAACTGGTGCTATAGGGCAGGATTTGATAAGATAGAGGTTATCGCAGTCAAAAAAACAGATCTTGATGAGCAGAGAAAAACATCTTGGGTAAATACTCAAAGCTTAGAAGACTTTATACATCCAGATGATAAAAATAAAACAGTTGAAGGCTATCCTGCTCCAAAAAGAGTCTATATTAAGGCAAAACGCCTATCCTAGGTACTATTTTATTTTTAAATAAGCATTATTTTGCTATAAATACGCCATTAAATTACGAATTGTAAAAATTTTTAAGTTTTTACTTTGATTGGGATAGTATATATGAGAATACTAACAGTAGGCTTGAATGATGAGTTTGTAAAAGAACTTGAAAAAGAACTTGACAAATACTTTATATGTATAGTAGATAGTGCAAAAGATTTGTATGATGCTACAAACTTTACAGACTTTAGACATTATGAACTTGTTATTATCGTGGATGAGGGAGTAAAATTCTCTCTTGAAAGATATGTAAATGAAGTTAAAAAGAAAAAAAGTGAAACAAAGATAATTATATTAACAGAAAATGCAAAGCAACAAGCTGATTTTTTTGCTCTTGGTGTAGATGATGTTGTTTATAACCATTGTAAAGAGCCGGATTTGGTAGCTGTAAGAGTACTATCAAATATGAGACATCTTTTTGGAACACAGGTAAATATAGATAAATTAGTTATTGATATCGCTAACAAAAAAATAGAATATGACCAAAAGATAGTTTCACTCAATGGTAAAACATTTGATATATTGGCTTATTTAGCACTTAGAAAGCAAAGGGTATTTAGCAAAGATGAGATTATAAATGCACTTTGGGAAGAACCTGAGTATGTTAGCGACAATACAGTAGAGGTTGCTATCAATCAAATAAGAAAAAGACTAAAAAGTATATTGGGCTTTCAAGTAATACACACAGTAAGAAGAAGAGGATACAAATTTTCATATTAGAAAATTTTATCCCTTTTAAACTCCATTTTTAATCAAATCATTACAAAAATCAAGATAAAATTATCTAAAAATAAGGAAAGGTGGAACACTCTTGAAACAAAGGCAGTTTTCCCTAAAAGTATTGGAAGTTGAGTTAGACGATGAAGAGGAGTTTATAGAGTTTTTTGATACACACAGTGTGCTGTTTCAAAATCATCTCATATCAATCAAAGGCATAATCAGTGAACGCATCAAATACTATTTAGATAGTATGGAGATAAATTATATCAACAATATTACATTACCAAATGCAAAAAACATCAAATATGATATACAAGAAGAAAAAAATACAAAAGTTGATAAAAAAGAGTTAGAAGTTTTAGAAGAAAAACTAAAATCTCAAGCAATTGATTGTAGAATAAAGCTTCAAGAAGCACAAACTATCATCAGAGAGTTGGAGAAAAAAGCAAATCGAGAACTCATAGTTATAGATGAGATGATAAGAAGTGGTAAAGAGATAAATATAGATGGTGACTTACTCCTACTAGGTAGAGTCAACAGTGGTGCCACTATCAAAACAACAGGAAATCTCATCATAACTCAAATAGTAGATGGTGCTATAAGATGTGATGGTACTTTTATGATGTTATCTGCTTCACAAAAAGCAAATATCATCTTCAATGGTGTAGAAGTAGATAATGAACTACTTAAAAACAAGCTAAATAGAATAGAGCTTAAAGATGATAAAATCATCATAAAACCAGTAATCAAAAAGGAGATAAATTGGGTACAGTAATAGCAGTAATCAGTGGTAAAGGTGGTGTAGGTAAAACTACTACTACAGCAAACTTGGGTTTAGGATTAGCTATCAATGGTAAAAAGTGTGCAATAGTTGATTTTGATATTGGTCAAAGAAACTTAGATATGATTATAGGTCTTGAAAATCGTGTTGTGTATGATATGGTTCAAGTTATGGATGGGGATTGTACTATACCACAAGCTATTATCAAGAGTAAAGTAAATGAAAATCTACATTTTTTAGCAGCTTCACAAACAAAAGACAAAAGTGTATTATGTTCTCAAAAAGTTGAAAAACTTATCAAAGATTTGAAAGCAAACTATGACTTTGTTATACTTGACTCTCCAGCAGGTATAGAGAGTGGATTTGAACACACTATAGAATTTGCTGATGAAGCTATTGTAGTTGTTAATCCCGAAGTATCTTCTATCCGTGATGCAGATAGGGCTATCGGTATCTTAGATGCAAAGTCACAAAGAGTAAAAGAGGGTCATGATGTCAAAAAATATCTTATCATAAACCGTATCAACCCTGCTATGGTTCAAAGTGGAGAGATGCTAAAGAGTGATGATATATTAGATATACTAAATATCCAACTACTTGGTAAAGTACCTGAAGATAAGAACATCATAGATGCATCAAACCAAGGTAAACCTGTAATTCTAAATAATAAATCCGAAGCTGGACAAGCATATATGAGGATATCAAAAAGATTGTGTGGACAGAGTGTTCCATTTGAAGATGTAGAGACATCTCAAGCATCTGGCGTATTGAAAAAATTAGCGGGGATTTTTAAATAATGTTTGGATGGTTAAACAAGAAAAAAAGTGCAAGTGTTGCAAAGGATAGACTTAGAGTTGCCATTATGACAGATAGAGCGACAAACTCTGAGTACCCTTTTATGAATGAGTTAAAAGCAGAGATTATCGATGTAGTAAAAAAGTACATTGGAGTTAAAGATGTAGCTATCAAAAAAGAGGTTGATGGCGATATGGAAGCTATCTCTATAGATATACAACTAGATAAATAATAACAACATACTAGTCTTCCTTTGGAAGATAGTATGTCATTGTGCTTTTTCCAAATTTTCTACTTTTAGATTTCTCTAATGCTCCTATATTATCAGGAAACTTTATACCACTCATATGTTCTATAGCAACCATTTGACAAACATCAGGTTCTATCATCTCTATCAACGATATAGTTTTATCATAAATATCATCCATACCATCTCTGATAGCAAATGGTGGATCAAAATAGAAGTATGTCTTGATGCCGGTTTTTTTAACTATATCATATACTATTTTAAAGTTCTCAAAACTATCTCCATACAGTACTTGCGCATCTTGTGGTGCTATATTTTTTATATTTGCTTCCAGAAATCTCAAAGCCATTTTATTATTTTCCATAAAATAGCATCTCTTTGCACCACGACTCAGTGCTTCAAGACCAATAGATCCACTACCTGCAAATACTTCGACAAAATTTTTGTCTATTATCTCAAACTGAACCGTATTGAAAAAAGACTCTTTTAGTATAGATTTTGAACTTCTAGTAGTAGAAATATCTGGTATTTCTATCTTTTTGCCTTTATATTTACCTGCTATTATATTGGTTGTAAATGATTTTATGTTGTTATCTTTTTTCATATTAAAATCTTTCATATTTTCTTTTTTTGTATCATATCCAAATTTGTTAAAAGTTGACTATATACTTAAGTGTATTTATCAACTTACTACCTTCTCTTACATCTTTTCTTTCATGACCAGGCTCTGTAGATGTAACTATAGTTCTAGCTGTTATTATCTTTGAACCATCTGTTTTTCTAATACCCCAATATGTATGCATAATCACAGGTTCAGATTTATATCTACCTAGATAGAGTACTATATGACCAGGAACATACAAAAGTGAACGAAAAGGTTTGGCATTATCTATGATAGCTCTTTTTTTACTATCTTTGGGCAAACCTTTTATCAGGATTTGTTCACCATCTTTTGCCTGCTTGGATGAGTTACGATGCAAAAATACACCAAAAACACCCATAAAATCCCTAGTAGTAGCAGAACAATCCCTACACTCATAACCTCCACCCCATCCATAAGGCTCTCCATAAAACTCTCTAGCTATTTTTGTAACATTTTCAGGTGTAAAAGGTAATGGTGCTTTAGCTATGATACCTTTAACAGTTGGTTTAAGGACTTTTAATTTTGCTTTACCCATATATCCTTTTGTAGCTACATAATATCTATTTTGTACTATATGATAAGGAAATAATGCACCTAGTTTTACTATCGTAACTGGATGATTTTTTTCATCATATAATCTTAAGTTATCTTTAATGCTCATAGCATAAACACCCACTTTAAACTTACGGATAAAACTTCTATCCACAAGTGCTATATCTTGTACTTTTACCCATCCAAAAGAGTATGATGCTCTTACAAATGCCCATCTATGGTCTTTGGAGTAGTGTGATATATAAAGTGGGACATTGATATGCAAAGATGAGTTTTGGTTATAATCAAAAGGAAATCCTTCACCCACTTTTTTGGGATTTAGATAAAAAGCTTGAGAGGTGGGAAATGCCTTTACATCTGTATGCCTGATGGTTATACCATAAGCACCAACACTATCAACTTTATCCATCTGTTCATTTTCAATCCACTTTTTATATACATATGAGGGGATAACTTTGCCATTTTCTTTATATATCTTTTTTTTAGTTACAAATCTAACTTCCCAACCAAAATCCTCTTTTGGTATATCAACTTGATATAGTGTCCATGGCATAAAATATAACTGTTGATATCTTTTAAAATTTTCATAAACTTCATCTTTAGTATATGGTATGATTTGATTTGCATAAAATTTAGGATCTTGAGGGATTTTATACATATCTGCCACTTTATTTTTTGGCATATAGTCTATCTTACTTTTTTCACGGTGAGAGGGTTTGAGGAGATAATCCCCAAACACAAAAGTCATACATATCAATAACACAAATATCTTTTTCATAATATATTACTCTTTTTTGTATTATTGTATATTCTTATAGTTAATACATAATCAATGTAATGTTAATATATAACTATTTTTGAAAACCATTTGCTATAAATTCAAACTCATATTTATGAGTAGGATACTTAGCTACACCTTGAGATATAAATTCATCTCTAGTTATCTGTCTATCCCAAAGTCTATACATAAGTTGTTTAAACCATGCTTTTTTCTCAGGAGTATCAAGAGACATACGATGATATCTAGGGTCATTTTGAGTACTTAGGGCTATGCGTTTCATCTCTTTGTTAAATACTGCTTCTTTTTGTGGTGTTGGAGGATAGTATTTTCTTTGTATCTGAGTTTGTAAATCTTGTTGCATTGCTTGTTTACTATTTTGTTGCCATGACTGATAGCCATTAGATACTTTTTGAGTATTATTGTTTTGTTGGTTAGCTAGTGGTGAGTGTACCATAGATGGTAGATTCAACTCTGGTCCTGTACATCCACTAAATATAACTGACATACCAAATAATGAAATATAATAAAAATACTTCTTCTGCATCAAAAAACCCCTTAATTTATATTTTGATGAGATTATAACATAAAAAGGTATAGCAAAAATTATACTTGACAATATCTCAAAAACAAACTACAATTCAAAATAAAAATAATGGAGTTTTCAATGTTTGAAAAATTAGAAAAAGCAATAGAAAAAATACAACAATCACAACAAATAAGTGAAGAGCAAAAACCTCTTATTGTAGAAAAACTAAAAGAGTGGCAAAAAGAGAATGAAGCTATCAATGATGTAGCAGTAAGATTTGAAAACTGGTGGATGGAGCTAGAGCCTATATTTGCAGAGATGGGATTGGTGTAATATGGATACACTCTTTACTCAATTTGTCCATGAAAAAAGATGGGTAAAGACATCCACAAGTGATGCACTTAAAATTATAAAAGATGAGATGCCTCAAACAGATGCTAATGCTACTTTGATGTATATAAAAGAAGAGATTAAAAAAGGAAAAATTGTTACTTTAGGAGAATGTAGATTTAGCAATAGTGAAAAATAATCATACTTTAACCACCTTTTAGCTATAATCAATGCCACTTAGAGGGCATTTTGCTATGCTCTAGCAAATTTTACATAAAGGTTGGCTTATGAGAGATTTATTTACCTCGTTTAAAGATAACTGTGGGTTTGGACTACTCGCATCTATCGACAATACCCCATCACATAAAAACTTGGAAGATGCTGTAACTGCACTATCAAGAATGATGCACAGAGGTGCAGTAGCAGCTGATGGTAAAACAGGAGATGGTTCAGGACTTCTTCTATCTATCCCTAGAAAGTTTTTTGCAAAAGTTGCTCAAGCTGATGGTGTAACTCTACCAGAGCAGTATGCTGTAGCTATGGTGTTTTCTAAAAACCCTTCAGATTTTGATACTATCACAGAGATTTGTCAAAACAATGACTTAAGAGTCATATACCAAAGAGAAGTGCCGGTAAATACTGATGCACTAGGTGAACAAGCTCTTGAATCTTTGCCTAATATCAAACAAGTTTTTGTAGCACCAAACTCTATCATTGGATCTAAAAGATTTGATGCTTTGGTTTATCTCTCTCGTAAAGAGATAGAGGCTAAGATATGTGATGATAGAGATTTTTATATACCATCATTTTCAAC